>Ga0102812_10001748_pt1 | contig 14920 bp, 15 predicted proteins | sample ColrivemetaGS713_FD_79334 | JGI IMG/M metagenome (GOLD analysis project Ga0102812, IMG submission 79334) | Estuarine microbial communities from the Columbia River estuary - Flood tide ETM metaG S.713 | ecosystem: Environmental > Aquatic > Marine > Intertidal zone > Estuary | place: USA... | reverse complement strand
CAGGTCTTATTAGACCCATTAAGAATGCATCGTTAATTGCAATTAAATTTGCTCTGTCATGAGGAAATACCACAATTAAATCTTTAGTCTCTAATTTACGTGCGTAGTCCACTACTTGTGTAAAGTTTCGAAACATAATTACCACTCCCTATATTACAGCTACTCTTCCTGCTTCTAAAGCTTTACGATTAATTTCAATCAAATTGGCTTTAGATCCTGTAAATTTTTGTTTTAATATATCCAATACTTCATCTTCTGTGAACACTTTTGTAATCGCAAGATATGCTCCAAGAACTACCATATTGGCAACTTTTAAGTTACCTAGTTCCAAAGCGATATTATTTGCATCAATTTCGTAAACATTAACATCTTTTCTGTACTCAACATCTTTTACTAATGATGTATTAACAAAAACATCTCCACCTTTTTTTAATTTTGGTTGGAATTTAGCTAATGATGGTTTATTCATTATTACAATTGAATCCGGTGTACTTATAACAGGACTATTAACATATTCATCACTTATCGTAACAGAACAGTTAGCAGTTCCTCCTCTTGTTTCTGGACCATATGATGGAAACCATAAAGTGTTTAAATCTTTTTCAGTTGCAGCATAACTAAGAAGCTGCCCCATTAACATTACACCTTGTCCACCAAATCCAGCAAAAATTACTTTTTCATTCATTATTTGTCACCTGCCGTTTTGTCTTTATATACGCCTAGTGGGTAATAAGGAATCATATTATCTACAGCCCAATCTATTGCACCACGTGGAGTCATACCCCAGTTTACAGGACAAGTAGAAATAAACTCTATCATTGTGAAACCTTGTTTCTTGTTTTGTATATCAAAAGCTTTTTTAAGAGCTTTTTTAGCTTTATTTACATGTTGAGGATTATGAACACTTACTCTTTCAATGTATGTTGCACCTGGAATAGTTGCAAACATTTCACTTATTTTAAGTGGTAATCCTTGTGACGCCGTTCTACCATCTGTACTAGTAGTTGTTTTTTGACCTAGTAATGTAGTTGGTGACATTTGTCCACCTGTCATACCGTAAATTGCGTTATTAACAAACACGATTGTAATATTTTCCCCGCGATGTGCTGCATGGATTGCTTCTGCAATACCAATACTTGCTAAATCTCCATCACCTTGATATGTAAACACAATCGAATCTGGTCTTACTCTTTTTAACCCTGTTGCAACAGCTGGCGCACGACCATGTGGTGCTTGCTGCATATCACAAGCAAAGAAGTCATAGTTTAATGCACTACATCCAACACTGCTTATACCTACTGTTCTATCTAATAAATCTAAATCAACTAATGTTTCTGCTACTAATTTATGAATAATACCATGTGTACAACCAGGACAATAACTAGTTGGTACTTCAGCTAATCCTTCACTTCTTTTATATATAGTTTTAACATTTGCCATTATTTTTCACCTCGCACAATCTCAAGAACCTTATTTGCGATTTCTTCTGCTTCAGGAACCATTCCACCAACACGACCATAGAAGTGTAATGGGTAACGACCTTGATTAACAATTTTAACATCGTCAAGCATTTGTCCCATACTCATTTCAACTACTAAAATATCTTTTACAGTTTTTGGTAATTCATCAAAAGCTTTTGCAGGATAAGGATAAATTGTTATTGGACGTAATATTCCACAATTAACACCTTGTTCTTTTAATAACTCAATTGCAGTTCTTGCGATTCTAGATGTTGATCCAAATGCAACAATTACAATTTCAGCATTTTCCATATTTATCATTTCATATCTTTGATGATGATCTTTCATCTCTTGATATTTCTTGTCTAATTTAATATTGTGATTCTCTAAAACTTGAGGATCTAAGAATAAACTGTTAATTATATTCTTACCTCTGTTAGAACGATTACCATCAGCAGCCCATGTTTTTGGTTTTAAATCCCATTTAGGTACAGGTAAATCAAAATCAACTGGTTCCATCATTTGTCCAATCAATCCATCTACAGCAATCATAACTGGATTACGGAAATAATCAGCTATATCAAATGATTCTTTAATTAAATCTACAGCTTCTTGTAACGATTCAGGAGCTAAACTATATAAGTAATAATCTCCATTACCTCCACCACGCGTAATTTGTTTATAATCTGCCTGACTTGGTTGGATTCCTCCTAAACCAGGTCCACCTCTCATAACATTAACGATAACTGCAGGTAATTCTGCACCAGCCATATAACTGATACCTTCTTGTTTTAATGCAATCCCAGGACTACTTGAAGAAGTCATAACTCTTGCTCCAGCTCCTGCTGCACCATAAACCATATTTATTGCTGCAACTTCACTTTCAGATTGCACAAATACTCTTCCGTGAGCATTCATATGCTTACTTAAATATTCAGGTAATTCATTTTGTGGTGTTATTGGATAACCATAAAAAGCATCACATCCTGCTTTGATTGCTGCAAGCGCCATTGCTTCGTTACCTTTCATTAGTACTTTAGCCATTGTTATCCTCCTTTAAAAATCTTTCAACAGTAATAACTGAATCCGGACACATAATTGCACAAAAACCACATGCAATACATTTCTCAGGATCATTCGTCATTAACGGTGTGTATCCTTTTGCATTTGTTGTTGTGTTATCTAACTCCAAAATATTAACTGGGCAATATGTTGTACATAAAGCACAACCTTTGCATGCATCAATATCAATAATTATTCTACCTTTTGCCATTATTATTTCCTCCTATAACCATTTTCTAGCTACATATCTTGATAACTCTAGTCGTTCACCCTTAAAATCATAGTTAAAATCTTTCCTTGTTTCTTCCACTACAGTATAAACAATAGGTAAATTTAGTTTTTCACTAACTACACTAATTATGTTTTCACCATCAATAATGTCTTGCATTGTTGTTTCATTTATTAAGTTTGTATTATTGATAAGTCCTGTAATTTTTAACTGTGTTTGAGCTTCTAATAAAGTTATTGTTTTCATTATTAGCTCAGGTGTGCTTGTCTCTGGTCTGTAGATATTAATACAAGCTAGAAAATCAATGTTTTCTATATCAGTGATGCGATCACTAAACTGTATCAATACTTTAGCACCATTCTCAGTACCACCTAAATCATATATAGCAGTAATATCCTTGTTTACAAAAGGTACAACACCTTCACCAGAAACATATGGCATATCACTATTAAGCATACCTTTAATAGTTGATTCAACAAGATGTATTCCTTTTTCTTCAAACAATTCATTTAATGCTCTTGATCTAAAATATGGATTTATGATATCTAGATCAACAATATAATCAATATTATTATTAATTGCTAAGTTAACACTAATTTCACTTTTACCGCTCCCATAGTGCCCCGCTAATATTGTTATTCTCTTCATATATCATTTCTCCTAAACTAGTTTCAAATACTTATAAAATGAAAGCGTTTTTAACCAAAAATTATTATACCACCTTGCAGAACCATTTTCAACTTTAAAACGATATTTTCTAATACTTTTTTTAGCCAATGAAAATTGTTTCATTAACAATCCTTAAAAAGGCTTAATAAAGCCATAAATTAATTTATGTCTTTTCCTCAAATGAAAATATTTTCACTAATAAAAAGCTTAACCCAAAGAAGAAAAGAATCAATACTATGATGTCAATAATGAACCATAAAACACCGATTTCATCGATTTGGAAAAATGGATAAATAAAGTCATTTGTAATTGCCCCAAACACTAATAAAAACACTAAGTATGTTACTGGAAAAATTAACCAAAGCTTAATATTCTTTTTCTCAAAATTGAAATTTAATCTGTTTTTAATCAAATAAACAATAACAAGAATAGGAGATACATAATGGTTAAAGAACGAAGACCATTTGTATAGTCCATGACTAACATATGTCCATTCCAAATATGTTGCAAATACAAATCCTGTTACTGATATACTAATAAAAACTGTGCCAAATAAATCTTTAAAAAGTTTACTATCTTTATACTTTCCTGATAATAAAAGTATAAAATAAACTGCTACTAAGATGTTGCTCTGTATTGTAAAGTACTTAAATAAACTCAGTGTTTCATATAACCTGTTAATTCCCTCATCAAAAAAGTTAATTTGTATTAAATTAAGAATTATTCCTAAAACTGAACTAATTATTATTAAAATTGGTAGTTTTTTCATTTCATCACCCTATTTTATTCTAACATAAAAAGCACTCAAAATTGAGTGCTTTGATTTATTATTTTACTACTAGGTTAACTAATTTCTTAGGTACATAAATTTCTTTAATAATTATTTTACCTTCAATTAATGAAGTAATTTTTTCTGCCTTTTTGGCAAGTCCTAATATTTCTTCTTTTGTCATATCAAGATTTATTTTTATTTTATCTCTTACTTTTCCATTTATACTAACGACAATTTCAAAGCTAGATTCAATCATTTTTGATTCATCATACTTTGGCCAAGTTGAATATACCATATCCTCTTTATGTCCAATTTTCTCCCAAAGTTCTTCTGTTATATGCGGAGCAAATGGGTTAACAATTTGAAGGACCATCTCATAATCAGTTTTATTAATATGACTAGCTTTTCCAAGTTCATTAACTAGTGTCATTAATTTAGCAATTGCAGTATTAAACTTAACTACTTCTAAATCTTCACTTACTGCTTTTATCGTTTTGTGAAGTATTGTTTGATAACTTTCATTAGGTTCATCAGTTACTTTTTCCTCTAATCTAGCAAGTTTATCAAGGAACCTTCTAGAACCCTTCACACCATTTGGATTCCAAGGTGTAGATTGCTCGTAATCACCAATAAACAAGATATAGATTCTAAGTGTGTCTGCCCCATATTCTTCAATTATTTCAAGAGGATTAACAACATTACCTTTGGATTTAGACATTTTATCTCCATCTTCACCAAGAATCATCCCTTGAACACTTCTTCTTAAATATGGTTCTTCAGTTGGTACAACTCCAATATCGTAAAGGAATTGATGCCAGAATCTTGAGTAGATTACGTGTCTTGTAACGTGCTCCATTCCACCATTATACCAGTCAACTTGCATCCAGTATTTTAGTTTATCAAAGTCAGCTAATACTTCGTTGTTTCTAGGATCAGTATATCTTAGGAAATACCAACTTGATCCAGCCCACTGAGGCATTGTATCTGTTTCTCTTTTTGCTGGTCCACCACAAGTTGGACATGTTGTATTAACAAATTCTTCATTGTTAGCTAGTGGACTTTGTCCATCTTCACCTGGCTCAAAGTTAGCCATTTTTGGTAGTACAAGTGGTAATTCATCTTCAGGAACATGAACCATACCACATTTAGGGCAATGGATTATTGGAATTGGTTCACCCCAATATCTTTGCCTGTTAAAAGCCCAATCCTTCATTTTAAAGTTCGTAGTTCTTTCTCCAATACCTTTTTTCTCAAGGAAATCAATGATCTTTTCAATAGCTTCTTTTACTCTTAAACCATTAATAATATCACTATTAACAAGTATCCCATCATACGTATCAGTATATGCTTCAACACTAATGTCTCCACCTTTGATTACTTCAATGATTTCAAGGTCAAATGCTTTTGCAAAATCATAATCTCTTGTATCATGTCCAGGAACAGCCATAATAGCTCCTGTACCATAACCAATCATTACGTAATCTGCGACAAAAATTGGAATCTCTTTATTATTAACAGGATTTATAGCTACTAAACCATCAATTCTAACACCTGTCTTATCTTTAGCAAGTTCTACTCTTTCAAACTCTGTTTTTAATCTAGCTTTTTCTTTATATTCGATTAATGCATCATAATTATTAATTTGAGATTTTACTTCTTCAATCATTGGATGTTCTGGAGCTATTACCATAAAAGTTGCACCATAAAGAGTGTCTGGTCTTGTTGTATATACTTTTAATTCTTTATTAGTATCTTTTACTTTAAAATCAACATGCGCTCCACTAGACTTACCTATCCAGTTTTCTTGTTCAATACGGATTCTAGGTAACGTGTCTAATTCTTTTAGTCCCTCAAGAAGACGATCTGCATGTTTTGTTATTTTAAGGAACCAAACATCTTTTTCTTTTTGAACGACTTTGGTATCACATCGATCACATTTACCACCTTGTGAATCCTCATTAGAAAGAACAACTTTGCAGCTTGGGCAATAGTTCACATATGTTGTATCTCTATATGCCATACCTTTTTTAAACAACTGAATGAATATCCACTGTGTCCATTTATAATACCCTTCGTCAGTTGTATCTACTGTACGATCAAAATCTAAACTAAATCCAGTAGCTTTTAATTGATTCGTGAATATTTCAATGTTTTTATCTGTTACTTCTCTTGGATGTATACCAGTCTTAATCGCATAATTCTCAGTTGGAAGACCAAAAGCATCAAACCCAATTGGGAATAACACATTATATCCTTCCATTCTTCTTTTACGACTAATAATCTCTAAACTAGAGTAAGCTCTAATATGTCCTACATGCATTCCAGCTCCACTAGGATAAGGAAATTCTACAAGATTATAATATTTTGGTTTTTCACTAAAATCAATCGCTTCAAATCTCTTATTTGAATACCAATGATCCTGCCATTTCTTTTCAACTTCTTTATGATTATATTCCATCTTTCTCACTCCTTTAAAAGTATAAAAAAATCGCCCTTAAAAATATAAGGACGAAGTAATTTCCGCGGTACCACCTATGTTCTAGATTTCTCTAGCACTCGAGCCTTTAACGCTTGCCTGCGACTTAAGCTTACTTGCTGCACTTAAGTAACTCCCTAGACTAATTCATAATGTATTTACTCTAATTTTCACCAACCATTAGATCTCTTCACTAAACACTATTATTACTACTTCTAGTTCCTCGTTCATATATCGTATGATAACATAGCAAAATCTATTTATCAAGTGGTTTCTTAAGCCTACTCTCGATTTCTAAAAGCATTACATTATTTTGCCTAAAAGCAATAATAATTAATATAATTACTAAGAAAAATGACAACTGTAATAAATTAAAGAAAATAATAACAATAAAGACACTTGTCGATGAATACGAATGTAGAACAAATGCATCTCTAAACGGAATAATTTTATGTCGTCTTTTTAAGAAGAATGCTCCAATCAATACAAAGAACATAAACATTAGTGTATTAAGCAAGAACTCAATCGCTAAATTAACAGACCCCCACAAAATTTTTGTATCAACTAAGTAAGAATCAATCCCAGCAAATAATCTTGTAAAAAAAGCATCACTGTTTTCAGTTTGGATATCACTAAAGTCAAGATTATGAAACTCAGCAGGTAAATCTTCTATTGGTAAAGAGACCATAACTTGATTCCCAAAAACAAGTTTTACACTATCCTCATTAAAAATGACATTATAGTAAACATCATAATCACTAGTGTCTAACAAAGTATTAGAATCAAGATGAAATTTAATAAGTGATAACTTATAAATTTCTTCTTGTGTATTTTCATCACACACAAGTACACTATTGGTAATCTCACAGTTAACATCAACATGATCTAAGTCATCTCTTAGTTCATCTTGAAAAGCAAGGGTTGTTCCATCGTATTTAATTATATCGATAGCTGACCTTGTTCCAGCAAGAAGAGCAAACATTAAAACATATAAAATAACCAAAAAAACGTTATCTTTAACGTACTTTAATATTTCTTTTGGATACAATAGTCCATCTATTAATCTATTCATCATTATAATCACCTAAAACGATTATATCATAAAATCGCTATTTTAATATAAATTGTGTTAAAATATGTCTAGGTGATTTTATGAATTTAATGACAAAAGAGAAACCATATAATACACTAAATGCTTTTTACCGATATAAGTTTGGTAAGAAGGTTTTTAAAGTATCCTTAAATGGCGGATTTACCTGTCCAAATAAAGATGGTACAAAAGGAACTGGTGGTTGTATATTTTGTTCTGAAAGTGGCAGTGGTGATTATGCTGGGAACAAACAAGAATCATTAGAAGTACAGTTTAAAAAAGTCAAAGAAATGATGCATCAAAAATGGCAAGACGCTTATTATATTGCATATTTCCAGGCAAATACAAATACATATGACACTCCAGAAAATCTAAGAAAGTTATATTTTAAAGCCCTATCTTTAGATGAAAATATCAAAGGTTTAAATATCGGAACAAGGCCAGATGCCTTAAGTGAAGAAATTTATGATTTATTAAGTGAATTAAATGAGAAAACGTATCTTACTATCGAACTAGGTCTTCAATCTATTCATGAAGAAACAAGTAATATAATTAATAGAGGGCATGATTTAAAATGTTTTGATGATGCCGTAAAGGAATTACGAAAAAGAAATATTGATGTCGTGGTTCATATAATAAATGGATTTGCAAATGAAACAAAAGAGATGATGATAGAAACAGTGAAATATGTAAATACTCTTGGAATACAAGGTATAAAAATACATCTACTTCACATCATGAAAAAAACTGCATTAGGTCATACATATTTACAAGAACCATTTAAAATATTAACTCAAGACGAATACGTTGATATCGTTGTTGATCAAATTGAACTATTAGATCCAAAAATAATCATTCATCGATTAACTGGTGATGCACCTATCGATATGCTAATAGCACCTCTTTGGTGTCTTAAAAAGTTTATAACCATGAATGAAATAGATAAAATATTAAGAAGCAAAAATAGCTATCAAGGTATCAAATATTAAAACGGCATCTGCTATAAGCAAATGCCGTTTTTATTATCTCCACAAAGTAAATAACGCAATTCTTCAAACATAATTTTTAAAACTAATAAGTCAGCACTTCCACCTGGAGAAATGTTTTCTTTTTTATACTGATTGCTAATCTCATTAACTTGGTTTTTATTATTAGTATATCCTCCATTAGTAAGGATTTCCTTCATGTCTAGCTTAACTTTATCTAATGTTTCCCTACCTTTTCGGTAAAGAATTGTTGTATCATCTAATTCACTCATTAAAGAAATTAAATAATCAATATCTCTATATACTGAATCAACATTATAAAAGCTTGGAGAATCAAAGACAATACTAAAACCATTTAATGCTTCTCCACGAACACCTTTAAAACCATATTTAAGATATACTTCGTCTCCATGAGATGCAGGTATATCCATATTTTCATAATAATCACCAATAATTACATTGCTGATTCTTTTTATTTCATCTTTTATATATTCTTTATCTTTATTAAGTAAAATCGATTTAGTTACTACTGGCAAAAACAATCCGAGAACAAAAATCAATCCTTTATGTGTGTTCACACCGTCAGTTGCTCTAAACATAGCTTTTTCTGCTCTTTGTCCTATTTCTTGAAGAAGCAAAGGATTTAACTCATCTTTTAATCCTTCGAGGATATACTCCCGTAAATACGGCTTTATAGCCAAAGTGCTTTTAACAAAGGTTTGATAATCCATATCCGTATGTGAACCTGAATCTTTTCTTGATACCAAACCGAACTTAGGATATAAATCAACCTCAGCAAAAATACTTTTAATTGTTTTCATTAAGATAAAATCCAATAAATAATTATTTATAGTATCATCAATAACTCCAAATATTTCTTCTTCAGAGTGTGTTTTATTTCTTCCGCAAATGTGTGCATAATTATTACATATCAAACACAGTCTCATCTCACAAGAAACATCTTCTCTTGAAATTGGTTTCTCATTATATACATCAATATCAATTAATCGTCCAAGAGCATTTTCTTCTTCTAAAATAATTGTTTTTTCTTTTACTAATGTTCCTTCTTCGTCAATAACATAATAAATATAATTTCCATCTAAAGATTCTATTCTTCCTACATCTATTATCTTTTCTTTAAAAGTATCATAGATGATTGTGTTGTATAAATTACAAATAAACCTCATTTTCATGAGGTTTTTATTTATTCCAGGAACATTTGCTTTCATAATAACTACAGTCTTATACTTGTATTTACTAATAAGCTCTTTAACATGGTTAGATCTTTGTTCTCTTGCATCAAGTATTTCGTTCATTAGTGTCTCCCAAGTTTTTTAGATTGTACTTTTTTTATAATTTCTTTACCCTTATCAGATAATAAGAAATCGTATGTCGCTTGTGGTACTAAATCTTTTAATTTTTCAATTTTATCAGCTTTCATAAGTTTTCTTACTTGTGAGGCGCTAATTGCCTTTTTGTTATGTTCTAATCGTTTAACTATTTTTACATTTTGCCCAAGGTAATCTTGTAACACTTTGTTGTATTTTGATGTGTTATAACTAAATGGTTCTTCACCTAAATACCTTAAGTTAATTTTAAATATCTTTGCATAATACTCTTTATATACAAGCACATCTACAAGCGTTTGCTCATCTTGAATCAATTGATCTTCTTTTAAAAAATACTTAGGAAAAGTAATTCGTGAAACCAAATAAGATAATGAAGGTAATACTTTCACGTTATCTAAGTGTTTAGTCGCTTCTTTTATAATTTTAAATCTATCACTAAATGGGAAGCTTGATAAGTCTTCACTAACCACAAAAACGATTACTTCTTTATTTTCTTTAGCCGCAGTTTCAATAAGATATTGATGACCTAAAGTCATTGGATTTGCGTTGATTATTAAACAAGCTTTTTTATTATTAGAAATATCATAATTTATTTTTAATCTGGTTAAAACATCAGAAATATGTTCTCCACTTTCTAAAAGTACAGTGTTCATTGTTTTAACTACCCTTTTCATATTTAGACTAAGAAATATCTTTTCATTTCTTGGTAAAGTAAATACAAAGAAATGATGAACATTTCTTGAATATAATATATCTACAAGATACTTAAATATCAAATTAGTAACATTTTTACCTTTATATTTTTCAATAACAAGGAAACATTTCATAATATTATTTGCTAAGGAACCTGTGGCTATCAATTGATCGTCATCATAAACTAAAATTGAAAAATCAATGTCATACTCATACTCTAAATTGTTCTTACTTAAAAACGATATGAGCGTTTGTTGTTCCTCTTCTAGAATAACTTCTTTAATCTTAAACATATAATCACCTCTTATTTTTGGTAAATATAATCAATAATCTCAAATGTGCGGTCTTCTACTTCACCTATTATTCTATCATGGTTTATTGTATTTTTTGGTATGCCTGTGAAATTATGTGCAATTTCAAGTAACTCATCGATACTTAAAATATGTAATCTTGAATCTTTTAGTTTCTCAATTAGGTCTACCCTAAGAGGATTAATAGCTATTCCTCTTTCACAAACAAAACAATCAATGTTTTTCCCTAAAGTTGTAATTGTTGTAACTTTATCTTTAACAACAGGTATTCTACCTTTGATTAAAGGAGATACAATCACAGTGACTTTTGCTTCGCTAGCTGTATCACTATGTCCTCCTGAACCACCAATTAAATTACCATGCGAATCAGTTGTAACATTCACATTAAAATCTTTATCAATTTCAGTAGCTCCTAGGATTACAACATCTAAATCTTTAATCACCATAGAAGGATCACTAGGATTGGCATATTTAGAAGCACTTATTGCATAATGTTCTTTGTTTTTACTAAGTGACTTAACGGCATCCAAGTCGAAACATTGAACATCATATAGTTTTTCTACAAGTCCTTCTTCTAACATATCGACATGATATTTAGTTATTCCGCCACTAAAGAAACTAGCTTTAATATTATTAGCTAACATGATATCTCTCACATCTTTGGTAACTCGTAAACTAACACCACCAGCACCACTTTGAAATGAGAATCCTTGTTTGATTAATCCTAACTCTTTTAGTAATTTTGATGTGTTACTAGCAATCTTAACACCAACTGGATTTTTTGTAACTTCAGTTGTGCCAGATATTATTCCATCTTTATTACCAATCTTTTCTACTTTGATTATAAAATCAATATCATTCCCATCAATTTCTTTATTAATTATCTCGTTATTTACTAGTGTATCAGTAATTAAAACTTTTATTTTTGCATGTTTTGAGTCTGGGATAACATACCCTAAACTACCACAAGCATTGTTACCTAAATATCCAGTAGCGTCACCATTATAATTGGCATAAGGCACTGCTATAAAAGCAATATCAATTTTGCTTTTTCCTTCAATAATTGATCTAGCTCTTCCACCATGTGTTTGCATTTTTAACTTACCATTTAATCCATTAGTTGTAATATAATCAGCAACAGGTCCGTTAATGTAATTAGTTGTTATGTTATTAACTAGTCCAGCTTTTATCAAATCAAGTATCCCTGTATAATTCGGGAAAATCGCACTTGGGAATAGGTTAATTCCTTTTACATTTAAACTTAAGTATTTTTCAAGAACGTAGTTAATAATCAAATCACCATTTCTAAAATGATGATGAAACGATATATTCTTATTTTGATTAATGTCAATTAAACTAAAAAGACCATCAAGATCCTTGATGATTTTTTTGTTTTGAATGTCTAGGTTGTTCATAAAATCACCTACATTAATTTATATTTTTTTGCCTTATCTATTACCTTTTGTGCTCTTTCAATAACTGGTAAATCAATCATTCTACCATCAAGGCTGAAAGCACCTTTGGTATTTGTTTTTGCTTTTTCAACAATTCTTCTAGCTTCATAAATTTCAGCGTCAGAAGGAGAAAAAATTGTATTGATTAAATCAACATGATTTGGATGAATCGAGGATTTTGATGTAAATCATAAATTTTTAGCATTTAGGACGTCAATTCTCAATTCTTCTTCATTATCTTTGCTTGTAAATGGGGTATCAATAGATTCAATGCCGTACGCATTGCAAATCAGAACAATTTTACTTCTCGTATAAAGTATCTCTTTGCCTAGAGTAGTACGATTGATTTCAAGCTCTTTTGTTAAATCTTCCGCTCCTAATAATAATCCTCGTACATTTTTAGATTTTGCTATATCCTCGCATCTTAAAACTGCCATTGGTGATTCAATAATTGGAATAATTTTTTTGTTAGATATTTCATTAAGTTTATTTATACTATTTACTGATGCTTTTGGTAAAACATAACCGTCAATATTCAAATCTTTTGTCGCTTTAACATCATCTAAAAAGAATTTTGACTCAGAATCATTAATCCTTATAAATATTTCTGTGTTTTTAAAATCAAATTTTATTAAGAAATTTTCTATTAATATTCTTGCTGAATCTTTATCAAAAACACTAACACTATCTTCAAAGTCAATAATGACAGCATCACTCTCAAAAACATCAAGATTTTGAATCATTGATGGTGTATTTCCAGGGATAAATAAATAACTTCTACTCATGGTATCCACCTCGTCTTAAAGCCGTTTGAAGCCTAGCTTTAATGGTATAATCTAAAGCACCTTTATCTTGGCATTCAACTTTAATATTCTTTATATTATATTCATTTAAAGTATCCATAATCACAGCTTTTATTTGCTCACCAAACTGTTCAAAAACAATACTTTCAATATCAATAATTAGCGTTTCACTTTCACTAACTGTCATAATACAGTCACTTGATTCAAATGAACCTGCCATATACTTCATAAAATCACCTATCTTTTTATTAGTGCTAAAGTCCTATTCATAACATTATTAACAATCATAATTCCTTCATCTGTTCCCATACCTGGTTTTGCAAGACATTGCTTTGCATCACAAGCTATAGCTATATTAGTTGAAACCTCTGCACTAATATTTGTATCATTACAGCTACCACCACTATATGCCCCAACTCCATGATCTTTACAGTAGATTAATGCATCAATCGTATTATTTACTCCACCTAAATCAGGAGTTTTTACTTGAAGCATATGTCCAGCTTTGTTATCTGCGAAATATTTTACATCATCAAAAGTATTACACCACTCATCTGCAACAATTTCAACTTTACTATTTGCATCATCAATCATTTCAGTTAATTTTTTTAATGCAAGCATAGTATCTTTTCTATTTCCTGCATCAACTGGCCCTTCAATTCTAATAGTAAAAGGGTGTGCCAGTTCTTCTAAATCAAGCATGTATTCAAACATCTTTTTATAATCGTTATCGAAGATAATTCCAATAGTTCCATAAACATCAATATGGAAAATTGGATTATAATCACTTCTTTGTCTTAATTCCAAAACTCTTGTTCTTAACCATCCAACATACTCTTTAAGAATTTCTCCTTTAAAGCCTAGTTTAGTCTCTACATGGTTAATCAATGCATGTGGCATTACTTCAACTTCTTTAATTATCATTTTATCTACATTAGAATATCTGTCATCACCACTTTGTGCAAACATTGGAATTCTATTATATACAGTTGATTTTAAATTATACTCTTTTCTAACTACTTCAGCCATTGTAATTTTGTTGGCTTTTGCTGTTGCATCAAGTAGTGCTTGTGTAAGTCCATATCTTAAAGCAGTATGTAAAATACTACCATTAGTTTTCATTGAGTCTATTTCTTCTGCAATCTCTTTAAAAGTTGAAACATCTCTTCCAATAAGAACTGGCTTTACATATTTATTTATTGTAGCAATACCTTCATCAGATAGAAACAATGGATCACGTCCACCTGCTCCACTATATTGGACTGCAGTTGCATCGCCAAGAGCTACTTGACCATCTTCTAGAATAAGCATGATACTAACTGCTTCACCCTTTTGTCTTATTTGCGTAAATTTATCTGTGATTGGATCCCCAACATATGTGAATCCATTGTGCTCAGCACCTTGTTTTATTGCTGCTTGGTCATCATTATAAAATCCTGTTAAAGATTTTGAACAAACTATATCAACTATTTTCATTACTCTATTCTTCTCCCACTGTTCCAACTAGATGACCTTCAGATACAGCATAAATATCGTCAATTACCATTTGGATTTCTAATTCTCTAT
>Ga0102812_10001747_pt1 | contig 14923 bp, 17 predicted proteins | sample ColrivemetaGS713_FD_79334 | JGI IMG/M metagenome (GOLD analysis project Ga0102812, IMG submission 79334) | Estuarine microbial communities from the Columbia River estuary - Flood tide ETM metaG S.713 | ecosystem: Environmental > Aquatic > Marine > Intertidal zone > Estuary | place: USA... | reverse complement strand
CAGCGTCGAATAGGTTGCTTTAATGCTGGATATTTCGGTCTTTATATAAACACCGATGGAATAATAAACGCTTGTCCTTTTTGTCAAACAGAAAACAATAAAGCAAGTTCTAATATGGAGCAACAATTAAATAAAATTATTGAAAAAGGATGTGTTGAATATCGTTCAATTGAATTATAATATTTAAATCCCTTTTGACATGAAAACACCCCTTTTAAATTTCAATTACCTAGAATTTGAAGCATTGTTTTATGTTATTGATTTGGATTCAACATATCAATAACAACCTGTTCTGACCAGTTTTTTCCTTTGGTGCACGATGAATACATGGTGGGACTTGAATTTCTGGATGATCAACCGCTAATCTCCATAAGTGTCCCTGACCTAGACTGATAGGGTTTGTATTAGGTTTAGCTTGATAGTGTAGATCAAAGAAATGTTCACTTAAAAATAATTCAAAACCTTCATCTGCTCCACCATATAGTTTTTTAAGTTCATCACGTATTTCTGGAACAAGCACTTTTTGTATGGCTTGTAAATTTGGTAATATTTCACTCGGCTCACCATGGTAAGTGCATAAAAAGGTATCGGTTGGTAAAGCAGAGCGATCTACATGAAAAGAATAAACATCGGTTGGGAAAAACGGATAAATATCATCTCTTTCATAATACTTAATTACATTAAGAATTGGAGATGCGCCATGAGCTTTCAACACCTTCAAGTCATTTAAAAGAATTTCACGAGCAAGCTGTCCCTGTTCACTCAACCGAAGTTCACGAAGTTCCTCTTGATCAATTTCCGCTATATTTCCGTTTAGTTCTAACTTGTTAACAATCTCAGAAAAATTACCTATTAATTTACGTTTCCAACAGATCGCATTAATTTCTTTATAAAAAGGGATAGAAACAAGATCTTTAAAATTCGTTACGCATTGAATTTGATTCTCAGGAGTATATAAATCTTTCATAATTGTTTATTAAGGTTTGGGTATAATTTGCAGGACTGTAAAATATGAGATTTTTTGGTTGTAATAAATCGGTTTATTTTATTTTTTTATTTGTTATAATTCAAGCTTATTTTGTATAGATCTAGGCATTTCCATATTCACCAATACACATTTAAAACAAGTCACATTTTGATATAACTCTTTTCTATAATTCAAATGAACATGCTTCATTAATTAGGCATAACAAGTTCAAGCGTTTTTTTTAATAGCAATTCAGCTTTATGAGGCACAGTAACCTGATTCAAATTAAGAATAATACTAAAGCGCGATTTCAAATCATAAAACATCATACCTCCGTATGCACTATTGTTGCCAATTAAATTAAGCCCTCCAATTTGCTTTTGCTGAAGGCCTAATCCATAAGAAATTCTACTTTTTTTTGAATGTACCCCTTTATTTTCATCTTCAAAGGAAATCATTAATTGAAGAGTTTCAATGTTTTTAAATAATTCCCCCGACAAAAGTGATCTTATAAATAAATCTAAATCTTTAGTAGAAGATATTAATCCTCCTCCACCCCAATCAAAAGAAGTATTGATGTTTTTTAAATAATTTAATCCGTAATATGGATAAACAATTTGATTAGTTCCTTTAGGTTCCTGATAAAATTCAAGGTAAGTATCTTCCAGGCATAAAGGGTTTAAAATTCTTTTTTCAAGATTTTCATGAAAGGAAATGTTGGTTAAATCTTCAATTAAAACAGCTAATAATAGATAATTTGTATCCGAATAATAAAAATCTTCACCAGGCTGAAATACGCCTTTTTCATTTAAACGATACTCAAAGTATTTATGCATAATAGTTTTCCAATCCCATTGATAATCAGGGAATTTCCAAATATGATCCAAAAACCTGCTATCATCTGCATAATAATCTCTTATTCCACTTCTATGTTGCAGCAAATTTTTAATAGTTATACTATTTGAATAGTTAACACCTTCAAAGAAAATTAATTTCTCAAATAATTTTCTACTAGAATACTTAAGGCAGTCTAAATAATTATCTTCTAAATTTAGTACTCCCTCTTCCATTAACTGCAATATAATTGTTGCTGTAAAAGTTTTTGTAATACTACCAATTCTAAAGCTACAATTATCACTCAATTCTCCTCCAAAATTATCCATTTGACCGAAAACCTCATTATAATAAATATTCCTTTTCGCGTCATTTATAAATACTGTGCAATTATAAATAGGGCTTGATCCATTTTTATTGATAAGTAACTTTATAAAGCTTTGAAGTTGTTCCATAAAATTACTTTTTAAATGTAATCAAATGCAGATGCAAAAATTGGTTTTGATTTTATATTCAAAATTTCAGTTTCATTTATATTTTTAAATGATGCCAAAATTTTAATATCTGAATTTTTAATAAAAGAATGGATCATTCCTAATTTTCCATTCCTAATAAGTAGTTCTTTAATGGGACATGAAGCTCCCATCCAGAACATTGCCGATTTTAAATTTTCTTTTGCTAATAAACCTTCAAATAATGAATGTAATTTTTGCTCATAACCTGGTTTAAAATAAATCCCTTCAAAAGCTAAAAATTCAAATCGTTTTGGATTGAATAATTTATTTATAACAGGTAATAAGGGAACAATATTCATTATTATTTTTCCAGTAATTCCTTTCATATTATTTATAACCCAATGAGCTTTATGATATTGACAACCTGCTACGATCTCATTATTTTCATAAATAACATAATAATTATTATTTAGAAACAAGGCATCAAACTGAACCAAGGTATGTTGACTATATTTTTTTTTCAAAAGGTCCAGAACCTCCTCTTTTTCTTCTTGTGAAGAAATTTGTGAAATGTTTTTATTTTTTTTTGGAAAAAATCTACTAAACCCTATAGTTTTAACAGTTCCTATTGGACTATATCCTGCACTTACAACTACTTTGTAAGAACTTTTATTTTCGCGCTCAATACTTGCAAAATAGATTGTCTTTTCTTTTTCATTTTCACGAATGAGTTCCATTACTTTTATAGAAAATTTTTTCATTACTCCTTTTCCACGTATTTCTTTTGATGAAGCAAAGTATCTAATATAATTGCAGTTAATTTGTTCATTATTTGTGGTTATGGAAGTTCTACAAAAAATAGCAGTTGCTCTTATCTCTTCTCCTTCAAAAATTCCAATAAGCATTGGGTTTTTAATAAGTTTAATTTGCTCTTCAGTGTTTTTATGCTCATATATAGCTCCTTCATTGCCCCAAGAGATGCTCTCCAAAAAGGAAAAAGCTTCTTTTGGAATACCATAATGCTTTTGAATAGTATAACTATCTTCACTAAATAGAATTTCCTTTGTCATAATTTATAAATTATTTATTTTAATAATGCCATTACCTATTAATTGTTTACAACTTAATACTATTTTCTCTTCCAATAAGGCAATTACCTCATTATTATGTGCAATTGAGAAGAAACAGTTTCTGCCCTCCCAAATATACACTCCATTTAAAAGAAGTTGACTATATAACTCCTTATAGGTTCCCGGTGTTATAAATCTAAATAAAGATCCAAAATGAACTAACGATAATTTTAAACCGTTTTGTAAAAAAATGCATTCATTCTTTCACAAAAAGCCGTGGTGGTATTATTTAGCTCTTGAAGCAATTCCCCATTTGATAAATTGAGTATTTCTAAGGTTTTTAAAGAAGCTGCCATCGCTAATGGATGGTGGCAGAATGTTCCAGCTACAAAAGTTGATTTTATTTGTGGGATTGAATCATCACCATATTGCCATGCTCCTCCATCTAAAGCATCTAAATATTTTGATTTCCCAGCTACAATTCCGATAGGCAAACCACCTCCAATTACTTTACCATAGGTAACAATATCTGCTTCAATATTAAAGTATTCCTGGCAACCTCCCATTTGAATTCTAAAACCTGTTATTACCTCATCAAAAATAAGAGCAATTTCATTTTCTAATGTTACATTACGCAATTTTTGTAAAAATGATTTAGGCTGAAAGCTAGGATTTCTGCTTTGAACAGGTTCAACAAGTACTGCAGCTATCTTTTCTTTGTTTTCCTGAATGAAAGATATAGCTTCTTCTGAGCCATATTCAAAAAGAAATGATTCATTTAAAATGGACTGAGTAATACCTGGAATTGAGGCTTTGGCTATATTAGTTTTTAGGTCTTTTTTCAAAGTTAATAATGTATCAAATGTACCATGATAAGCTCCTTTAAAAAAAACAAAATATTTTTTATTTGTAACTGCTTTTGCAATTCTCAAAGCAACCATAACTGCCTCTGTACCTGAATTAAAAAACGCAACTCTTTCCGTATTTGTAACTTTAGAAATTTCTACAGCGAGTTTCCCTGCTAATGGTGAAATTGGGCCAACTGACCAACTTTTAGTGAGTTGCAACTCCAACTCTTTCCTAATTGGCCCATAATTATGACCAAAAAGAATTGATCCAAATCCCATTGTGAGATCTATATATTTATTATTATCAATGTCCCAAACATATGCGCCTTTTGATTTGTCTGATACAAGTGTGTAAATAAGTTCTTTTTTTTTGAGATTAAAACCTGCAACATTCCTATTAAGAGCTAAATATTGTCTGTAATCTTGAGTATGTTTTTTTGAAAGTAAATTTTTTTGAGACAATTTATTTATCATATAAAACTATGGGTAAATTCATAAAAATTAATGAAAATCAGTTATTTATTGGAAAAGATATACTTTTATTTGCATAAAAAGTTTACTATTTTGTTTAGTTTAATAAATTTCAATAAACAAAATCTATATAAAAACCACAAAGCACTGATTAATTGGTTATTAAGAATTTTTATAATAGTAAATATTTCCAAAAATAAAGCCTCTATTACAAAATTGTACCTCGTCAAAAAAGACCAAAATCACATAAGCCCTATAAAACCTCAAAAGCTAATTTTTGCTATACTTTCCGAGACTTTTTGTACCTCAAAACAATCCAGATACTATAAATAAAGGAAACCTAATTGTTGTATCTGAAAGTGAAAACGAAATTCAAAAATTATTTAATTCGAATAAAAAGCCTCTTTAAGTTGCCTCCAGTTAACTAATTGGATCTTTTCTTCTTTGAGTAGCTCTTTACAAGTATCACTCATAAAAAAATCAAAATCTTTCTGTCTCCATTCACTTCCCCAAGCTGGAATATCTTTCATCATAGCTTCTAATTCGTCATTATTGAAAGCAGTATGCATTAAAATAGTAGACAAACCCGGTTTTAAATTTTTAATTTTATTGATATAATAAGCTTCAGTTCCTTTTTCATATTCCTCTGGCATAATGGTTAAAATCTCTTCTAAAACAATTTTTACATCATACTTTTTAAGAAGTTTTTCTGAAACCTGATGATCCACAAGCACCGGTAAATTATACACCTGCCCCATTTTTAAATAGACTTCAATAAATTCTTCTGACTGGAATAGACAAACCATATGACTGTCTAAATGTGTAGGCTCTAAGCCCATTGCATATGCTCTATCAATTTGAGCTCTTAATTCGGTTTCTACTTCATTTAATTTTAAGTTGGGCATACAGGCCTTATGAAAATAACCATGCTTATCTATCAAACTTTTAACCTGATCAATAGAACTAACCGGTCCAAATTTATAATTTTCCCATTCTGATGATAGCACCAAATGCAACCCAAAATCGTGTGTATCAGGATGTTTTTTAGCATAATTAGCTACTTCTAACACCCACGGAGTAGGCATCATTACACTTGCAGAATTTACAGAGCCATTCTCAATAGCTTCAAAAGATGCTGCATTCTGGGAGTGAGCCATCCCAAGATCATCTGCATGAATAATTAACAGTTTAGCATCTGCAGGATACCCTAATTTAGTTGCAATATTATGTTGTGCATTTACTGCAAAAGCAATCAACATAAAAGTTGTTAAAAGTATGAATTTATTAATCAGATTATTTTTATTCAGCTTAAAAGATACTATTGTTTTCATCTATACAAATATGGTATTTTTTTAAATCTATTTTATTTAATTATGGTAAAATAAATTCAGAATTAATTTCATTTACACATGCAGAATTAGGAGCTTTTGATGGATCATTTATAAATTCTTTTAACATTTGGGGTAAACAAGAAGTATTAGAAACCTGAGAATGTGTCATTCCCTTAAATATGTACAAGTATGAGTTACTCAATCCTTTAGCTATTTTATTTGCATATTTTGGGGGACAAACATGATCGTATTCTCCGCAAAGCATTAATGTTGGAACATCACTTGTAATAGGTAAGTCATCTGGTTGAATTTTGTCAACTTTCCAAATTTCTGCCATTTTTTTGTTAAACTGAGGGCTGTGCCAAGCTGTTTTTAGACCGTTATGCAAGGTTTCATATTTTGAATTATAGGAATAGCTTTTTGAAAATCCATTTACAAATTCACTTGCCATTATGCTATAACCAAGTCCGTGACTAAAAGTTTCCTGAGGTGTAGCATTATTTATAGTTGCTATAAAATCAGAAAAATCATTATTAAGTAATTTATTGATAGTAACTGGTAATTGACTATTCCAATACATTCCAAACGTTAGCCACCTTGCAATTTTATCTCCTGTGATATTATAAGCATAGCTTTCCCCTTCCTGATCCTTCATTTCAACTTTTACAGGGGTTTCATTCAGGCTATCAAGCATTTGAAGAAAACGATTTTCTAAATCCGGGTAAGCTTGTTTATACTTTTCTTCTGTTTCACAAATACGAAATATCTTTTCCATTGTCTCAATGGTATTTGAATTAGATGCTGCAAGATTTTCTTCAATATCAACAATAGCTGTCATTATAACAGCATGTAAACTTTCAGAATAATTTTTAAGTAAATATTGAGCCGTTAAAGTACCAGCTGAAAACCCAAAGACATTGTATTTTTTGTAATTTAAAACTTTCATTACCATATCAATGTCACTGGCAATTTCAAAATTATTAAAAACAGATAAATTAATTCCTTCATTTAGAAATCTTTGATGTGCTTTTTGAACCGATTCTAACATAAATGCAAAAGTTTCATCAGATTTCATATCTAACTTTTGTAATTCTTTTTCGCATTCAAATACCTCAGGGCAATGTAAATTTGGTTGTGAATAATAAGTACCTCTAACGTCTATCAACACAATATCATGTTTTTCTAGTAGCATTTTACCCAATTCTGTACCCATAAGTTTGGTAAAACTTGTAATATTTGATTCTCCAGGACCACCACTAAGCAATAAAAGCGGTTCTGGAGAAGGTTTCTCATTATGACTCTTGAATTTGGCAACAGCAATTTTCATAGTTTTGTCATCCTGATTCTTATGAGACTCCGGAACAATTACATACCCATAAATAACATCCTTGCCATCAATTATACCTTCGGGCAATTCAAATGGAAATAATTGAGTTTCAAATTTACCTACATCACTTTTTTGATGGCATGAAATAAATAAAAAAGAAATAATTACAATTCTTAAAAATAAGTTTCTAATAAATAGTTTAGTCAATCGATTTGATTCCATAAAAATTATTTTTTATAAGGACTTTATTATATTTTAAAATAATTTTAAACCCTTAGTTTTTAATTGATTAAATATAATAACTATAAAGTTTAGATACAATCTAAATTATTAAATCCAAACTTATTTTTAAGTAGCTAATTTGAATTAGGATTTCCAGCATTATCAATAAAACGGAATCTATAATCAAGAGATGCAGGAATTAATTCTGTATTTGTATCTATATTCATAATCATTGGCACTTCAGTATTTGCATCTACTGCAGGCCATTCAGGTAATTCATTGTTATTTGGATTTCCTGTTTTTATGAAGTTTGAAAAATATTCTTGCATAATAGTAGAAACTTTGAAATCATCTTCTGAGAAATTGAAATTTTTATCAAGATGAAGGTTTCCCCAACTATATGCTACTTCTTCAGCATGACGTGCTCCTAATGGTGCTTTATAAGTAGCCATATCAATATTATGAAATTTGTTTGGTGGATGTACTTTGCTATATAAATAACGATAAACTGGTTTACTACTATTTTTTCTATGTAAATCAAACCATTTCCATGCACCTAAGCCTATAAATCTGATTGATGCTAAATCTAAAGCAGATCTATGGACCTCTTCAGTTGTTTCATGCGGAAACATTTTTAGCATTTCCTCAGCATCATTTGGATACAATTCTTTAGTAATTTTTTCAAAATTTTCTTTGGTGTAAAATGGCCCTCTAAGGTAAGCCTCGGCTGGCAATTCAGCAGAATTCCAACCAATTAATAAAGGTATCTGTGCCTGTTCTCCAGCTTCAAATGTTTCAGGTATATTTTTAGTAAAAACATAGTTATCTAATACTGGACCAAAAGCCGATGGATTTCCGTTCTTATAAAAAGTAATAATTTCTTCTGCAGTTGCATTTCTAAGATCTGACATTGCAGCAAATCCTGCATTTTCAGCTGCAAGTTTTCCGTTTTGTGCTGCTTCTTCTAATGGCTGTAGCGGAATAACTCCCCCACTTGATCCAATAGCTCCTGTTATCATATTTTTAGAAAGAGGTGATGCTATTAAAGAAAGTACAGACCACGATCCTGCAGATTCCCCAGCGATTGTAATTTTGTTTGGATCGCCACCAAATACTGCAATATTATTTTTAACCCATTGTAAAGCAAATTGTTGATCTAAATAACCATAGTTTCCTGATGCGCCATTTGGTGACTCCTCACTTAATTCCGGATGTGCAAAAAATCCGAAGATATTAAGTCGGTAATTTAAAGTAACTACAATCATCCCTTTGTTAGCCATACTTGTTCCTTCCATTCTTAATTCAGAACCTTCCCCCACTAACAAGCCTCCTCCGTGAATATTTACTAATACAGGTAACTTTTGGTCTCCGGTATTTATAGGTTTCCAAACATTTAAATACAGACAATCTTCACTTAATCGATTTTCATCAAAATTAACCCAGGGTGCAAATTTATATTGCATTGCAATATTCCCATATTCTTGAGTTTTTAGTACACCTTCCCAAGGTGTTACTTTTTGAGGTGCTTTCCATCTTAATTCACCAATAGGTGGTTTCGCATATGGAATACCAAGGTATTTCTCTACTAAACCATCTTCACTAATAACACCTTCAATAATTCCGGAATCTATTTTTTTTTGTAAAAAATTAGTAATCGCAGGTTCCGATTTACATGAAACTAATAAAATAATACTGAATAAGATTAGGAATAGTTTGTTCATAATAATTGATTTTTAAAAACTAAATTTGATGTTTTAAAACCTCCTTTAGATTGTTACAAATTCTTACACTAAAGTAGTGGTTTTAATTATTTGTTTCAGGCTAAATTTTAACAAAATTATTTTTATATACAACTGTTTAAAAATTTAAATTTCTATATTTTCTTTTTATAACAATAGCATTTTTGTGCGCAAAGAATTTAATTACAATTAAAGTAGCTGCTCTTTTTGATTTAAAAGAAACTGAAACTTTAGGACTTACTGATGCTAAAAATAAAGAAACAATTACAATATTTTCGCCTAAAATTGATGAAATTAAGTACAACAATGGAGTTGTTTTATTTCCATTTAAAGGAATGTTATATGTCCAGTGGAAAACTTCTTCTATCGATGAAGTGGTGATAACACTCAAGTTTTTTATTCAAGAAGTAATGGAAAAGATCTTCAACCAATGAAATATAAAGGAAAATACAAGAGAATTGGCCATAATTATCCAAAAAGCGTAACTTGGAATGGTTATTTATATGTTTCATATGCAACAAATAAGGACCATGTAGAACTAACTAGAATTCCGATTTCTAGCTTTTAATTTTTTATTATTTAATAAAATATTTCATAATAAATACTTATTTACGGACTTGAAATATTAAAAATAAGTTCCATTTTCTCAAAACAAAATCCATTATATTTGCAGCATTATTTCACTAAACCCCTTTGCGTAAATTATTAAAATGGATTTAAAAATTAAACAACGCGCTGCCTTAAGCTCTTATTTTTTTTTAGCTGGATTGTGCTTTGCTACTTGGGCTTCCAGAATTCCAACAATTAAAACATTTTTTAATTTTAATGAAGCTGAACTAGGGACCATACTTTTAGCAATGCCAATAAGTTCTATGATTGGTCTTCCAATTTCAGGATGGGTTATTTCTAAATTTAATAGTAGAATCCCAATAATTATTTCCTTTTTATTCTTTTCAATTTCATTAATTTTAATTGGGTATGCTACAACACCCTTTTTATTAATTTCGGCTATTTGTGTGTTCTCTTTTTGTATGAGATTACTCAACATTGCAATGAATACACAATCTATTACCCTTCAAAAACAATTTAAAAAGAAGATTGTTAGTTCGTTTCACGGACTTTGGAGTACCGGTGGATTAATAGGTGTTGGATTTTCAACCTTAATGGTAAAAATGCAAATTTCTATTGCACATCATTTATTAATAATTGCTGTGTTGTCTTTAGTAGTTGCTTTTATTTCATTTCTTTACTTGATTAAAGGTGATAAATCTACAACAGGAAATAAATTAATTTTAGGAAAACCAGATCCTTTTATTTTTTATTTAGGAATACTGGTATTTTTAGCTGCTGTGTGCGAAGGTGGAATGTTTGATTGGAGCGGTGTATATTTTAAAGAAGTAGTTCATGAAGATATTTTTACCTACGGATACCTTTCTTTTATGACCTGTATGGCTGTATCGCGTTTCTTTTCTGATAAATTAATGGATGTAGTTGGAATGGCAAAAACATATTATTTAAGTGCTATTTTAATTGCTTCAGGAGTTTTAATTGCAATAATTTTTCCAACTTTTTGGCCATCCCTTTTTGGATTTTGTTTAGTTGGAGTTGGTACTGCTCCTATTTTTCCAATGACATTTATTTTAGCAGGAACTTCAAATAAATATTCAGCTGGAATGGCCATTTCAATAATTACAACCTATGCAATTGTGGGGATGTTAATAGGACCTCCTTTAATTGGGTATTTGGCACATGCTTTTGGCTTAAAATCCGCTTTTATAATTTTTGTTATTGCTGGATTTTCTTTTATACCTGTTTCAAAACTATTGTTTATTTATAAGAAAAGAATGGAATAAATTTGATTATTAAATAACAATTATGGCTAAAAAAGGAAGCGCAAAAAACACCAAAAACAAAGCAAAACATGCTAAGTTAATGAGTATAAAAAAGAATAAGTTAAAGGAAAAAAAAGATTTTAACAAAAAACGCTTAAAAGCAATTATTAAAAAATCACAGGAAGCATAATGAAAAAACCTTGTTAATTATAACAAGGTTTTTTTTAATTATTATTCGTACTTAGGTTTTTTATCCCTTTTTGCAGCCTTTTTCTCTTTTGCAGTTTTAAGAGGCTCCTTTTTAACGTTTTTCTTTGCGTCTTGACCTTTTGACATAACTGTATAATTTAAAGTTTTTCAACTATGTAAAAGTAATAAATATTTTAATTTGTTTTAAAAAAATATTTTTAAAAAATCCATTCTAAAAAGGTCATTTTAATTAGCTTTTTTCTTTCCTCCTTTTTCTTGGTAAAACTTCTTCTGGAAATGGGAATAGAATTGTTGAATTTTTCTCTGAAGCAATATTTGCCAACGTTTGATATAATCTTAATTTAATGGCTGAAGGTGATTGATCAATTAATTTCCCTGCTTCCAGTAATTTCCCTGCGGCTTGTTCCTCGGCAAGTGCTAAAATAATACGTGCTCTTCTAGATCGTTCAGCTTCCGCTTGGTTAGCCATCATACGTCTCATATTTTCAGGTAATTGAATATCTTTAATTTTTACATCAATAATTTCAATACCCCAATCTTTTGTTTCGTGTTCAACAATTGATTTAATATTTTTACCCATTTCCTCTCTTTTCGATAAAATGGTATCTAGTTCCACTTTACCACAAACATCTCTTAACGCAGCTTGTGCTAACTGGGTAATGGCAAAATTATATTCTTCAACTTCCAAAACAGCCTTTTCTGGATCATCAACTTTAAAAAACACGACACCATCAATACTGCAAGGCACATTGTCTTCTGTCATTACTTCTTGTGAAACAATGTTTATTGTAATTACACGAATATCCACAACTTGAATCGTTTCAACAATTGGGATAATCCACCTGAAACCTGGTTGCAATGTGGTAATATATTTACCAAATCTAAATTTTAAAGCTCGTTTATATTCAAAAACAACGCGTATTCCACCTAGTAAAAACAATACAATAAGAATACTAAAGAAAAATGGTATGTGCATAATTTAATTTATTAAAGTTATTTTATTCAATCAAAAAAAATCCAAAAGTTAAAAGGTTGTTGAACTATTTAACCCTTAACTTTCAATATATTAACTAAAAAAAGTACTATCTCTTTTATATTTAGTTATTAGATGTCCTTTTAAATTTACGAATATTATGGATGTTTACAAAATTATATTTACTTAGAATTCTACATTAAAAATGAAAGCAATTAATTTTGTATTTTTCAGAATAAAACTTTTAAAGAAAAATAAATTTTTGCACGTTAAAAACAGAAATGATGAGGATCATTTAGACAGCCACATATTTACACTTCAAAAAGAGAATTTAGTAATTTAGTTTGTGGTAATTTTTATAAACACACTCATTTTAGAATGGTGCAAAATTTCGTCAGTTCAAGTGAAATTCTGATAAGGATTTTTAATCGAGATCTAGTAATAGAAATACTTAAAAAGTTCTCGATACAATTTTTCTTCAATTCATTTCAAAAAGTCACTCCTTTAGATTAGCATTTATGAATTTATTAAATTTATAAACGGAAAAGGTACACTATCTATTCACTCCAAGTATTAAAACTTATAGTTCTATTTAGACCTTTTATGTTTTATTTAAAATTCATAAAAAAACCTGAAAAACTATTTTGCAATAATCTTTCAGGTTACTATTAAATAATAAAATCTATTCGCTCGTCATTATAAACAAAGGATTCATTTCAAAACTATTATAAGTAGGACACAGCCTTTCAGTGTTATAAAATTTATTAATGTTTACTAGTTTCGATTTACCAGTAACAACATCAATTGGCACATTGTCATATCTACCATTTTTTAATACAACCAGACGTCCGTGAACACCTTTTAAAATTAGGTCTAAAGCTAAATTTCCATACGCCATTGGCACAATAGAATCTATTGCATCAGGATCACCACCTCTAACTAAATATCCTAATTTTTGATTGATAACATTTATTACCTTTCCATTATTATATTTTGGGGATAATTCTTTTAATCTTTGGGATACCAATTCTCCTATTCCACCAAGTTTTGCATGTCCAAATTGATCTTTAGCTCCATCTTTAAAAACCATTTCTCCACCTTCAAACATAGCGCCTTCAGAAACTAAAACTACTGAGTATTTACTTGGATTTTCTTCTCTATCCAAAACCATTAACTCAGTTAAGTTTTCCATATTAAATTTATATTCTGGAATAACACATCGGTTTGCAGAGCCTGCCATTGTTGGTAACATTGCAGTAAAACCAGCATATCTACCAAATACTTCTAAAACTAAAAAACGCTCATGTGAACCTGCAGAAGTTCTAAGTGTGTTTGTCATATTTATAGTACGTGTTATACAAGTACTGAAACCAATACAATAATCTGTTCCAGGAACATCATTATCCATTGTTTTTGGTATTGCAACTACTTTTACACCTTCTTTGTATAAGCGTACTGCATAACTTAATGTATCATCTCCACCAATTGGAATTAAATAATCTACACCTAAATAGTTTAAATTATCTAATACAACTTTGGTCATATCATTATATTCGTCTTGGTAAGCATCCTTTAAATGCTCGGGAACATTTGCCTTTGGTAAATGACTTGGACGTGTTCTTGAACTGTGTAAAAAAGTACCTCCGGTTCTACCAGCTCTATTCACAATAACTTGAGTAAGTTCTACGAAATTATAACTGTTGTCTACTTTTGGATCTTGAATCATTTCAACAATTCCAGCCCAACCTCGCCTAAGTCCAATTACACGATATCCTTCACGTATTGCTCTAATTGTTATTGCTCTAATTGCAGGATTTAAACCTGGAACATCTCCTCCTCCGGTTAATATTGCTATGGTTCCATTTATTTTTTTTGCCATGTTATTATAAATTTATGTTAACTCTTGTTAATAATTGTATCAAAATTTTATTTATTGAAATCTTTTTAGGAAATCTAAAAAGCATAGTTTCAAAAGCATCAGTCTCAAAATGCACTCTCAAATTTACACTTTTATTCAAAAAAAACATACAAAACCACCCTAAATTTTTGAAGTTAAGTTTCTTTTAAACTGTGAAGATATTTACTAAAAAAATTAATAAACAATTTTCACAATAAATGCGCATTTTTATATTTTTTTATTAAATTAGCAAACAAAGCTCATAATATTAGCAAAATGAATTTTATATCAAATAACATTAAACACATTAGAACTTTAAAAGGTTTAACACAGGAACAATTTGCCGAAGCATTAAATGTTTCACGGTCTAGAATTAGCTCGTATGAAGAAAATAGAGCCATTCCACCTATTGAATTTTTAATTCAATTGTCTGAATTTTTTAAAATTTCAATAGATATTTTGGTAAAGAACGACTTATCAAGCGCAACGGATGCTAATTTTCTTGAAATTGGTAAGAACAGATTACTTTTTCCAATAACGGTTGACAATGAAAATGAAGATTTAATTGAAATTATTCCTGTTGAAGCTTCTGCCGGTTATTTAAGAGGGTATTCCGATCCTGAATATATTGAGCATTTAAACAAAATTAAACTGCCATTTTTACCAACCGGTACTCATAGAGCGTTTCCTATAAAAGGAGATTCTATGCTTCCTGTTAAAAGTGGCTCTTATATTGTGGCACGTTTT
>Ga0102812_10001741_pt1 | contig 14948 bp, 9 predicted proteins | sample ColrivemetaGS713_FD_79334 | JGI IMG/M metagenome (GOLD analysis project Ga0102812, IMG submission 79334) | Estuarine microbial communities from the Columbia River estuary - Flood tide ETM metaG S.713 | ecosystem: Environmental > Aquatic > Marine > Intertidal zone > Estuary | place: USA: Columbia... | reverse complement strand
GCCACTGCCGCTCTTGAGACCAGCCGCTTTCTTCAAAAGATAAGACGCTGGGGGGGTTTTCATTTCGAAAGTGAAACTACGATCCGCATAAACAGTAATAACAACAGGAACCGGAGCTCCTGGTTCTACGCCTTGCGTCTGCGCATTAAAACCCTTACAGAATTCCATGATATTCACACCATGTTGACCCAACGCAGGCCCCACCGGTGGACTTGGGTTGGCCTGACCAGCAGGCACTTGCAACTTAATATAAGCCGTTACTTTCTTAGCCATCTATACTCTCCAAAAATGGGTGTTAACGCCTCCGGAACACCACAAATACATCATAGCTTCCATCTCTGGCTCCCCGATAAGACTGCGGAATTGCTGTCTTACCACAAAAAAATCTTTAAGCTTTCTCTACTTGCGTAAAGTCGAGCTCTACTGGCGTTGACCGACCAAATATAGATACTGCGACTCGCAACTTACTCTTTCCATAATTTACTTCTTCAACAGTACCGTTAAAGTCATTAAACGGACCATCAGTAACGCGAACCATCTCACCAGGCTCAAACATTGTCTTGGGCCTTGGCGTATCTTCAGAATCCTGAACACGCTGCAAGATCAGATCCGCTTCTTTATCAGTAATCGGAGCTGGCTTATCGGCCTTACCACCAATAAAGCCCATAACACGAGGAGTCTCTTTAACGAGATGCCAACTGTCATCATCTAGCTCCATCTGGACCAAAACATACCCTGGAAAGAACATACGTTCGCTGGTCCGCTTTTGACCGCTCTTCATCTCTACCACTTCTTCAGTAGGGACCAAAATTTCGCCAAAACGATCACCCAAGTTATGCATTTGCACTCGATCTTGAATCGCCAGCGCAACTTTTTTCTCGTAGCCCGAGTAAGCATGTACCACATACCAACGCATCGACATGCCGCTCTCCTAACCCATTATAAGTTTAGCAACCCAACTCAGCAGGGAGTCTATTCCCCAGAGAATCAGAGCCATCAATAAAATTACAGCGAGAACAATCAATGTCGTTTGATTGCGCTCTTGTTTTGTCGGCCAAACGACTTTTCGCCACTCCGTTCGAGCGCCAGTTGCTAACTCGATAGTAGCTGCCCCTTTCGCCGTCTGTGATGCAACTGCAGCAGCAACCGCCAACACCACTAGGAAGCCGATAACACGATACAAAACCGACTCAGCCGAGTAGTACCAATTTGCATAAATGGCGCCACCCAATAAAGTAAACACGACTAGCCATTTAAGCCAATCTAGTCGGTACTGTTTATCTTCTGCTATAACACTCATCGCTTAACCATTCCCAGACTTTAAAGTGGCAGGCCAGGAGGGACTCGAACCCCCAACAGCCGGTTTTGGAGACCGGTGCTCTACCAATTGAACTACTGGCCTACAAATTACTTATTTAGTTTCCCTATCTGACAGCTAAGCCGAGACACCTTTTGATGCCTCGGCTTACCGCGTAACTCTTAGCAAAATCTTTACTCGATGATTTTAGCCACAACGCCTGCACCAACAGTACGACCACCTTCTCGGATAGCAAAACGAAGACCGTCTTCCATCGCAATCGGGTGAATCAACTCAACAGTCATCTGAACATTATCACCAGGCATCACCATCTCTGTACCTGCAGGTAATTAACATGCACCTGTCACATCCGTTGTTCGGAAGTAAAACTGTGGACGATAGCCTTTGAAGAATGGTGTATGACGACCACCTTCATCTTTAGATAATACATAAATCTCTGACTCAAACTTAGTGTGAGGCTTAACAGATCCTGGCTTAGCCAATACCTGACCACGCTGTACTTCTTCACGCTTAGTACCACGTAACAAAATACCACAGTTCTCACCAGCACGACCTTCGTCAAGAAACTTACGGAACATCTCAACACCCGTACAAGTCGTCTTCGCAGTATCAGAGATACCAATCACTTCAATCTCTTCACCCACCTTAATAACACCACGCTCAATACGACCTGTCACAACAGTACCGCGACCAGCAATAGAGAAAACATCTTCAATCGGCATCAAAAATGGCTGGTCAATAGCACGTACTGGCTCAGGAATATAAGAGTCCAAGGCTTCAACAAGCTTCTTAACTGCTGTTGTACCTAACTCATTGTCATCCTTACCTTCCAACGCCATCAACGCTGAACCAACAATAATCGGTGTGTCATCACCAGGGAACTCATAAAGATCAAGAAGCTCACGCAACTCCATCTCCACCAGCTCAAGCATCTCTTCATATTCTTCTGAACCAACACCACCACAGTCTTCTGCAAGAAGATCTGCTTTGTTCAAAAATACCACAACATAAGGTACACCTACCTGACGTGACAGCAGAATGTGCTCACGAGTCTGTGGCATTGGGCCATCAGTCGCACCACATACTAAAATAGCGCCGTCCATCTGTGCAGCACCTGTAATCATGTTCTTCACATAGTCAGCGTGCCCTGGGCAGTCAACATGTGCGTAGTGACGATCCGCTGAATCATACTCAACGTGTGCTGTTGAAATCGTAATACCGCGCTCTCGCTCTTCAGGGGCATTATCAATCTGATCAAAGGCCTGCATCTCACCACCAAAAACCTCTGCACATACCCGCGTCATCGCCGCAGTCAATGTCGTCTTACCGTGATCAACGTGCCCTATCGTGCCGACGTTTACGTGCGGCTTATTTCTTTCAAACTTTTCTTTAGCCATCTCAGTGTCTCCTCAGCAGGCATTTAACAGATTAATCCAAACAGTTAACTGTAATTTCGTTAAGTTTTACGGCTACAGTTTCCAAGGGACGCCATCTTATACTGCGATTCGGGATAGTCAACTTCCTTTAACCCTAAATAGCGTGTTTTTTTAAGTTTTAGCCATTTATTTTACACAAATGGCCTTTTTTTCGATAAAGAGCCTGTAAATCGTAAGAAATAGTGGCTGTTTTAGCAAAAATCACAAATATATGGTTATTTTTACTCCGAAATGGCATCAATATCCTGTATACTCGCGCGCGTTTTTAGCACCCAAACAACCATAATTTTAAAATCGAGCAGAACAATGACTGATTTATCTCACTACAGAAATATAGGAATCTTCGCCCACGTTGATGCGGGTAAGACCACAACCACCGAGCGAATTCTCAAGCTCACCGGAAAGATACATAAAACCGGAGAAGTACATGATGGTGCAGCCACCACTGACTTCATGGAACAGGAGCAAGAACGTGGTATTACTATCCAATCGGCTGCAACCACCTGCTATTGGAGAGATCATCGCTTTAACATCATCGATACCCCAGGGCACGTTGATTTTACTGTTGAAGTTTACCGTTCATTAAAAGTTTTAGATGGCGGCGTTGGCGTGTTCTGCGGTTCCGGCGGTGTTGAGCCCCAATCTGAGACCAACTGGCGCTACGCCAATGAATCTGAAGTAGCCAGAATCATTTTTGTAAATAAACTCGACCGAATGGGAGCGGACTTTCTTCGCGTTGTCGGTCAAGTGAAAAGTGTTTTAGGCGCTAACCCCCTGGTAATGTGCCTTCCTATCGGTATTGAGGAAGACTTTATCGGCCTTGTTGATCTTCTTGAGCGCAAAGCATACGTCTGGGATGACTCAGGTTTACCTGAAAACTATGAAGTTGTAGAAATTCCTGCGGACATGGTGGACAAAGTCGAAGAATATCGTGAGCAGATGATTGAAACAGCTCTTGAGCAGGACGATGACCTTCTAATGGCATATATGGAAGGTGAAGAGCCTTCAATTGATGATGTTAAACGTTGTATCCGCAAGGGTACGATTGCTCTGGACTTTTTCCCTACTTATTGTGGCTCTGCCTTTAAGAACAAGGGCGTTCAGATGGTTTTGGATGCTGTCGTTGATTATTTGCCTTGTCCTACTGATGTTGAGCCACAGCCTCTAACAGATGAAAATGGTGATGAGACTGGTGAATTCGCTATTGTTTCAACAGATGAGCCTCTTAAAGCACTGGCATTTAAAATTATGGATGACCGCTTCGGTGCATTAACATTTGTGCGTATTTATTCTGGTGTCTTGCAAAAAGGGACTACTATTCTCAACTCCTTCACTGGAAAGACTGAGCGTATCGGACGAATGGTCGAGATGCATGCAGATGACCGCAATGAAATTGATCGCGCTCAAGCAGGCGATATTATCGCTATTGTGGGTATGAAGAACGTTCAAACGGGACACACGTTGTGTGATGTTAAAAACCCAGTGACACTAGAGCCAATGATTTTCCCTGAGCCTGTTATCTCTATCGCTGTTAAGCCAAAAGATAAAGGCGGGTCAGAAAAAATGGGTGTTGCCATCGGTAAGATGATTGCTGAAGACCCATCGTTTCGGGTCGAGACTGATGAAGATTCTGGCGAAACTATCCTTAAAGGTATGGGCGAGCTGCACTTGGATATTAAGGTCGACATTTTGAATCGTACCTATGGTGTTGATCTTATTGTTGGTCAACCGCAGGTTGCTTATCGTGAAACGATTACATTGCCGATTGAAGATAGCTATACCCACAAGAAACAGTCTGGTGGTTCCGGTCAGTTTGGTAAAATCGATTACCGAATTAAGCCAGGTGAACCAGGTTCTGGATTTAATTTCTCGTCTAGCGTTGTGGGCGGTAATGTTCCTAAAGAGTTCTTTCCTGCTATCGAAAAAGGCTTTAAGGGAATGATGGAACAAGGCCCTATGGCTGGCTACCCGGTTCTTGATGTTGAGGTTGAACTATATGATGGTGGCTTCCATGCTGTTGACTCATCGGCAGTTGCATTTGAAATTGCAGCAAAAGGTGCTTTTCGCCAATCAATGCTAAAAGCTGGACCTCAAATCATTGAGCCAATAATGAAGGTGGATGTATTCACTCCTGAAGATCACGTTGGAGATGTTATTGGTGACTTGAATCGTCGTCGCGGCATGATTAAAGACCAGGAAGCGGGTGTAACTGGTGTTCGTATTAAAGCTGATGTTCCATTATCAGAGATGTTTGGCTACATCGGTCATCTCCGCACTATGACCTCAGGTCGTGGCCAATTCTCCATGGAATTTGCTCACTATCTACCTTGTCCGCAGAATATTGCGACAGAGGTAATTGCTGCCGCTAAGGAGCTCAGAGAAGCTAAGTAACTACTTCCAAGAGTTAAAAAAACCCCGCTGGCCTGCACCATCGGGGTTTTTTATTGCCTGAAAACTATTCCGTGCGGCATCAGCCCATATTTTTCGCCATTATTGCCTCGGTAATGTTTTTTGGTGCCTCTGCATACTTCTCAAATTCCATGGTAAAGGTGGCGCGACCTTGAGTCGCTGAACGCAAGTCAGTCGCGTAACCAAACATCTCACCCAACGGTACTTCAGCATTAATAACCTTTCCTGTGGAATTCTCTTCCATTCCTAAAATAAGCCCCCGCCGCCGATTTAAATCACCAACAACATCACCCATATTTTCCTCTGGCGTGACCACCTCCACCTTCATAGTGGGCTCTAATAGCACAGCCCCACCCGATTCAGACAGTTTCTTGGTTGCCAGTGAACCTGCAATTTTGAACGCCATCTCAGAGGAATCAACATCGTGATAAGAGCCATCATAAAGAGTCGCTTTAATACCTAGCAGAGGGTAGCCAGCAAGAATACCATTCTGCATCTGTTCTTCAATACCCTTAGCTACCGCTGGAATATACTCTCTTGGTACAGCGCCGCCCACAATCTCATTTACAAATTCCAGGCCTTCTGCCCCAGAGTCTTCAGCGGGCTCAAATTTAAGCCAAACATGGCCATATTGACCACGACCTCCAGACTGACGAACAAACTTTCCTTCAATATCACAGCTATTACGAATGGTTTCGCGATAGGCAACCTGAGGCTTACCTATATTTGCCTCTACTGTAAATTCACGCCGCATACGTTCAACGAGGATATCAAGATGCAATTCGCCCATCCCAGAAATAATAGTCTGGCCACTCTCCTCGTCGGTCTTGACTCTGAAAGATGGGTCCTCTTGCGCTAGCTTACCCAATGCAACGCCCATCTTTTCTTGGTCGGCTTTTGTTCTAGGCTCAACAGCAACAGAAATAACTGGCTCCGGAAACTCCATACGCTCAAGAACAATTTTGTTGTTTTCAGCACACAAGGTATCACCAGTTGTTGTATCTTTAAGACCTATTGCGGCGGCTATGTCTCCTGCGAGTACCTGGCTTATCTCTTCTCTACTATTGGCGTGCATCTGGACCATACGTCCGACACGCTCTCTCTTCATTTTTACTGAGTTATACACCGCCGTGCCGCTTTCCAGCGTACCTGAGTACACACGCATAAAGGTTAAGGTTCCCACGAAGGGATCAGTCGCAATTTTGAATGCTAACGCAGAAAATGGTGCCTTATCATCGGCACTACGCACAGCCTTCTCACCGCTATCTAATTCCCCTTCAATGGCTTTTACTTCGGTAGGAGATGGGAGGTACTCAATCACGGCATCCAACATTGCCTGAACACCCTTATTCTTAAATGCTGAACCACCTAACACGGGTACAATATCATTGGCTAGCGTTCTAATTCTCAAGCCTTGCTTGATTTCCGCTTCTGTTAACGCCTCCCCTTCAAGATATTTTTCCATGAGATCATCAGTTGCCTCTGCAGCTGCTTCTATGATGTCATCATGCATTCTTTGACAATCATCCAGCATGTCTGCAGGAATACCCCCATATTCAAAGGTCATACCTTGATCATTTTCATTCCATAAAATCGACTTCATTTTTACGAGATCAACAACGCCCTTGAACTTTTCCTCAGAACCTATAGTCAGCTGTAAGGGCACAGGTAAAGCGCCCAGTCTCTCTTTCAGCTGCCTCACCACCATCATATAATCTGCGCCGGCTCGATCCATCTTATTCACAAACACCATTCGAGGCACTTCATACTTATTGGCTTGCCGCCAAACTGTTTCAGTCTGAGGTTGAACCCCTGATGAACCACATAAAACAATAACAGCACCGTCAAGAACCCTTAGAGATCTTTCAACCTCAATGGTAAAATCGACGTGTCCTGGGGTATCGATAATGTTAACCCGGTGATCTTCAAACTGAGCGTCCATACCGCGCCAAAAACAAGTCGTTGCCGCAGACGTAATCGTGATACCTCTCTCCTGCTCCTGCTCCATCCAGTCCATTGTCGCGGCGCCATCATGAACTTCTCCAATCTTATGGGACAGCCCTGTATAAAAAAGGACGCGCTCTGTCGTTGTCGTCTTGCCGGCGTCAACGTGAGCACAGATTCCTATATTGCGATAGCGACTGATTGGGGTCTTACGTGCCACGATATTTTCCTCTTATTAAAAACACAAAAAGGCAGCTAAAACAGCCACCTTTTTGCGAAACTTTGACATTGCAATAGTCTTTTAGAAACGGAAGTGCGAGAACGCCTTGTTCGCTTCTGCCATGCGATGCACGTCTTCACGCTTCTTAACCGCTCCACCCTTACCTTGAACTGCATCAATCAGCTCACCAGCTAGACGTTGCGGCATAGACTTCTCTCCGCGGCTGCGGGCATAATCTACAAGCCAGCGCATTGCCAATGCTGTACGCCGAGATGGACGCACCTCAACAGGCACCTGATAGGTGGCACCACCCACTCGACGAGACTTAACTTCAACTAAAGGTGCGACGTTATCTAATGCTTCTTCAAATACTTCCACTGGGCTCTTCTTTAAACGCTCTTCTACGATATCTAACGCACCGTAGACAATTCGCTCAGCGACTGATTTCTTTCCACTAACCATTACGTGGTTCATAAATTTAGCGAGAGTAATATTACCGAATTTTGGATCTGGTAAGATCTCCCGCTTTGCTGCTACTCTTCTTCTTGGCATCGTTTTGCCCTTCTCTTCAGGTTTGTCTAGGGATAGGCCCTAGCCTTACTTGATTGTTAACCGATTACTACGCAATTAGCCCTTGGGCCGCTTAGTACCATACTTTGAACGACGCTGAGTACGGCCGTTCACACCCGCTGTATCCAATGTGCCGCGTACCGTATGGTATCGAACACCTGGAAGATCTTTTACACGCCCACCACGAATCAACACAACGCTGTGCTCTTGTAAATTGTGTCCTTCACCACCAATGTATGAAGTTACTTCATAGCCACTGGTTAAGCGAACACGACACACTTTACGAAGTGCAGAGTTTGGCTTCTTCGGAGTCGTTGTATAAACGCGAGTACATACACCACGGCGCTGCGGACAGGCCTGCAATGCTGGTACGTCACTTTTACTAACTTTGCGCTTTCTCGGCTTACGAACCAACTGGTTGATCGTTGCCATGCAATTTTTCTCCAAATTTAAATAAGTCTTCAAAAAGACTGGTTGTTCCTTGAACCTAGCCCTAAACAAGCAACTACATCCAAAAGGGAGCGGCAGTTTAATTACCGCACTAACGGGAGTCAAGCAGACATTGCTATTGTCTTAGTAACATTATTCCCGGTTCAAAAACCGTAACGCTACTAAGACGTTAAAAAGCCTACTATCTTCCCTTACTCTTCTAGCATCTCGGCGCTCAATGCTTCGCTTAATGCTGCTTCAACATCTGCTGCCGTCATAGTAGATTCTACTTCTGCTTCACGATTCTTGCGACGCTGTGCATGATAAGCTAAACCAGTACCAGCAGGAATCAATCGTCCAACCACTACGTTTTCTTTCAGACCACGCAGAGGATCCGCTTTACCTGTCACCGCAGCTTCAGTAAGTACACGTGTTGTCTCCTGGAATGACGCAGCTGAGATAAAGCTCTCGGTAGCCAAAGAAGCTTTGGTAATACCCAACAACTGACGCTCGTATTTGGCTGGTTGCAGCCCTTCCTGACGGAGACGCTCATTCTCTTCCAAGACACGTCGGTACTCAACCTGCTCACCACGAATCAACGTAGAGTCACCCATATCCGTCACTTCAACCTTACGTAACATCTGACGAGTAATAACTTCAATATGCTTATCGTTGATTTTTACGCCCTGAAGACGGTATACATCTTGGATTTCGTTGACGATATATTTAGCCAACTCACTGATTCCTTTCAAGCGTAAAATATCGTGAGGCGTAGGAGGTCCATCAGAAATGACTTCTCCTTTCTCAACATGCTCACCCTCAAACACACTCAGAGTTCGCCACTTAGGAATCAACTCCTCATAATGCATCTTTCCATTAGGTAATGGCTGGCCATCATCAGGTGTAATCACTAATCGTAGCTTACCTTTTGTTTCTTTACCCAAGGTTACCGTACCTGTGATCTCCGCGAGAATCGCCGGATCTTTAGGCTTGCGCGCTTCAAATAAATCTGCAACGCGAGGCAGACCACCAGTAATATCTTTAGTACCGCCTGCTTCTTGCGGTATACGCGCAATAATTTGTCCAATATCAATAGTGTCACCATCTATCACATTGATACTTGCGTTTGCAGGTAATGGATAGTGTGCCGGCACAGTCGAGTTGGGGAAAATCAGCTCTTTGCCTTTTTTGTCGGTCAACGAGATCATTGGTTTAAGATCTTTACCCGCCGCGTTACGGTCATTTGGATCAATCACCGAAATACTTGTCAAACCAGTCATATCATCAGTTTGTTGACGAACACTCAAACCTTCTTCCATACCCGAGAAAGCAACCTTACCAGCCACCTCAGTAACGATAGGATGGGTATGCGGATCCCAAGTAGCGATTACATCACCTGCTGAGACACTAGCGCCATCTTTTACTTTTATGAGCGCTCCGTAGGGCAGTTTATATCGCTCTCGCTCTCGACCATTTTCATCAGCGATAGCCAACTCACCTGAACGAGACACTGCGACAAGGTGCTTATCCTTGTTCTCAACTGTCTTGAGGTTGAGTAAACGGATAACACCATCTTGCTTAACTTTAACGCTGTCTACAGCAGACGCTCGTGACGCCGCACCACCGATGTGGAAGGTACGCATAGTCAACTGAGTACCGGGTTCACCGATTGACTGAGCTGCAATAACACCAACAGCTTCACCTTGGTTAACACGATGTCCTCGAGCTAAATCACGGCCATAACAAGCTGAACAGATACCATGGCGCACTTCACAGGTAATAGGTGAACGTACAATTACCTCATCAATGCCTAACTTTTCAATGCGCACTACCCACTGCTCATCAACCATAGTGCCCGCAGGAACAGCGATTTCTTCACTGCCAGGCTTATTCACATCCTTGGCAACAACTCGGCCAAGAATACGGTCACCCAATGAAGAAATAATATCGCCGCCTTCAATGACTGGAGCCATCAGGAGACCTTCGGTAGTACCACAATCTACTTCGGTTACTACGACGTCTTGAGAAACATCTACCAATCGACGCGTTAGGTAACCTGAGTTAGCTGTTTTCAGTGCTGTGTCAGCCAGACCTTTCCGCGCTCCGTGTGTAGAGATAAAGTACTGCATTACAGTCAGTCCTTCACGGAAATTTGCAGTAATGGGCGTTTCGATAATCGAACCATCAGGTCGAGCCATCAAACCACGCATACCCGCTAGCTGTCGAATCTGTGCTGGGGAACCACGAGCTCCAGAATCAGCCATGATAAATACAGAGTTGAAGGAATCCTGCTCCTCTGAGTCTCCATCACGATTAGTCACTTGCTCGGTACTAATGCCCTTCATCATTGATTTGGCAACGCGATCATTTGCTTGAGACCAAATATCAATAACCTTATTATATTTCTCACCATGGGTCACAAGACCAGAGGCAAACTGACTCTCAATCTCACGAACCTGCTCTTCGGCCCCAGATATAATTTCTGTCTTATCATCTGGAATAACGAAATCGTTCACACCAATTGACGCTCCAGAGCGAGTAGAGAACTTAAACCCTGTGTACATTAACTGGTCGGCAAAAATAACCGTCTCTTTCAATCCTACGCGACGATAACACTCATTCAAAACAAGCGAGATTGCCTTCTTTACCATTGGCTTATTCACTAAACTGAACGGCAGGCCTTCAGGAACTGATTCCCACAGTAGAATTCTACCTACCGTGGTTTCTACAATCTTGCATTCTTCTGTGCGCTCACCTGTCACCTCGTCAACCAAAACCTCAATGATGCGAACTTTCACACGAGCCTGAAGGTCAACCTTGTCTGCATAATATGCCCGAGAAGCTTCCTTACCATCCGCAAAGACCATACCTTCGCCTTGAGCATTAACTTTGTGGCGCGTCATGTAATAAAGGCCTAATACAACATCCTGTGACGGAACGATAATCGGCTCACCGGATGCAGGTGACAGAATATTATTCGTCGACATCATCAGTGCGCGAGATTCCATTTGCGCTTCGATAGTCAACGGCACATGGACAGCCATCTGATCACCATCGAAATCAGCGTTGAACGCCGCACATACGAGAGGGTGCAACTGAATCGCTTTACCTTCAATTAGGACTGGCTCAAAAGCCTGAATACCAAGTCGGTGAAGCGTCGGTGCACGGTTTAGCAACACCGGGTGCTCACGGATCACATCATCAAGAATATCCCAAACCACAGGCTCTTCACGCTCAACCATTTTCTTCGCAGCTTTAATCGTTGTCGCTAAACCTCTTAGCTCCAGCTTGCTGAAGATAAAGGGCTTAAACAACTCAAGTGCCATACGCTTTGGAAGGCCACATTGGTGGAGTCGCAGTGTAGGTCCACATACGATCACTGAACGTCCTGAGTAATCAACACGCTTACCAAGCAAATTCTGACGGAAACGTCCCTGCTTACCCTTAATCATGTCAGCAAGTGATTTTAAAGGACGCTTGTTAGATCCCGTAATTGCACGACCACGACGGCCATTATCAAGAAGCGCATCGACAGATTCTTGTAACATACGCTTTTCGTTACGCACAATAATATCCGGCGCACTCAACTCTAGCAGTCGCTTGAGACGATTATTACGGTTAATAACTCTTCGATAAAGATCATTGAGATCAGAGGTCGCAAAACGCCCACCATCCAGTGGAACAAGTGGACGCAGATCTGGCGGTAACACAGGAAGTGCTTCTAGCACCATCCACTCAGGCTTATTACCGGAGCCATGGAAAGCTTCAAGTAACTTTAGCCGCTTTGAAAACTTTTTAATCTTTGTCTCAGATTTGGTATTGGGAATTTCCTCTCGGATCTCCGCAATCTCTTCTTCCATGACAATCTCTTTAAGAAGAGCCTGAATTGCTTCAGCACCCATAGTGGCGACAAACTCATCACCAAATTCTTCTAGGGACTCAAAATACTCATCATCAGTAAGCAACTGACCTTTTTCTAGGGTAGTTAAACCCGGATCTGTAACCACATAAGATTCAAAGTAAAGAACGCGCTCAATCTCTCGCAATGTCATGTCTAACATTAAGCCAATACGAGAAGGAAGTGATTTGAGAAACCAAATGTGTGCCACAGGACACGCCAATTCGATATGGCCCATACGCTCACGTCGAACCTTGGTTAGCGTTACTTCTACACCACATTTCTCACAGACAATGCCGCGATGCTTCATACGCTTGTACTTTCCACAGAGACACTCATAGTCTTTCACTGGACCAAAAATTTTGGCACAGAACAGACCCTCGCGCTCTGGTTTGAAGGTACGATAGTTAATGGTCTCGGGCTTCTTAACCTCACCAAATGACCAAGATCGAATCATTTCTGGTGACGCAAGGCTTATCCGAATGTTATCAAACTCGGTGTTTTGTTCTTTCTGCTTGAGTAGATTGACTAAGTCTTTCAAGGCTTTTCCTCCAGTAACTGGGTTTGCCGGGGGGTATCAACCACCCCGACCATCAGTAAGCATATTAGCGCTTATTCGTTTTCCAACTCCATGTTGATGCCAAGGGAGCGAACTTCCTTGACCAACACGTTGAATGACTCTGGCATGCCAGGCTCCATTCGGTGGTCGCCATCGACGATGTTTTTATACATCTTCGTCCGACCAGCAACATCATCAGATTTAACTGTGAGCATTTCCTGAAGTGTGTATGCAGCACCATATGCCTCCAATGCCCACACTTCCATCTCACCAAATCGCTGCCCACCAAACTGCGCCTTACCACCTAACGGTTGCTGAGTGACTAAGCTGTACGACCCTGTGGAACGAGCATGCATCTTATCATCGACCAAGTGGTTCAGCTTAAGCATGTACATGTAGCCAACTGTTACGGGGCGATCAAACTTATCTCCCGTTCGACCATCATAGAGTGTTGTCTGACCACTCTCTGGTAGATCTGCCAGAGCCAACATACTCTTCAACTCAACCTCATGAGCACCATCAAACACTGGCGTTGCAATTGGTACACCCGATCGCAGGTTGGACGCCAGTTCCAAGACTTCTTTATCGCTTAGCTCTTTAAGGTTAGTACCATACACCGTATCGCCAACGTCATAGACTTCCTGCAAAAACTTACGTACTTCTGCTGCTTTTGCTTGGGCTTTGATCATAGCGTCTATTTTGACACCTAAGCCCTTGGCGGCCATTCCCATATGGACCTCGAGAACCTGTCCAACGTTCATTCGCGATGGAACACCAAGAGGATTAAGAACGATATCAACTGGTTCACCGCTTTCATCGTACGGCATGTCTTCAACCGGCTTGATCACAGAAATAACACCTTTGTTACCATGACGTCCAGCCATCTTGTCACCTGGCTGGATACGACGCTTAACAGCAAGGTAAACCTTAACCGTTTTAAGCACGCCTGGTGCCAAATCGTCTCCGCTCTGTAACTTGCCACGCTTTTCTTCAAATCGATCATCTAACTGCGTACGACGCTCACTCAATTGAGTTTGAGCCGCAGAAATCTGATCATTAAAGTCAGCTTTTTCCATACGAATGGCAAACCAATCATCTGCTGTATAATCAGCTACAGCTTCAGCGGTTAATTTCTCACCTTTCTTTAAGCCTGATGCCTTGACTACTTTTGCTCCCCCTAGTGAAGCAAAAAGACGTCCCAAGGTCGCATTCTCAACAATACGATACTCATCATTTAAGTCTTTACGGAATTGGTCGAGTTCAGCGCGCTCAATATCTAAAGAACGTTGATCCTTATCAAGACCATCGCGAGTAAACACTTGGACATTGATTACCGTGCCCTTAATGCTGCTAGGAACTCGCAAAGAAGTATCTTTAACATCAGACGCCTTTTCACCAAAGATTGCACGCAGAAGTTTCTCTTCAGGAGTAAGCTGGGTTTCTCCTTTTGGAGTTACCTTGCCCACTAAAATATCGCCAGCAGTTACTTCAGCGCCGATGTGCACGATTCCCGATTCATCAAGACGTGCCAGAGCCACTTCACCAACGTTAGGGATATCTGCAGTAATTTCTTCAGAACCCAATTTGGTATCTCGAGCAACACAGGTCAACTCTTGAATGTGAATAGTTGTGAACCGATCTTCCTGAACAACGCGCTCTGAAATCAAGATTGAATCTTCAAAGTTGTAACCATTCCAAGGCATAAATGCGATACGCATATTTTGGCCAAGGGCAAGCTCACCAAGATCAACTGAAGGGCCATCAGCCAAAACATCGCCGCGGGAAATTGAATCTCCCTGCTTTACGATTGGGCTCTGGTTGATGCAGGTGTTTTGATTCGATCGCGTGTATTTAGTGAGGTTGTAGATATCCACACCAGCTTCACCGGATTCGACTTCACTGTCACTAACACGTACGACAATACGACCAGCATCAACACTTTCAATGACACCGCCGCGCTTAGCAACTTTACAAACACCAGAATCACTTGCAACCGTTCGCTCGATGCCAGTGCCCACTAGAGGCGCCTCTGCACGCAGGGTAGGTACCGCCTGACGTTGCATATTGGAACCCATCAATGCACGGTTAGCATCATCGTGCTCGAGGAATGGAATCAAAGAAGCAGCAACAGAAACAACCTGCTGAGGGGATACATCCATGAAATC
>Ga0102812_10001740_pt1 | contig 14965 bp, 12 predicted proteins | sample ColrivemetaGS713_FD_79334 | JGI IMG/M metagenome (GOLD analysis project Ga0102812, IMG submission 79334) | Estuarine microbial communities from the Columbia River estuary - Flood tide ETM metaG S.713 | ecosystem: Environmental > Aquatic > Marine > Intertidal zone > Estuary | place: USA... | reverse complement strand
TCGCCGCCGTGTCCGGGTTTGCGGTACAGTACAACAAGGCGATCGTTGGTAAAAACGCTTTTGCACACGAAAGCGGCATTCATCAGGACGGCATGCTCAAGAACGCCGAGACCTTTGAGATCATGCGCCCCGAGGATGTCGGTCTGTCGGCGACAAACCTCGTGATGGGCAAACATTCGGGCCGCGCGGCATTGCGCTCCAAGCTGGAAAACCTCGGCTTTGAGCTTGGCGACAACCAACTCAAGGATGTGTTTGTCCGCTTCAAAGAGCTCGCCGATCGCAAGAAAGAAATCTACGACGATGACCTGATTGCCTTGATGCGCACCTCGACAGACCCTGAAAACACCCGGCTCAAGCTGAAATCTCTGCGCGTCGTCTGTGGCACCGATGGGCCGCAGCAAGCCGATCTCGTGATGGAGATTGACGGCAAGGATCACGCGACCTCCCAAACCGGGGATGGCCCTGTCGACGCGTGTTTCAACGCTGTAAAAGCGCTGGTGCCACATGATGCGAGGCTGCAACTGTATCAGGTGGCGGCCGTGACCGAAGGCACTGACGCGCAGGCCACCGTATCCGTTCGGATGGAGGAAGACGGCCGGATTGTCACAGGTCAGTCGGCGGATACAGATACCGTGGTGGCATCGGTCCGGGCCTATATTCATGCGCTTAACCGTCTGCTGGTCCGACGCGAAAAGGCAGGCAAGGATCGCTCTGAAATAAGCTATAAGGTGGTCAGCTGACGCAGTTCCGGCTTAATCCGCTGCAACGACGGCGGGGTAAGCCGGAAACCGCCCAATCAGGCAAATAAGGGTCTGGTTTGGCAAAACGGCGCGAACTTTGGTCAACGCCTCTTTCACCTGTCGGCACAGCCGCCTATAAGATGCACGGTCCAGACTTCTTCAAGTCCGGCTCTCACATGATTCGAGGCGAAGACACACTACATGTCAATTTTTGATAATTTTCGCGGCCTGTTCACGGCGGATATGGCCATTGACTTAGGCACGGCCAACACATTGGTCTATGTAAAAGGGCGCGGAATCGTGCTCTCCGAGCCTTCTGTAGTCGCATATCACGTCAAGGATGGTGTGAAAAAAGTGCTGGCTGTCGGCGAAGACGCCAAACTGATGCTCGGGCGCACACCTGGCAGCATCGAAGCCATCAGACCCATGCGCGAAGGCGTAATTGCAGATTTCGACACCGCCGAGGAAATGATTAAATATTTCATCCGGAAAGTGCACAAACGCTCCACGTTTTTTGGCAAGCCAAAGATCATCGTTTGCGTACCTCACGGAGCCACCCCTGTGGAAAAGCGGGCTATTCGTACATCTGTGCTGTCAGCGGGTGCACGCCGCGCCGGGCTGATCGCGGAACCGATTGCGGCCGCCATTGGTGCAGGCATGCCGATCACCGATCCGACAGGCAACATGGTCGTGGACATCGGCGGCGGCACAACCGAAGTGGCTGTATTGTCACTGGGTGACATCGTATATGCGCGGTCCGTGCGCGTGGGCGGTGACCGCATGGACGAGGCCATCATTTCCTACCTGCGACGCCAGCAGAACCTTTTGGTTGGTGAAACCACGGCTGAACGCATCAAGACATCGATCGGAACTGCCCGCATGCCGGATGACGGACGCGGAACTTCCATGCAAATTCGCGGTCGTGATCTGCTGAATGGTGTGCCCAAGGAAATCGAAGTGACCCAAGCGCAGATCGCCGAAGCGCTCGCAGAGCCGGTGCAACAGATTTGCGAAGCAGTCATGACGGCCCTTGAGACCACGCCGCCTGATCTTGCGGCGGATATCGTGGACCGGGGCGTGATGCTGACGGGCGGCGGCGCGTTGCTGGGTGATCTCGACCTGGCGTTGCGCGAACAGACCGGTCTGGCAGTATCGATTGCAGACGAACCGCTCAACTGCGTGGCTCTGGGAACAGGCAAATCTCTGGAATACGAAAAACAGTTGCGCCACGCCATCGACTACGACAGCTGACCAAAACCTGTTAGATATGGGCCGCATCAAGGCAAGCGGGATAGCCAGTATCGGCGGCAGAGGACCCATTCATAATGGCACGGGAACGCACCAATAGCAGCGAATATACCGCCCCTTTGGGTCGGTTGCTCCTCAGCATTGTGTTGCTGCTACTGCTCGGCCTTTTCCTGATCTGGCGGATCGACAGCCCGAGAGTGGAAAAATTCCGCGCACAGATCACGGACCGGTTCGTGCCAAGCCTGGACTGGGCCATGGCCCCGGTTACGGGTGCGATCAATCTTTTGCGAGACTTTCAAAGCTATCAGCGAATGGCCGATCAAAATCGCGACTTGCGCTCTGAGTTGCGGCAAATGCAGGCCTGGAAGGAAGCGGCGCTGCAACTGGAGCAGGAAAACGCGCGACTGCTCGATCTCAACAATGTGCGTCTCGACCCGCGCCTGACCTACATTACCGGAGTCGTGCTGGCCGACAGCGGCTCGCCATTTCGTCAATCGGTCCTGCTGAATGTAGGTGCGCGCGACGGTCTGGTCGAAGGGTGGGCCACAATGGATGGCATAGGCTTGGTAGGCAGGCTTTCAGGTGTTGCCGAAAACACTGCACGAGTTCTTTTGCTGACCGACGCTTCAAGCCGCATCCCTGCTGTGATCCAGCCTTCGGGCCAGCGAGCCATAATCGCAGGCGACAACACCGCCAATCCGCCCATAGATTTTCTTGAAAACAGCGATCAGGTCCGCCCGGGCGACCGCGTGGTCAGTTCGGGTGACGGTGGTGTCTTTCCACCGGGGTTGCTGATCGGAGAAGTCGCCGCAGACCCTTCAGGCCGCCTGCGAGTCCGGCTGGCCGCCGACTACGAGAGGTTGGAGTTTCTGCGGGTTCTGCGCCATCACGGAACCAGTCTCGTTTCGGACGTTCCCCAGATCATCGGGCCGGTTCTCCCGAAATCAGAGGATGGCGAGTGAAGGACCTTTCTCTTACCAGGCTGTGGGGCATGCGCCTGCTTTTTGCACTGCTCATTGTCACCATTCTTTTTTTCCACCTCTTGCCGCTGGACACACTGCCGCGCCCATGGGCTGGTCCGAATTGGATTCTGGCCTTTGCCTTTGCTTGGGCCCTGAGACGACCTGAGTTCGTGCCGATTTGGGCGCTGGCTATTTTGTTTCTGCTGACCGATATGCTGCTTCAGCGTCCGCCCGGTCTTTGGGCAGCACTGGCCGTTTTCGCATGTGAAAGCCTGAAACTGCGGGCGCGCAGCCTGCGCGACAGCGGTTTTGCGTCGGAATGGTTCGCGGTCTGTGCTATGATTCTGGGGATTGTTCTGGCATATCGGTTCGCTTTGATGATCACCTTCAGCCCATTGCCCAGCCTTGGTTTGATGCTTTTCGAGATGATTGCGACAATGTTGGCATATCCCGCTGCAGTTGCGATCAGCTATGGTCTAATGGGGGTCCGCAAGGCGGGGCCCGGTGATTTTGATACCTTGGGAGGCAGATGATGAAGCGCAACCGCGCAGATGTTGACGCCAGCTATCGACGCATCAGCCGTCGCGCCGCCCTGTTAGGCGGCGCGCAATTGCTGTTTGTAGGTGGGTTGGCAGCGCGCATGCGGTACCTTCAGGTTGACCAGGCCGATCAGTTTCGCCTGCTGGCAGAAGAAAACCGGATCAACATTCGTCTGATCCCGCCAGAGCGCGGCGAAGTCTTTGACCGCAACGGTATCCGGCTGGCGCAGAACGCACCATCTTATCGCATTGTGATCGTGCGCGAAGATGCCCGTGACGTCGATGAAGTCTTGGCCAGACTATCAAAAATCATCTCGCTTTCTGATGACGACATCGAACGCGTCAAGGCAGAAATGAAACGGTCCGCCCCGTTCCTTCCTGTCAATGTGGCCGAAGACGTCAGCTGGGAGGATATCAGCCGTGTCTCCATAAACGCGCCCGCTCTGCCCGGGATCACTCCGGAAGTCGGGTTAAGCCGCGTCTATCCGCAAGGCGCCAATTTTGCGCATGTTCTTGGATATGTCGGCCCGGTGTCCGACTATGATCTTGAACGGATCGAGGATCCGGAACCCTTGTTGCGCATTCCCCGCTTTCAGATCGGCAAGGTCGGAGTGGAAACCAAGCTGGAAAACGTGCTGCGCGGCAAGGCCGGTGCAAAACGGGTGGAGGTCAACGCAACCGGCCGCGTGATGCGCGAGCTTGACCGACAGGATGGAACCGCCGGCTCCGATTTACAGCTGACGATAGATGCAGACTTGCAGAATTACACATTGGCGCGGCTTGAAGGCGAAAGCGCGAGTGCCGTGGTGATGGATTGTGAGTCCGGCGACATCGTAGCGTGCATTTCTGCACCCAGCTTTGACCCCAATCTGTTCGTGCGCGGGATCAGCCGGGCGGATTACAGCGCTCTGACGGAAAACAAATACCGCCCTCTGGCCAGCAAAACGGTCCAAGGCGTGTACCCGCCAGGGTCCACTTTCAAGATGATCACTGCAATGGCGGCCCTCGAAGACGGCCTGATCGGGCCGGACGAAACCGCCTACTGCCCGGGGCACCTCGAAGTATCGGGTCGCCGGTTTCACTGCTGGAAACGCGCGGGCCATGGCAGAGTCAATCTGCAGGATTCGCTCAAACAGTCGTGCGACGTTTACTACTACGATCTGGCCGTGAAGGTCGGAATCGAAAAGATATCGGCCATGGCCAACCGCTTCGGACTTGGTGTGCGGCATGACGTTCCGATGTCGGCGGTTGCACAAGGGCTGACACCGACGCAGGCATGGAAGCAAGCCACTTACGGCCAGTCCTGGCAGATTGGCGATACCGTAAACGCCTCAATTGGGCAGGGTTTCATGCTGGCTTCGCCGTTGCAGCTTGCCGTGATGTCGGCCCGTATCGCAACAGGGCGTCGCGTAGCTCCGCGGCTGATCAAATCCATTGATGGTGTGGAACAGCCGACAGACGCGAGTGAACCCTTGGGCGTGGACGATCTCAACCTGCGCAAAATGCGCCGCGCGATGTTCGATGTGGTCAATGACCGGCGCGGCACAGCCTATGGATCGCGCATCATTGAAGAAAACATGCGCATGGCAGGCAAGACCGGCACCAGCCAGGTGCGCAACATCACCGCGGCAGAGCGGCGCGCAGGCGTCATCCGCAACGAAGATCTGCCTTGGGAACGCCGGGATCACGCATTGTTCGTGAATTTCGCGCCCTTCGATGCCCCCAAATACGCAGTTGCCGTCATTGTCGAACACGGTGGTGGCGGATCACGTGCCGCGGCTCCCATCGCACGCGATATCACGCTGCAAGCGCTCTATGGCGGACAACCACCCCTGGAAGCCTATCCTCAAAAAGACCGCGCCGAAGTTGAGATAATGCAGGAAAGACTGCGCAATGTTCGCCCACAAGGTGCGGTGGACAGGAGTGATCAAGCATGAGTTATCTTGAGTATTCCGTCAAATCAGTACCGACGGGAATTCGCAAACTCCTGTTTCTGAACTGGCCGGTCGCCATCCTCCTGGCCTCCGTTTCCGGTGTTGGATTTCTGATGCTCTATTCCGTGGCCGGAGGGTCCTTCTCCCCTTGGGCGGAACCACAAATGAAACGCTTTGCCGTCGGTTTTGTCATGATGGTGCTGATCGGCATGGTGCCAATCTGGTTTTGGCGCAGCCTGTCCGGAATGGCTTATCTGGGGACGCTTGTACTGCTGATCGCAGTCGAACTCTTCGGCAGTGTCGGCATGGGCGCACAGCGCTGGATTGATCTTGGGTTCATGCGGTTGCAACCTTCAGAGCTGATGAAAATCACCCTGGTTATGTTCCTGGCCGCCTACTACGATTGGCTGCCAAGCAAAAAAACCTCACGCCCGTTCTGGGTCCTTGTGCCTGTGATCATCATTATGATCCCCGTTGCACTCGTGCTCAAACAACCCGATCTCGGCACCTCCATCTTGTTGCTGGCCGCTGGTGGGGGGTTGATGTTTATTGCCGGTGTGCATTGGGCCTATTTCGCGGCCGTCATCGCAAGCGGGATTGCACTTGTGACAACCGTCTTTCAATCGCGCGGCACCGATTGGCAGTTGATCAAGGATTACCAGTTCCGCCGGATCGACACCTTTCTTGATCCAAACTCAGACCCGTTAGGCGCGGGTTACCACATAACGCAGTCTAAAATCGCTTTAGGCTCCGGGGGCTGGACGGGCCGCGGCTTCATGCAAGGTACGCAAAGCCGGTTGAACTTCCTGCCGGAGAAACACACCGATTTCATCTTCACCACACTGGCCGAGGAATTCGGCTTTCTAGGCGGAGTATCCCTGCTGGGGCTCTATGCCTTGATCCTGGTGTTCTGCGTCTGGTCCGCCTTGCTGAACAAGGATCGCTTCTCTTCGCTTTTGATCCTCGGGATTGCACTCAATTTCTTTTTGTTCTTTTCCGTCAACATGTCGATGGTCATGGGGCTGGCCCCTGTGGTCGGCGTGCCTCTGCCACTGGTCAGCTACGGCGGTTCCGCCATGCTGGTTCTTTTGCTGGCCTTCGGGCTGATGCAAAGCGCTCACGTCCACCGCCCCAGATAAGGACCTGCACCGAAGATGCTGAATATTCTGTTTGCCGCACGTAAAGAGCTGTGGGTCACCTACGAACGCCCCCTGCACAATGCATTGAACGAGGCTGGCATAACGGCCAATCTGTCCACGGATATTCCGCCAGAACTGGTCGACTACATCGTTTACGCCCCAAATTCGCAGCTTGGAGATTTCACCCCCTATGTGCGCGCCAAAGCCGTTCTGAATCTCTGGGCTGGCGTAGAAAACATTGTCGGCAATCCGACACTGAACATCCCTCTTGCGCGCATGGTCGATCCCGGAATGACCCAATCGATGACAGAATGGGTTGTCGGTCACGTCCTGCGCCATCATCTTGGAATGGATGCGCACATTCACAATCCAGACAAAATCTGGCGGCCCGTCGCGCCCCCCTTGGCTCAAGAAAGACGCGTCACCATTCTGGGACTTGGTGAACTTGGCACCCATGTTGCTAGAACCTTGGCGGGGCTGCATTTCGATGTCGCAGGCTGGAGCCGAAGCGCCAAGCAGTTAGACGGGATTGCCTGCTACCACGGCCCGGCCGGCCTCAAGGACGCTCTTGAACGGTCCGATATCGCGGTCCTGCTGTTGCCGAACACACCGGATACCGAAAACACGCTGAACAGCCTGACACTTTCTCTGATGCCCAAAGGCGCGATAATCATCAACCCGGGGCGCGGGGCGCTGATTGATGACGAAGCCCTTCTTGCGGCCCTCGATGCCGGACAGATCGCCCACGCGACACTGGATGTCTTTCGCCAGGAGCCTCTGCCGCAAACACATCCCTTCTGGACCCATGACAAGGTGACGGTCACGCCGCATATCGCGGCAGAAACCCGGCCCCTCACAGCCAGCCGCGTGATTGCTGAAAACATCCGACGCGGCGAATCTGGCGAGCCCTTTGTCTATCTCGTTGATCGCAGCGCCGGATACTGACCGCAGGCTTCTCTGGGTCTGAAATATCCCCGCCGGAGGCCTGCTCCTGGCACCGCCAGGGGCAATAATGAGCTTTTCGGAGTGGTAGTTGCAGCTATTGCGTTCAGGCTGCGGCCAACCCGCGCCCCTTGAGCAAAGCCTCGACCCCCGGCAATCGTCCGCGAAACGCCACATACAGCTCTGCGGCATCGCGACTACCCCCGGTGGACAGGATATGCTCTTCCAGCGCCAGCGCGCGCTCAGGATCAAATGCGCCCCCGGCCTCCTCGAACGCGGCAAAGGCATCGGCATCCATGACTTCCGACCACATGTAACTGTAATAACCGCTGGAATATCCATCTCCGGCAAAAACATGCGCGAAATGGGGGGTCGCGTGCCGCATTGTGATGGCATGCGGCATCCCCAGATCATCCAGAACCTTGTTCTGAAATGCGATCGGGTCTTGCGGCGCCGCCCCTTCATGAAAGGCCAGATCCACCAGAGCAGAGGCAACATACTCCACGGTCTGGAAACCCATATCGAACGTCGCGGCCCCCAACACCTTGTCCAGCAATGCTTGCGGCATCGGGTCCCCGGTCTTTGCATGTGTTGCGAATTCGGCCAGGATCTCCGGCACCTCCAACCAGTGCTCATAGAGCTGGCTTGGCAATTCGACGAAATCACGTGCAACCGAAGTGCCAGAGATGCTTTCGTAGGTCACATTCGACAGCATCTGGTGCAGCGCGTGCCCGAATTCGTGAAACAACGTGCGCGCATCGTCATAGGACAAAAGCGCGGGTTCCCCCTTGGCAAAATTGCACACATTAATGACGACGGGCGTCTGTTCGGTCGGAAATCTGGCTTGCGCCCGCATCGCGGAACACCACGCTCCGGATCGTTTGGAGCCGCGTGCAAAATAATCGCCGATGAATACTGCGACATGGTGACCATTGCGGGTCACCTCCCAGGCGCGGCAGTCGGGATGATACAACGCCACATCAAGCGGCTTGAACTCCAATCCGAAAAGCCGCGTGGCACAGGCAAAGGATGCGTCGATCATCCGGTCCAGCTGGAAGTAAGGCTTCAGCGTCGCCTCATCCAGATCATGCTCCGCCATCCGCTGTTTTTCCGCATAGTGGCGCCAGTCCCATGGCTCCAGCGGGCCGTTCACTCCGTCCTCGCGCATCATTTGGGTCAGAATTTCGGCGTCCGCTTCCGCCCGCGCGCGCGCCGGTTTCCAAACATCCATCAGCAATTGACGGACCGCCTGCGGCGTCTTGGCCATCTCGGTCTCCAGCTTGTAGGAAGCAAAACTGTCATACCCCAAAAGCTTTGCGCGTTCCTCGCGCAGAGACAGTATTTCGGCCGCAATGGCACGGTTGTCTGTATCGCCACCGTTGGCGCCCCGCGCGGCCCAGGCCCGGAACGCCACCTCTCGCAGATCGCGCCGGGTTGAAAACTGCAAGAATGGCACGATCAGCGACCGGGAGAGGGTGACGACAGGCCCATCTGTAACTTTGTCCCGCCCTGCGGCCCGTGCAGCCTGAAGCACGAAATCAGGCAGGCCCGCCAGCCCGTCTGCGTCCAGCGGCATGAACCAGTCTCGTTCGTCTGCCAGCAAATTCTGCGTGAACTGCGTACCCAATACAGCCAGCCGGCTTTTGATTTCCTTCATCCGGGACTCGTCGCCCCCGGTCAGTGCGGCACCAGACCGAACAAAGCCGCGATGCGTCAGCATCAGCACCCTGTTCTGTTCATCCGACAACCCAAGTGATGTGCGGGCTTCCCAGACTGCAGCAACGCGGGCAAACAAGGCTTTGTTGCTTGATATATCGGCAAAATGCGCAGCCAGTTTTGGCGAAAACTGCCGTTGCAGGTCTTCGCGCGCCGGGGTGCTGTCCGCACCGGAGAGAGTGTAGAAAACGCCAAGAACCTTGTCGAGCAATGCGCCCCCTGCCTCAAGCGCTTCGATGGTATTGGCAAAAGTCGGGGCGTAAGATGCGCCAGCAATCTTTGCAATCTCGGCGCGGTGCTGATCCAGTGCAGCCTCGAGCGCAGGGGCAAAATCATCGTCCGCGATTTTGTCAAACGGTGCGATCTCAAACGGTGTCGTCCAGTCTTGCAGCTACGGGTTTGTCATCAAGGTCTCCTTTGAAGTGCAAGCTAGTACTGCGATGCCACACAGACAACCGGGGTTGATAAACAACAGCACAAGGCAGAGTGTGCCACCAACAAACAAGGAGCGGCCGATGACCAAACGCAACGCTTTTATCGGTGATATGACCAGAGCCATTCACGCAGGCGAAACGCCGGATCCGGTAACAGGCGCATCCGCCCCGGCCATCCATATGTCGTCAACATTTATCAGCGACAGCGTTTCCGGATTTTCCGCACATGACCTCACCGAAGACAGCCCCTTTGCCTATGCCCGCTGGTCCAACCCGACTGTCCAGATGCTGGAGCAGAAACTTGCGGCGTTACAAGACACCGAAGATTGCCTGTGTACCGCTTCCGGCATGGCGGCGGCCTCTGCGATCGTGTTCACCGTGCTGTCCGCAGGCGATCACATGGTGATTTCCGATGTCTCTTACGCGGGCGTTGCCGAGTTGGCGCGCGATACACTGCCTCGAATGGGCATCCATGTTACCCCGGTAGACATGTCCGATCTGCAGGCAGTGGCTGCAGCAATGCGGCCGACAACGAAGCTGGTGCATGTGGAAAGCCCGGTCAATCCGATCATGCGCCTGACGGATATTGCCGCCGTTTCGCGACTGGCCCACGCCGCAGGAGCCCTTGTATCATGCGATGCGACCTTTTCCTCGCCGCTTGGCATGGACACGCAGGCATTAGGTGTCGATCTGGTAATGCACTCCACCACCAAATACATCGGCGGCCATGGTGATGCGGTGGGGGGTGCGGTCTGTGGGTCAAAGGAATTGATCAGGCAGTTGCGCCTTGAGGCCGGCATTCATCATGGCGGTATCCTGTCGCCCTTCAACGCGTGGCTCATCGCACGCGGAGCATCCACCTTGCCCCTTAGAATGAAGGCTCACAGATCCGGCGCTCTGGAGGTCGCGAAATGGCTGGAAACGCGCCCATCAGTAACCAAAGTGTTCTATCCTGGCCTGCCGTCGCACCCACAACATGATCTGGCGCTCAGGCAGATGAAGAACACCTCGTCGATGCTGTCCTTTCAGGTAGGTGATCGGGCAACGGGGGAACGCATTGCCCAAGACATGATCGAGAAACTTAATATCGTGCACTATGCCGTGTCTCTGGGTCACCACAGATCGCTGATCTTCTGGATGGAAACCGAAGGGCTCATGACAACGTCTTTTCGACTGACAGGCGCTGCCGCAGAAAGTTACCGGACCTTTGCCGGCGACGGCATCTTCCGGCTGTCTGTTGGCCTGGAGGACGCCGAGGACATCATCGCCGATCTGGCGCAGGTGCTTTAGAGCGACCCGCCGCAATCCGGGCAGTCGGCACGGCGCGTGATCGCGATCATCCGGCTTTCGCCGTAAAGACCATCGTAAATCAACATCTGCCCTCGCAGTGGTTTTCCTGCACCAGTGATCAGTTTGACCGCCTCAAGCGCCATCATCGCGCCGATGACACCCGGCAACGGCCCGACCACGCCTGCCTCCGCGCAGGAGGGTGCCAGACCGGGCTCAGGTGCCTGCGGAAACACACAGCGATAGCACGGCGCACCATTGGACGGATCAAACACGCTCAACTGCCCTTCCCACTGACTCAACGCGCCAGACACCAAGGGGATTTTCTGTTTCACCGCAGCCGTATTGACCAGATAGCGGGTGTTGAAATTATCGGTGCCGTCCAGCACCAGATCATACTCTGATAGCAGCGTTTCCGCGATGTCGCCCGTCAGCCGCCGGTGATAGGGCCGCACCGTGACATATGGATTTTGTGCCTCCATTTCCGCCTGTGCGGAAAAGACTTTAGGCTTGCCGATACTTGCATCTTTGTGGATCACCTGGCGTTGCAGGTTGGCGTTTTCAACGATGTCATCATCGATAACGCCTATGACGCCGACGCCGGCCGCCGCAAGATACTGCAACGCGGGCGCACCCAGCCCACCAGCCCCGACCACCAGAACGCGGGCCTCTTTCAGCGCCTTTTGACCGGGACCGCCCAATTCTCTGAGAACGATGTGCCGAGCATATCGGTTGAGTTCCGTTTCACTGAACTTTGGCGCAGCCGTCTTATTATCGTCTTTGCGCGTCTCGTCACGACGGGCTACGCGCCCGCGCAACACCCGCAATCCTGCGCGATACGCATAAATCATCACGGCAAATCCACCCAACAAGAGCCAGGGGGCCGCACTGCCCCCTGTGGCTTGCCGCAGCGGGTGCGCGTCCGGAAAGATCAGTTGTAAAACCAATACCGCGACATACAGAACCGCCAACATTGTCAGACGCATCGACCGCGGCGCGCCCGTCATTGCACCCGCACCCCAAATCACACCCGCCATGATCAGAACCAAAAGCATCAGCGCGTTCCCGTCGAGCCAAAGCCGCCTGTCCCGCGCGCCGTGTCATTCAGATCATCAGCGAGACAAAAATCGCCGCGTGTCACAGGGGCCACAACCAATTGTGCGATCCGCATACCATGCTCGATGACAAAGCGCTCTTGTCCGCCATTCTGCACAATGACGCCCAAAGGTCCGCGATAGTCACTGTCTATGGTTCCGGGGCTGTTGGGCAAAGTCAGCCCATGCTTCAACGCCAGTCCGGATCGAGGCCTCACCTGCACCTCATATCCCTCGGGAATCTCAAGCCTCAGACCGGTGGAGATCAGCGCGCGCGCGCCCGGTTCCAGCGTAACAGGCCCTTCTGGCAGATTTGCCCGCACGTCGGCTCCCGCAGCGCCCGGTGTCTCATACCCGGGCAGCGGCACATCGGGGTCAAAATCCCGATCCCGGCTCACCTTGATCTGCACGGCTCGCGCGCCATCCCCGCCTGACATTGATCAGACCAACGCTGCCGCAATCCGTGCCGCCAGCTTTTCGGCAACATCGGATTTGCTCATGCGGGGCCATGTTTCTGATCCCGCATCGTCAATGAGGATCACGGCATTTTCCGTGCCCCCCATGATACCCGTTGCAGGAGACACATCGTTTGCGACGATCCAGTCACACCCCTTGCGCAGACGCTTGGCCGTGGCGTGTTCAACGACATCATTTGTCTCGGCCGCAAAACCGATCACAAGTTTCGGGCGGTCTGATTTCAAATGTGCCACATGCCGCAGAATATCCGGGTTTTCGGCAAAATTGAGCGTCGGCAACCCGTCTTTGGATTTTTTCAGCTTGCGGTCGCTGGCCTGTGCGACCCGCCAGTCCGCGACCGCGGCCGCAAAGACGGCTGCATCCACAGGCAACGCTGCCAGGACGGCCTCCATCATCTGTTGTGCCGTCTGGACCTTGATTACAGTTACGCCATCCGGTGGCGACACGTCAGCGGGTCCGGTGACGAACACCACCTCTGCACCCAATGCAGCCAGAGACCGCGCTATGGCGGCTCCCTGCGCCCCGGAGGATCGGTTCGCAATGTAGCGCACAGGGTCGATCGGCTCGTGCGTTGGCCCCGATGTCACCAAGACCCGCTTCCCCGCCATCGCTCCGGTGCTAAAGTGAGCTTCGATTGCGGCGACAATCTCCATCGGTTCGGCCATACGACCGGGACCATATTCACCGCAGGCCATGTCGCCGTCATTTGGCCCGACGGTTTTTACTCCGTCACCGATCAGCGTCGCCAGATTGCGCTGCGTTGCCGGGTGATCCCACATGCGCACGTTCATGGCAGGCGCGATCATCACCGGCGTGTCTGTCGCCAGCAGCAAAGTACTGGCAAGATCCCCGGCAAACCCGTGCGCCATCTTGGCCATGAGATCTGCGGTTGCAGGCGCAACAAGAACCAGATCAGCCACCCGGCTCAGCTGAATATGGCCCATTTCGGCTTCGTCGGTCAGGTCAAACAGGTCCTGATACACCTTCTGTCCGGCCAGAGCCGACACGGACAGCGGGGTCACAAATTGCGTGGCAGCTTTGGTCAGGACCGCGGAAACGGACGCGCCGCGTTCCCGCAACCGCCGGATCAGGTCAAGTGATTTGTAAGCGGCAATACCGCCGCCGATAATCAGCAGAATGTGTTTTCCCGCCAGCATTGTGCGTCCTTTTCTGACACGCCATTCCTGGGGAACATAGGCCGGAGTGTTGCCAACTGCCAGCCCCGTCGCGGCCTAGCGAAATGCCGTACAGGGATCACCGCGATCAAACGCGGGTCCATCCAGGACCATATCAAACCGTCCCTCTGGCATTTGCCCCGCTTCGGACTGCCCCAGGGCGAACACCTTCACATCGGCTTTTGCATATCGAACCAGCGCAGGTGCACCCCAGTCCGTTCGTGCATGACCGTTACCTGTGATCACGACAACCGGACCGCCGGTCTTTTCAAACGCGGCAAGAGCCGCATCGGCCAAAGCGGCATCGCGCAGGCGTTGGACGCTGACCATCGTCGGCAACATCGTATCAGGCAGAGCATTGCAATGCGCCTCTTTTTGCAGAGTTTCGCGCGCCGCCTGTTCATCGGATGGCAAGGCGATGTCGAGGCCAAACGCAGCCGTCAGCCCGTCGCCAGCCACTTCGGCGAGATCAGCCTGCATTAGGCCACGTACGCGTTCGGGTTGTATGCCCGCACCAAAGATAAACGCCTCCGGCACGGCCGCTATAATCGGGTAATACATGGCAAAATCGGGCCAGCCGGACGTTTCCCATTCCAATATCTCGGCAAGCAAAGTTGCGTTATTTCTGTTCTCTGGTGTCACGCGCATGGCTTGCTCGGATGTCAGCATCTCAAAAACCAAAGCCTTTGGTTCAAGAGCGCGCACCCAGGCCTCTTGCGTCACATGATGAGCCGGGTTGTCGTGATTTTCACCCAGAAATACGATTTGATCGCTTTGGGCAGCCGACGGATCGGCGACCGCTTGCGAAGCCATCAAAGCTGCCGCGAATACAACGCCCAACACCGAAAAACCTGAATTAAAGGAGTGTCTCACACCAGGAAATGTTGCACTTCTCGTGACTGGCTTTCCAGCGACTTGCGCATTTTCGCAAAAGCAGCCGCCTCAAGCTGACGCACACGTTCTTTACTCAGCGACAATTCCTGCCCGAGACTTTCCAGCGTCCGTGGCTCGTCACGCAATTTGCGCTCCCGCACGATAAACCGCTCTCGTTCATTCAGGTCATTTAGCGCCTGGAGCAACCAGGCCCGCAACTGCCGCGTATCGTGGCTGTGTTCGACCTTCTCGGCCGCCTGCTCGCTGTCATCTTCCAGCGCGTCAATCCATTCGCGCCCTTCGTCTTCGGCGGACTGCGTCGCATTCAGAGAGAAATCAGATCCGCCGAGCCGACCTTCCATCATCTCCACGTCATGCAACGGTACACCGATTTCGGTGGAAATC
>Ga0102812_10001739_pt1 | contig 14968 bp, 12 predicted proteins | sample ColrivemetaGS713_FD_79334 | JGI IMG/M metagenome (GOLD analysis project Ga0102812, IMG submission 79334) | Estuarine microbial communities from the Columbia River estuary - Flood tide ETM metaG S.713 | ecosystem: Environmental > Aquatic > Marine > Intertidal zone > Estuary | place: USA... | reverse complement strand
TTCAGAGCAGTTGGACAAGCTGATTGCACGCTGTCAAAAGCGACGCGGCTGTCGCTTCAACGGCCCAGGCACCATCGCATGATTGCCTTTTGCGCATGAAGCCGGTTTTCGGCTTCGTCGAAAATGACAGAGCGCGGTCCGTCCATCACTTCGGAGGTGGCTTCGTCATCGCGGTGTGCGGGCAGGCAGTGCATGAACAACGCATCGCTTTTGGCCTCATCCATCAGCGCCTTGTTGACCTGATAGCCGCGCAGCTGATTGTGCCGCCGCTCTCGTGCGGACTGCGGATCGTGCATGGACACCCAAGTGTCGGTCACGACCAGATCGGCCCCCTGTACGGCTGTCTGTGGATTGCGTTCGGTGGTGTAGAGCCCTCGCAGCGCGGGTTCGGGATCAAGCGGCTCGGGACCGGTGAACGTGAGATCAAACTCGAATTGCTTGGCCGCGTGCGCGAAGGACGCAAAAACGTTGTTGCCGTCGCCCGACCAGACCACCTTGCGGCCCTTGATCGGGCCGCGGTGTTCTTCAAACGTCATGACATCGGCCATGATCTGGCACGGGTGCGAGCGATTGGTCAGCCCGTTGATAACGGGTACCGTCGCATATTCGGCCATTTCCAGGAGCGTGGCCTCCTCAAATGTGCGGATCATGATAAGATCCACATAGCGGCTGAGGACACGGGCAGTATCCGCAATGGTTTCGCCGTGGCCCAGCTGCATGTCCGAACCCGACAGTACCATCGTCTGCCCACCCATCTGCCGCACACCGACATCAAAAGACACGCGGGTCCGTGTTGACGGTTTTTCAAAAATCAGGGCGACCATGTGATCCTTGAGCGGCAGAATATCGTCTGGAGCCCCCCGTGGACGCTGTCCACGTGCGGCTTTCATCGCCGCAGCATTGTCGATAATCGCCCGAAGAGCGGTCGGGTCGGTCTGGTCTATGTCCAAAAAATTCTGCATATCTTTGACTTTTTTCTGCTGGTGGGCACAGGCGACGTGCCCATGACCTCCGGGATTTTTGACGCCAATAGACGATCAGACGGCTTCGAGTGTTGTCGCTGCTTTGTCCAGTCGATCTACTGCCTCGGCTATCTCCGCATCTGAAATCGTCAGCGGTGGCAGCAGCCGGATAACATTGTCACCTGCCGGAACGGTCAGGATCAGGGCGTCATATCCGGCCTTCACGATATCGGTGTTGATTGCCTTGCATTTGATCCCCATCATCAACCCCACTCCGCGCACGCTTTCAAAGATGTCGGGATGAGCAGCGACAAGCCCCTCGAGTTTCTGGCGCATCAACCCGGCCTTGCGATTGACTTCCGCAAGGAAGGCAGGATCGGCGACAATATCGAGAACCGCGCAACCAACGGCACACCCCAACGGGTTGCCGCCATAGGTCGAACCATGCGTGCCTAAGGTCATGCCGGACGCCGCCTCTTCAGTGGCCAGAACGGCACCGATCGGAAAGCCGCCGCCGATGCCTTTGGCAATCATCATGATATCAGGTGTGATCCCTGACCATTCATGCGCGAAAAGCTTGCCGGTCCGGGCCACACCACACTGCACCTCGTCGAAAATCAACAGAATGCCGTGTTCATCGCACAGATCACGCAGGCCCTTGAGGCATTGATCAGGGACAGGGCGAATGCCGCCTTCACCCTGCACGGGTTCGATCAGGATTGCCGCGGTCTTGTCTGTCACTGCCGCCCTCAACGCGTCGTGATCGCCAAACTCGAGATGCACGAAGCCCGGCAGCAGCGGACCGAACCCCTTGGTCATCTTTTCAGAGCCGGCAGCCGCAATGCCCGCCGAAGAACGCCCGTGAAACGAGCCTGAGAAGGTGATGATTTCAACCCGGTCCGGCTGGCCTTTGTCGTACCAGTATTTTCTGGCCATTTTCACCGCCAGTTCGCAGCTTTCCGTCCCAGAGTTGGTGACAAAGCAGGTGTCAGCAAAAGTCAGATCGCACAGCTTCTCCGCCAGCGCCTGTTGCTGTGGAATGACGTAAAGGTTGGATGTGTGCCAAAGAGCACCTGCCTGATCCGTCAGCGCCTTTACCAGTGCCGGGTTCGCATGACCCAGTGCATTCACGGCGATGCCAGCACCCAGATCCAGAAAACGTCGGCCATCGGACTCGATCAGCCAGGAACCTTCACCTTTGACAAAGGTCAAGGGAGCGCGCGCGTATGTGGGCAGAAGCTTGGGGATCATGGTTTGTCCTTTGGAAAGCCGACGTCGGGAAACCGGACCGTGCATGAGGTCTGGCGGCGGGTCAACTGGTTTGCGGAAATTGCGCCCAGGTGGAGGGCATGGATCGCAGCATCGCAAAACCGGTCAGGTTTAGTGCGTCAGATGTCGTCAAAAAAAGTTACGGGCATCATGACATCCTCAATTATGTACAGCGAACGAGATCAGCAAGAAAAGCAATATTTCGAGTTAATATAGAGCCATACGCGGTCATTAAGATTGCAGTTCGGCCAACTGGAACACTCGCATGTGATCGGACGCGGCATCGACTGCTGTTCATGTCTGTCTCTGTCCGAAATGAGGTGTTTCTTGGGGTCTGCCAGCGCGCGATCAGTTCGACCTCAGCATTTTTATTCTACGCGAATAGGCAAGCGTCAAGTCTGCGAGATGGTGGATACAGACCGTAAGAACAGACGACGCAAGCGTTGTGTACGTTCGCCGCTTGTAACTCCGCCGACAGTGACTAGAATAGGACGCTGACAAACTGATGGGCGGTCTCAATTCGACGGGGCCGCTTTTGACTTGGGGAATGATGGATGTCCTGGACCGACGAACGCGTGGAACTGCTCAAGAAGATGTGGGGCGAGGGGCAATCCGCGAGCCAGATCGCCAAGGAACTGGGCGGTGTGACGCGCAATGCCGTGATTGGCAAGGTGCATCGGCTTGGGCTGTCCAACCGTGCCGCCACGCCGACCGCATCCAAACCGGATGCTAAAGCGAAGCCCGCTGCAAAACCGGAGCAAAAATCCAAGGCCGCGCCCAAGCCCAGCGAACCGGCGGGCGCATCGGATCCGGAACCGGCACCCAAACCGAATTTGCCCATCCGCAAACATATCATCCCGGCAGGCCAGCCGTTGCCACCGCAGCCGTCGGCCAACGAGATCAGCCCCGAAGCCCTTGCCAAGGTCAGCGAGATCGAAAAGAAAGCCAAGAAGCTGACATTGATGGAGCTGACGGAGCGTACCTGCAAATGGCCCGTCGGAGACCCTGCAACGCCAGATTTCTGGTTCTGCGGATTGCCCGTTCAACAGGGAAAACCCTATTGCGAGGCGCACGTCGGGGTGGCGTTCCAGCCGATGTCTGCGCGCCGCGACAGACGGCGCTAACTTCTTACCATTTTGACAGGCACGGCATGTACGACGATTAGAAATCGCGTCTGTTTTTTGTGCTTTTCTTTGCCGAGTTCCGATTGTCTTGACCTGTACGACGGGGCGTGCCCTTGGCCTGTGCAGATGCCCGGTTGAGTTATCCTGCCTTCCGAATTCAACACGCATGAACTGAAACACGTCTGACGCAATGATGAATTGCGCGATGCGGTCCGGCGTCTATATGTGAGCGCGCACCACTAATGGAAAGATCGCACCCATGCCGACGACTTCAATCCGTGCAGCTGACGCACTGGCCCGACGCCTCTTTGCCGAAGGCTGTCGCTTTGCCTTCGGTATGCCGGGTGGCGAGGTCCTGACCATAGTGGATGCCCTCGAAACGGCCGGCATCCGATTTGTACTGACCAAACATGAGAATGCAGCTGCCTTTATGGCCGAAGGTGTACATCATCGCACCGGCAGTCCCGCTATTCTGGTCGCGACAGTCGGGCCTGGTGCGTTGAACGGCGTCAATGCGGTGGCAAACGCCTTTCAGGACAGAGTGCCGATGATCGTTCTGTGTGGCGCGATCGACAGTGACGAGGCCCAAACCTATACTCATCAGGTGCTGGATCAGCAGGCCGTGTTTCGCCCGATCACCAAGGCAAGCTTTTCGCTGACGGCAGGGGCGGCGCATGTGATCGCCGACAAGGCTGTTGCAATAGCCACCGAAGGCCGACCCGGCCCTGTGCATATTGATGTGCCGATTGGCGTCGCGGATGCAATGGTTCCAGCCGCCCCGCCCCCGGCCCGCGCTAGAGCCTCTGCAACAGCGCCTGCAGGCGACGATCTGAAGCAGGCACGCGAATGGATGACACAAGCCAACAGGCCGCTCCTGATCGTCGGCGTCGATGCATTGAATGATGGCTCGGCCCAAACGATCCGCCTGGTAGCCGAAGAATTCGGCATCCCGGTCATTACCACCTACAAGGCCAAAGGCGTACTGCCAGAGGATCACCCACTGGCTTTGGGTGGCGCAGGGCTGTCACCTTTGGCAGATACGCATCTGGTGCCTTTGGTCCAATCTGCCGATCTGATCATTTGTGCAGGCTATGATCCAATCGAAATGCGCCCTGGCTGGCGCAACATCTGGTCGCCGGACACACACAACATCATCGACATCACTTCTGAGCCAAACCACCACTACATGCACCAATCCACCATGAACTTCGTCGCGCATTGCGGGGCCACACTTACGGCCATGACCCAAGGGCTGCTTCGGCGCGCCACATGGACCGACGGACAAGTCGCCGCAACCAAAGCCGCGTTAAGCCGCGCTTTTCCCAGCGATGATGACTGGGGACCTGGTGCCGTCATCGATACCTGCCGCCAAAACCTTCCCCTCGACACCCTGGCGACCGCGGACAGTGGGGCGCACCGAATTTTGCTGAGCCAGCAGTGGGCCTGTTACGAGCCGCGTGCGTTGATGCAATCCTCCGCGCTATGCACGATGGGCTGTGCGCTGCCTTTGGCAATTGGGGCCAAACTGGCATCTCCTGAGCGGCCAGTGGTGTCCTTTTCAGGCGATGCGGGCTTTCTGATGATCACAGGAGAGCTGGCGACAGCCGCCGAATTGAAGCTTGCACCTATCTTTGTAGTCTTCGTCGATGCCTCGCTGGCACTCATTGAACTGAAACAGCGAGGGCGTCAGATGAAAAACGCGGGCGTCGATTTTGCCACGCACGACTATGCCGCAATCGGGCGCGCCTTTGGTGGCAAGGGTCATGCGGTTCATAACCGGGCGGAATTGCGAGCCGCATTGGAGGCGGCGCTGGTGTCTGACACATTCACAGTGATTGCTGCTCATATCGAAAGAGGTGCCTACGATGGCCGCATCTGAGACCCCGACCGCACTTGGCGACATTGTCGTTCTTGATCTAAGCCGCATATTGGCGGGACCGACAGCAACGCAGTTACTAGGCGATTTCGGCGCAACGATCATCAAGGTTGAAAACCCCAAGACCGGCGGCGACGACACCCGCGGCTGGGGACCAAACTATGCGCGGGATGTCGAAGGCAAACGCACCGATCTGTCAGCATATTTCATGGCAGCCAACCGTAATAAACAGTCCATCGCTGTTGATATTTCAACTGCTGAAGGCCAATCAACAATCCGCGCGCTCGCCGCCCGCGCTGACGTCGTGATCGAAAACTACAAACCCGACGGGCTGGTCAAATACGGTCTGGACCATGCCACGCTTCTTCAGGCGCATCCGGGTTTGGTCTATTGTTCGATTTCAGGCTTCGGCCAGTTCGGACCCAATCGCGATCAGCCCGGATATGATCTGATGGCACAGGGATATGGTGGGATCATGTCGCTGACCGGAGCCGCGGACGGCCCACCGATGAAGGTGGGCGTCGGCATCGCCGACGTGATGTGCGGAATGTACGCCACGATCGGTATTCTGGCCGCTCTGCGCCACCGCGACGCAACCGGCGAGGGCCAGCATATCGACCTAAGCCTCGTCGATGCGCAAATGGCCTGGCTGATCAACGAAGGCACCAATTACCTGACTTCGGGCCATTTGCCGGAACGGCGCGGCAACGCGCACCCCAACATCGTGCCGTATGATTGCTTTGCCTGCGCGGACGGTCACGTCCTGATCGCCGTTGGCAATGATGCGCAGTTTGCACGGTTTTGCGATGCCGTGGGGTTGGCCGGACTCGCCGCCGATCCGGCGTTTACCACCAATCTGGCGCGGATTGAAAATCGCATATCGCTGAACGAGCGCATCGTGATGGCACTCGCCACGCTGAAAAAATCGGACGTCATGGAGCGGTTGCAGCAGGTCAAGGTACCCGTCGGGCCAATACACACGGTGGCAGAAGCATTGGGTTCGGATCAGGCAGCAGCGCGTGGAACGGTTTTGGAGATGGCAGTCGAAGGCATCGACGGCGGCACGCTTCGGCTCTTGGCGAATCCGCTGAAACTGTCGCGAACACCAGTGCAATACCTGCGCCCGCCACCGCATTTTGGTCAGGACACAGAGGCCGTTCTTGCAACACTCGACGGTCCCAAGCGCAGGTCTTAGCCTCTGAATTTGCGGAAAATTGCCGATTTTTAGAAGCTTGGCTGAAACATTCCGTCATTTCCAACACGCCGCTTCACGTGTGCGTGTAAGCAGCCCCTTGGGTCTGCTCAGATAGCCATATTCCTGTAGATTTGCTGGAACTTGCCAGCGCAAAGGGGTCCCAGGAATGATGTATGATATCTGCCGCAGCACTGTTTCGCTGTCTTGCCCCGACAGCCTGGAAAACTGGAACAGTATGATCCTTGCGTTTCTGTCTCATGGCACTGCCACGCCAACGCATCTGGGCCATGTCCTCACCACAGAGCCAGATTTTGCAATAGGTCACGCCGCGCGCGGTTTGTTTTCGCTGATGATGGGCCGCGCAGAACTGGTGAGCGTGGCGCAAGAAGCGGCACTGGTTGCGCGCAGACTGGCATCATCACAAACCCTCAGTTTTCGCGAAGGTCAATGGATCAGAGCGCTGGAGCTTTGGCTGGACGGATCGCCGTCGGGTGCTGTCGACGCCATGGAGCAGATCCTCAGCCGAAACCCCGCGGACACTCTGTCCGCCAAGGTGAGCCACGGCATCAATTTCATTCTCGGTGATCATGTGGCGATGCGCTCATCCATCGAACGCGTGCTCGACGCGCACGGTCCTGACCATCCCTGCGGCGGATATGTTTTGGGCTGCCATGCCTTTGCGCTTGAAGAAACCGGCGCGTTTGAACGTGCCGAGCGGACGGGCCGCGAAGGTCTGGCGCGCGCCAGCAATGATGCATGGGGATTGCATGCAGTGGCTCACGTCTATGACATGACGGCGCGACCGTCCCTTGGTATTGCGCTTATCGCGCAGAACAGCAACGCGTGGGAACACTGCAATAATTTTCGCTATCACGTCTGGTGGCACAAGGCCCTGCTGCATCTGGACCGAGGCGAAATCGATGTGGCGCTTGGGCTTTATGACTCTCAAATCAGGGCAGACAAGACAGACGATTACCGCGACATCGCCAACGCCACATCATTGCTGACACGGCTGGAACTTGAAGGTGTCAACGTGGGCCGTCGCTGGGATGAACTGGCCGATTTCGCTGCCAATCGCACGGGTGACGGCTGTCTCGTCTTTGCCGATCTGCACTACATGCTTGCTCTGACCGGCGCAAACCGGCCGGAAGCGCGTCAGGAAATGGCGGACCGGTTTGCGCGAGACGCTGCCAGAACCGGCGAGATGAACGTGCGCGTATCAGGTCCCGGTCTGGCGGCGTTGTCCGGACTGAACGCATTTGCCGAAGGGCGCTACAACGCTGCCTTTACACATCTGTCTAATGCAAGACCCAAGATGCTAACAATCGGTGGCAGTCACGCACAGCGTGATGTGTTTGATCGCATGACCATAGATGCGGGTCTCAGAGCCGGCAGGATTGATGAGACACAGGCCATTCTCGAAGATCGCATGGCGCAGCGGGGCGGCACAGAAGACCGCTTTTGCGCCACGCGTTTTGCAAGCATCGATCGCATCCGGCGCATCCCTGCCGAATAAGCGAGGCCCCCATATGACATCCGTTGAAAGACACACTAGAGACCACCAATGACATTTGCTGATTCGACACATATCTCGACCCCAAAAGTTTCGGCGGCGGCGCGCGCTGCGCCGACCGCACGCGTGCGGGATATTCGGCTGGACTTCTTTCGCGGGATTGCAATGTTCATCATTCTGTTCGCGCACACGCCCGGAAATTTCTTTACATCATGGATTCCCGCCCGCTGGGGGTTTTCCGATGCAACGGAGATCTTTGTCTTTTGCTCCGGCATGGCATCGGCCATTGCATTTGGTGGAAGCTTTGACCGCAAGGGTTGGCGCATCGGGACTGCACGCGTCGGGTTCCGCGTGTGGCAGGTATATTGGGCGCATGTCGGGCTGTTCATTGCAGTTGCAACACTGATGGCCGCGATAGACCATTACGGCGACTTTGGAAAAGTCTACATCGGCTCGCTCAATCTGTGGAATTTTTTTTCGGATCCGGGACCACAGCTTGTCGGGCTTATGACGCTCACCTATGTACCCAATTATTTTGACATCCTGCCAATGTATATGGTCGTTCTGGTGATGATGCCTGTCGTGATGGCACTGGCCCGCGTACATCTGTCTATGGTCGCTGCCTTTGTCGTACTAGTCTGGATTTTGGCGCAAAAAGCGCTTTGGATCTGGTCCGGGTACGGCGACCACCATTTCGCATTTCCAGCAGAACCTTGGTCCACGAGGACGTGGTTTTTCAACCCATTCGGCTGGCAACTGATCTTCTTCACAGGCTTCGCCTTTATGCGCGGATGGCTACCCAAGCCGCCTGTGACACCCATGTTGATCGGACTTTCACTGGCTCTGGTACTGGCCAACATTCCAATCAGCGATATCGGCGTGCGCGAGTTTGAACTCGGCTGGGCCACAGAATGGCGCACCACCAACGCAGGACTTTTCGACAAGTCCGACTTCGGGGTTTTACGCTACGTTCACTTTCTGGCACTGGCCTATCTGTTCTGGGTGGCTGCGGGCGACAAAGGAGCGCGGTTGACGACGATCGGCACAGGCCCGGTCGCCAAGTTGTGGCAAGGCATTCTGGCGGTGATCCTGAAGGTCGGGCAGCAGTCGTTGGCCGTCTTTATCGTCAGCATGTTCATAGCCCAGATCATGGGGTTCACCATGGATATGATCGGTCGCGAAACATGGACTGTTGTCGCCATCAATTTGGCTGGGATGGGCGTGCTCGTAGCGGCGGCTTACGGCGCAGGCTGGTTCAAATCTCACCCATGGAAAACGAAAGTGGTGCACTGATGCTGCGGCGCGATGTTCTGAAATCAATAATGGCGATGGCCGCTGTCCCTGCGGCTTCCCTGGCTGAGGAACCCGGCCTGCGGATGGGTGATCCGCGCGCGTTTGACCCCGATCTCGTCATCGAGCGTGCCCGCGCTCTGGCGCAACAGGACTATGCCCCGCGCGCAATGATCCCGGAAAGCTGGCGTAATCTGACGTATGATCAGTACAGAAAGATCTGGTTTGATGGCCGCAATGCACTGTGGGAAGGCACTGATCTCCCGCAACGCGTCGATGTGTTCCCGCCGGGGCTGTATTTCCCACAACCTGTTGAAATTCACGTCGTCGAGGGCGGCACTGATCGGCTTTTGCAATTTGACATGGGCGTGTTTGACACAACGGACAAGTTTCCCGCTGTCGAAACAGACGAAACCCTTGGCTATTCGGGCCTGCGTCTGCGGGCCGAACTGGAACAACCTGGTATTTTTCAGGAATACGCCGTGTTTCAGGGTGCAAGTTATTTTCGAGGCATTGGCACGGGTCAAAACTATGGCCTGTCTGCGCGAGGTTTGGCGCTCAAGACGGGTGATCCGATGGGCGAAGAGTTCCCCGATTTTACCGCTTTCTGGATCGAAACGCCCGAAACAGGGACATCGACGGTTGTGCTTCATGCGCTGCTCGACAGCCCCAGCTGCACAGGCGCGTACCGGTTTGACATCACCCATGGCGACACCCTTCGCATGGACGTGTTCGCCACGATTTTTGCCCGCACCGAAATGCCGCATGTGGGGATCGCACCGCTTACCTCGATGTTCCTGTTCGATGAAACCATGCGCCAGCGGTTTTCTGATTTTCGCCCGGCCGTTCACGACAGCGATGGATTGATGATCCATAACGGATCAGGCGAGGTGATCTGGCGACCGCTCGCAAACCCTTTATCTCTGCAAATCAGCGCCTTTGCCGACAATAATCCGCGCGGGTTTGGGTTGATGCAGCGGCCGCGGAAATTCTCGGATTACGCCGACCTCGAAGCGCTTTATCACAAGCGCCCGTCGTTATGGGTCACGCCCCGCGACGAATGGGGGCCTGGCACGGTGACGTTGGTCGAAATCCCCGCTGATCTCGAAATCTACGACAACATAGTTGCATACTGGCGGCCGCAAGCGCCCTATCTGCCGGGCAGCGCGCACAGTCTTAATTATACACTGGACTGGGGGACCGGACCTGAAGGCTCTGACATGCCACTGCGCGTTCTCAGCACCGCTATGGGAGCCCGCCCCGAAGGTGGCTCCATAGTTGCCATCGATTTCGAAAAGGGCCCTCTCCTGCCCGACGATCTGTCCCGGATCGAGGTTATTGTCCGGGCCAGCGCCGGAGAAATGACCCCCGGACTGGTGCAACGCAACCCGGAAACAGGAGGCCCGCGTCTGGCGTTTACCTTCTTTCCGGGAGAGGAAAACGTAATAGAGTTTCGGGCGCAATTGCGGCTGGATGGCGTAAACCTCAGCGAAATCTGGCTATATCGGTGGACACGCGCATGACGGCCGACACTCAGACCAGGCCCCGCCGTGCACCTTTGCCGATGCTGACGCAGGATTTGGCAACGACGCCGACGCAGCGCTCGTTTGTGCGCAGTGTCAAACACTCCGCGAGCTGGCGCCTGGCCGTTTTTTGCCCGGCTTTGTTGGGCACCCTCGCGTTGGTGTACGGGTTGTTCACGTGGCTTGCAGATGCGGGCATGAGCTCGCTGGAATGGGCCATTCTTACGATGATCGGTCTGACCTTCGTCTGGGTCGCCTTGTCGGTCAGTACGGTGGGCGTTGCCGTGGCGGGGCTACTTGCGCGCGAAGCGTCACAAGACCGGAGCCCAAAGGATGTCGCACCACTCAATGTGGCGCTTCTCGTGCCGATCTATAATGAAGTGCCATGGGACGTATTTGGTAACGCGGCAGCCATGCTTAAAGATATCAGCCGCTCGGCCGCGGGACACCGATACAGTCTCTTCATTTTGTCCGACACCTCGGAAAACGTAATCGCGGCACAGGAATTGCGGGCTTTTTCGGCTCTGCGCGAAAGCGCGCCGGACGGCATCGCCGTTCATTACAGGCGCCGCGCAGAAAACACCGACAAAAAAGTCGGCAATCTGGTGGACTGGATCACCGGATGGGGGGCCGCTTATGACGCGATGATCGTTTTGGATGCCGACAGTCTGATGACAGGCCGGACAATCGCGCGACTGGCCTCCGAGATGTCGGACGATCCCGATGCGGGCCTGATCCAGACTTTTCCGGTCCTGATCGGAGCACGCACTCTTTTCGCACGGATGCAGCAATTCTCCAACATCGCTTACGGCTGGCTGCTGGCAGAGGGCTTGGCCAAATGGGCGCGCGGAGAAGGTAACTATTGGGGCCACAATGCGATCATTCGCACACGCGCTTTTGCCCAGTCTGCGGGCTTGCCGCATTTACGCGGGCGCCGTGGTCGCAGTGATCTGATCCTGAGCCATGATTTCGTCGAAGCGGGGCTTTTGCGGCGTGCAGGTTGGGGCGTGCGATTTTTACCACGCATCACAGGCAGTTTCGAAGAAACCCCGGGCACGCTGATCGACTATGTCCTGCGCGATCAACGCTGGTGCCGGGGCAACCTGCAGCATCTGCGCCTGCTTGGCACCAAGGGGCTACACCCGGTCTCGCGGTTTCACCTGTTTCACGGCGCCGTCAGCTATCTGCTGTCACCTGCATGGTTTGTCTTGCTGATTTTCTGGGCATTGCTGGGCAAGGATGCCGAGACCAATGTCATTCGCTATTTCAACGAAACCAACCCGTTGTTTCCAGATTGGCCACCCGCAATGAGCCATATCGACAGCGCGGTTTTCCTGATCATCATGTACGCTATGCTGCTCACCCCAAAGATTGTTGGTGCAGCGATTATCGCGCTGCACCCAAAGGCCACACGGGTCTATGGAGGGCGGCGCGCCTTTCTTGGGGCATTCGTGGTCGAGGTCGCACTCTCTGTGGCCTATGCGCCCGTCATGATGATCCAGCAAACACGTGCCGTCCTTCGCACGGCTCTGGGGAAGACGCAGGGGTGGACACCACAACAACGCACGGCCCAAGCCTATCCGTTGCGCACACTGATCCGCTTTCACTGGCTCGAAACTCTGTTGGGTCTGGCATTGCTTGCCGGGTTGTGGTCCGGCCTGGTGTCGCTGTGGCTGATCCCGATCATGGCGAGCCTTTGTCTCGCTGTGCCATTGTCCGCTCTCAGCGCGGTGCCACTGTCCGAGCGTCTTCCGGGGGCCTTGCGGATGGACAGCCCTAACACGCTGCGCGAACCGGCCATTGTATCCCAAGCCCGCACAGAGCGACGCGCCTTGCGTCTCATGCTGGAACGCCCAACACCCGCGGCGTCGTTCATCGATTAGCGATCCGTGAACGCCGCAGATCAGAATTGCGACGACTGCGGTTTCACGGTACGGGCATAGCTGGCCGCAAAACCCCAGTGATCCGACGCTAGTTGTTGATTTCGACAGGCAAACCTGCGCGCAACCAACCCGGCCCCGCTCCAGAGCCCATCATACCCTCCGGCACGTCCAGCACTGAAGTGAAACCCGCTGAGCGCAGCCCATCCGCCATCCGTCGCGACCGCACGCCGCGTGCGCAGATCAGCGCGACCGGCCGGGTCCGGTCACCCCCCATCGCAGCAGCCAGAGCTGCCTTGAAATCAGGCCGACGCATATCAATCGGGACAGCACCTTCGCCGATGCCGGTCAGCGCCCATTCGTCAGGCCTGCGAATGTCGATCAGGACGATCTCACCGGCCAACGCTGCACGATGCGCCTCAGCAACCGAAAGCTTCATCTCGCCGGTTTCTGCCCAGATGTTGAACCAATGCGCGGCTATCGAGGCACCGGCCGCAAGAAACACCACCCCACCCAACAAGACCCCCCGCCGCGATTGGCGCGACGGGGTAACTTGAGGATCGTCAGGCAGTTTCGTCATCAGTTAACCGGCGCTGCGCTTTCAAACTGAGGGATGACTGATCCTGATGCTTCGACCGGTTCAATGCTGACCCAGTTCCCTTCTGCCAGGTTGATGTTTCCAGGGATATCTTCTTCCCAAAAACCAACAACATTCTTTGTAATGTTCAGGTAAAGTTTGCCGTCCACAATACGCCAGAGCGTCGGGTTTCCTGGAACTTTGCCCCCCTTGGACACCCCGAAGGCGCAATGACCATCGTATTGGGGCACAAAGGCCGCCGGATCGGCATCAAAGCGCGCTTTGTTCTCAGCGCTGGAAAATGCAAAGACCGCGCCGTTGAACTCCGAAGTGAAATCCTTGTCGCCCGGCAAAGGCGCCGCCTGTGGATTGCCGATCGCAGACTGTTCGAGGTCAAAGTAGGACACGACATCATAGCCTGATACCGCGTATCCGGTGCTGTCGACATATTGTGGCCCTGCAAATGCAGAAGTTGCAATTGTAATTGCTGTTGCAGCAGCAACGATGGCGATAGAAAATCGGTTCATAACAGGCTCCTGTTGGCGGTTTTTTCTCAGTACTGTTTGCAACTAAGCCTGATTGCCCGCCTCTGGCACCCCTGTGTCATACTGTCTCTCGCGGAAGTGACAATTTCCGCCGCACCGTGATTGAAAAGTGAGGAAATTCGAGCAATTATTTCAAACGAGGAGGCCGCGCCGGATCGCTGCCGGGTGCTGGGCGCACCGAAACTGACGAGTCCTGCGGCTGCGGGATATCAAAGCGCAGCCCCACACGATCCATTCGAGACACGATAGCGGCGTCAGGCGCAAAGAAGGCCACATCCAATGCACCGGCTTCGATCCCGGAAAAGGTCAGTGCATCGGCGGCCAGTTGCGTCAACGCTCCATGAGCCTGTGGGATGGCACCGACAAACCCAAGAAGATGCCCCTGACCGCCGGTGTCATAGCGTACACCCAGAAGATAAGCGCTTTGCGCCAACCCCATGGCACTGGCCAGTCGCGTATCCAATGTCTCGATCAACTGATCCGGCAACCCCTTTGGGACACGCAACTCCTCGATCCGAGCCTCAACTTCGTGCGCGGTATGATCCAGCGTATCATGCAGCCATCCCATGACCTCAGGTGGCAACAGAATGGCAGAAGGTGCCACATCCAGGTTCAGACCCATCCCTATCCCCTGCCCCGCCAGCATCTGCGCAATCACCCGCCCCGACAGCGCCGCAAAAGGGGCGATCTCACCTACAAATTCGGCCAACCGCTCTTCGCGATCAAAGGCCAGAACATACTGTGTCTCATCCACATCAAAATGCGCAGGCGTGATGGTTTCGGACTGATCATCCGGTTCCGCAGTCAACAGCAAAAAAACCTCTGAGTGAGCCAAACGGTCGTAAAAGCGCATACGTGCACTATCGTCTTCAGGAGTCGATTGCATAGCAGCGTGGGCGCGATCTATTGCGGTTTCAATCATCATTCATCACCTTTTCGACGCAGGCCCTGAGAGCGGGCAAAACATCGGTTTCGAACCACGGATTTTTCCTGATCCACCCGGTATTGCGCCAACTGGGATGAGGCAAGGCAAAGATCGCGTCCCCATGCGCCTGCGGATTGCGCACGGCTTCCGAAACGGTGCGGGTTCTTCCAAGATGATAGCGCATCGCATGGCTGCCGATCACCAGAGTCAGCCGGATCTTTCGCAGCGAAGCCAGCACACTGGCACGCCACGTTCTGGCGCAGATCGGAGGCCGCGGCAAATCCGCCCC
>Ga0102812_10001738_pt1 | contig 14970 bp, 10 predicted proteins | sample ColrivemetaGS713_FD_79334 | JGI IMG/M metagenome (GOLD analysis project Ga0102812, IMG submission 79334) | Estuarine microbial communities from the Columbia River estuary - Flood tide ETM metaG S.713 | ecosystem: Environmental > Aquatic > Marine > Intertidal zone > Estuary | place: USA... | reverse complement strand
CAGGGAAGATTGATGAAAAAGAGTTTAAGAGTGTTATCCGAAATGCCTGCCCTGGTGCTGGAGCTTGCGGAGGTATGTATACTGCCAACACCATGGCTTCAGCAATAGAAGCTTGTGGAATGGCATTGCCCTATAACGCATCCAATCCAGCAGTTAGTAAAGATAAGAAAGAAGAGTGTCTTGCTTTGGGGGTTCATCTCAGAAACCTTTTGGAGCTTGATTTAAAACCCAGAGATATTGTTACTCGCAAAGCATTAGAAAATGCGTTAAGATTGATTGCTGTTTTGGGAGGTTCTACAAATGCAGTACTTCACTTTTTAGCTATTGCCAAAGCGGCTCAAATAGACTTGACAATTGATGATTTCCAAAAAATTAGTGATACGACTCCCTTTTTAGCTGATTTGAAACCAAGTGGAAAATATTTAATGAAAGACCTTCACCAGGTTGGGGGAGTCCCTGCCGTGTTGAAGTATATGTTGGAACAGGGTATGCTCCACGGTGATTGTATGACCGTTACTGGAAAAACGTTAGCTGAAAATTTAGCCGATGTTCCAAGTCTGAAAGAAAACCAAAAAGTCATTCGACCGATTGACCAACCCATTAAAGCGACAGGACATATTCGTATTTTAAAAGGGAACTTAGCTACGGGAGGGTCTGTAGCAAAAATCACAGGAAAAGAAGGCTTGTTATTCAAAGGGCCTGCGCGAGTTTTTAATGGCGAATATGCCGCCAATGATGGTATCCGTGAGGGTAAGGTTAAAGCTGGGGAAGTGGTCGTTATTCGTTATGAAGGACCTAAAGGAGGTCCTGGAATGCCTGAAATGTTAAAGCCTACAGCTGCCATTATGGGAGCTGGCTTAGGAAATAGCGTCGCTTTGATTACCGACGGACGTTTTTCAGGAGGTACACATGGATTTGTAGTAGGACATATTGTCCCAGAGGCCCAAGAGGGAGGTGCCATTGGACTTGTTCAAGATGGAGATGAGATCACCATAGATGCAGAAAAAAATACAATTAGTGTGGCATTGTCCGATGCCGAACTCGCTGATAGAAAAGCTGCATGGGTAAAGCCACCTTACAAGTTTAAGCAAGGTGTATTATATAAATATATTAAAAGTGTAGCAACAGCTTCTGAAGGTTGTGTTACGGATTCCGAGTAAGTATGGAAACAAAAACAAAACAAGAAAAATTGAAAGCCACGGGTTCAACACTTCGCATATCAGGGGCAGAAGCGGTAATCCGATGTTTGCTAGCTGAGGATGCAAATTTGATCTATGGCTATCCCGGGGGAGCAATCATGCCTATTTATGATGAGATTTATAAATTTCAAGATCAATTACATCATGTCTTAACCCGACATGAACAAGGGGCAACACATGCAGCTCAAGGGTTTGCACGTACTTCTGGTAAAGTAGGGGTCGCATTGGCAACCTCTGGTCCTGGAGCTACGAATCTTGTTACAGGGATTGCAGATGCACAAATTGACTCTACACCCATGGTATGTATTACAGGGCAAGTAGCTTCTCATTTATTAGGATCTGATGCTTTTCAAGAAACAGACATTATTGGAATTTCTACACCCGTGACAAAATGGAACTATCAAATCACCAAAGCCAGTGAGATTCCAGAAATTATGGCAAAAGCATTTTATATAGCACGCTCCGGAAGACCCGGACCAGTGTTGATTGATATTACCAAGGATGCGCAATTCGAAATGTTTGATTTTACTTACAATAAATGTACAGGTATACGGAGTTATCAACCCTATCCTGAATTAATCAATGAAAGTTTAGAGGAGGCTGTTCGTTTAATTGGTGAAGCGAAAAAGCCATTTGTGGTTTGGGGACAAGGAGTTGTTTTAGGGCAAGCAGAGGAAGAATTTAAAACCTTTTTGGAAACGTCTGGAATTCCTGCTGCCTGGACTATTTTGGGACTTTCAGCCCTTCCTACAGGTCATCCTTCCAATCGTGGGATGGTAGGAATGCATGGGAATTATGCGCCCAATTTATTGACCAATGAATGTGATTTGTTAATTGCTATAGGAATGCGTTTTGACGATCGTGTTACAGGCGATTTAAACACCTACGCAAAACAAGCGAAGGTCATTCATTTAGAACTTGATCCTGCTGAGGTCAATAAAAACGTAAAAGCTGATGTAACTCTACTCTGCGATTGTAAAATCAGTTTACAAGCGTTAAATGATAAAATTTCAACAAAAACTTACCCTGAATGGATCAAACGTTTTGATGATTTGGATGTCATCGAAAAGGAGAAGGTTATTTATGGCGACTTAAATCCTACAAAACCTGGTTTGACCATGGGAGAAAGTGTAGAGATGATTAATAAGCATTCCAATGGAGATGCCGTAATTGTGACTGATGTAGGTCAGCATCAAATGGTCGCATGTCGCTATGCGAAGTTTACTCAATCCAAAAGTAATGTTACTTCAGGAGGATTAGGAACTATGGGTTTTGCGCTTCCTGCTGCCATTGGAGCAAAAATGGGAGCACCTTCACGCGAAGTGGTAGCAATAATTGGAGACGGTGGATATCAAATGACGATTCAAGAGTTGGGTACTATTTTTCAACAGCAAGTTGCCGTTAAAATAGTTATTTTAAACAACGACTTTTTAGGGATGGTACGCCAGTGGCAGCAACTTTTTTTCGACAAACGCTATGCTTCAACTGAGATGACTAATCCTGACTTTGTAACAATTGCAAAAGGGTATCATATTGATGCTGCGCGAGTGGACAAAAGAGAAGACTTGGATCAAGCAGTTGCCAACATGATGGCCTCTGACAAGCCTTATTTCTTGGAAATATGTGTAGAAAAAGAAGATAATGTATTCCCGATGATTCCAACAGGAGCAAGTGTATCGGATATTAGACTAGAATAAGATGGAACTAAAAACATACACCATTTCGGTTTATTCCGAAAACAATATTGGATTGCTAAATCGTATTTCTGCAATCTTTTTGAAGCGGCACATTAATTTAGAAAGCTTTTCTACCTCTGAGTCTGAAATACCTGATGTGTTTCGGTTTGTTATAGTTGTTAATATAGCGCCAGACAAAGTGCATAAAATTGTACAGCAGATTGAAAAACAAATTGATGTTATTAAGGCTTACTATCATACGGATGAAGAAACCATCTTTCAAGAAAATGCATTGTATAAAATACGATCAAGTTATTTGTTTGAAGAACGACAAATACAAAACATCATTAAATCAAGTCATGCGACTATAGTTACTGTTTCCCCCGAATTTTTTGTTATTGAAAAGACGGGTTTTAGAGAAGAAACAGAAAAACTACGCCAAGAGTTAGCACCCTATGGATTGTTACAGTTTGTGCGTTCTGGACGTATATCTGTAACCAAAGCCAAAATGGGCATCTCAGAAATATTAAATACCTTTAAAAAATAATAATTAATAAAAATTATGTCAAATTATTTCAACCAATTATCATTACGTGACCAACTTCATCAACTTGGACAATGTCGTTTTATGGATGCTTCAGAATTTGAAGATGGGATTCAGGTTTTAGCAGGAAAGAAAATTGTTATTGTAGGCTGTGGAGCGCAAGGTCTTAATCAAGGACTGAACATGCGTGACTCAGGCCTAGATATTTCTTATGCTTTACGTGATGGTGCAATAGAACAAAAGAGAGCTTCTTATCAAAATGCTGTATCCAACGATTTTAATGTAGGGACTTATGATGCTTTAATTCCCTCAGCAGATATGGTAATCAATCTTACGCCAGACAAGAATCATACTCCTGTTGTAAAAGCTGTAATGCCATTAATGAAAAAAGGAGCTACTTTATCTTATTCACACGGTTTTAATATTGTGGAAGAAGGAACTAAAGTAAGAGAAGATTTGACTGTGATTATGGTAGCGCCAAAATGCCCTGGTTCTGAAGTAAGAGAAGAGTATAAGCGAGGATTTGGTGTTCCTACATTAATTGCTGTTCATCCAGAAAATGACCCTCAGGGACATGGATTAGCACAAGCCAAAGCGTATGCTTTTGCTACAGGTGGACATCGCGCCGGTGTTTTAGAATCTTCCTTTGTTGCAGAGGTAAAATCAGATTTAATGGGAGAGCAAACCATTCTTTGTGGGGTACTTCAAACAGGGTCGATTTTAAGTTTTGATAAAATGGTTGAAGAAGGAATTGACGCTGCCTATGCGGCTAAATTAATTCAGTATGGTTGGGAAACAATCACGGAAGCATTAAAGCATGGAGGAATCACTAACATGATGGACCGTTTGTCTAACCCTGCAAAAATTAAGGCTTTTGAATTGTCAGAACAATTGAAGGAGATTTTAGAACCCTTATTTGAAAAGCACATGGATGATATTATGTCAGGACACTTTTCAAAAACTATGATGGAAGATTGGGCCAATGATGATAAAAATTTATTGTCATGGAGAGCTGAAACAGGTGAGACTGCTTTTGAAAAGACACCCATAACAGATAAGGAAATAACCGATCAAGAATTTTTTGATCATGGAATTTTGATGGTTGCTTTCGTTCGTGCTGGGGTTGAATTAGCCTTTGATACAATGGTGGCTGCAGGAATTAAAGAAGAGTCTGCATATTATGAATCCTTGCATGAAACTCCATTAATCGCCAATACAATTGCGCGTAAAAAATTATTTGAGATGAATCGTATTATTTCTGATACCGCAGAATACGGATGTTATCTTTTTGATCATGCTGCAAAGCCTATGTTAACAGACTTTATGAAAGGGATAAAAAAAGATGTTATAGGGGCCGGATTGATCACAAAAGATATGGGAGTTGATAATAAACAATTGATTGATATCAACGAGATTATTCGCTATCATCCAGTAGAGATGATTGGTTATGATCTTCGTGCATCTATGGTAGCAATGAAAAAAATTGTGTAATGAAGTCTCAATTTTCTTCACTCGAAGAAGCCATAAAACAGAATTCCAATTATTATATGTTTTTAAAAAAAAACATATTCACATTTCTAGTACTAAACAAGCACTTGTCAGAAATGACAGGTGTTTTTTTTAGGATTGGGTTTACAGATGCCCCTTGATTAAAGAAATATTGCTTCGTTGAGTGAAGCCTTATTTAAAAAAAAGAATTGAATTAAAATTAATGGATGATTTGCTGTTTTTGGTAGATCGAATGAAAAACCATAACTTCAATTTTGACTACAAAACGTGTTACTATTTTTGATTTAAAAAAGCTAAGAAAAAGATAAATTATGAATGTAAATTTAAGTGCTGTTCCAAAGGAATTTCAAATTCAACCCTATAAATGTGATCAATATTTAGTCAATGGTCAACTGAAAACATGGAAAGGAAACACAACAAATGTTTATTCAACAATCCAATCTTCAAATGAAGCAGGTGAGATGGTTCCTACTTTGTTAGGTTCAATCCCTGATATGGAGACAGAGTCAGCTATAGAGGCTCTTAATGCTGCAGAGATGGCTTTTCAAAGAGGCCAAGGTCTTTGGCCTACAATGAAGGTTGGCGATCGGTTAAAATGCATGGAGACTTTTGTTGAAAAAATGAAGGAACACAGAGAAGAGGTTGTAAAACTTTTGATGTGGGAAATTTGTAAAAATAAATCAGATTCATACAAGGAGTTTGATAGAACGGTCGATTATATTATTGACACAATTGATGCATATAAAAATCTAGATCGTAAAGGGGCTAAATTTGATAAACAAGCAGGTGTTCACGCGCACATTCGAAGAGGTCCTTTGGGTGTTGTTCTTTGTTTGGGACCTTATAATTATCCTTTAAATGAAACCTTTTGTTTGCTGATTCCTGCGATAATCATGGGAAATACAGCAATTTTTAAACCAGCGAAACACGGAGTACTATTAATTGCTCCTTTGCTAAAAGCCTTTCAGGAAAGTTTTCCTCCAGGAGTTGTAAATATTCTATTCGGGAGAGGGCGAAAAATTGCAAGTCCCATCATGAAAACTGGAAAAGTAGATGTTTTGGCATTAATAGGTCATAGCTCTTCTGCTGTAGCACTACAAGATGAGCATCCCAATAAGAACAGACTTCGTTTAGTATTAGGTCTTGAAGCAAAAAACCCTGGAATTATTCTTCCGGATGCTGATTTAGATTTAACGATTAAGGAATGTATATCGGGAACGTTATCCTTTAACGGACAAAGATGTACCGCTTTAAAAGTATTGTATGTTCATGAGTCTTTGGCCAATGAATTTAATAAGCGCTTTTCTGTAGCAGTAGATGAGCTTAAGTATGGGATGCCTTGGGAGGATACTTTTTTGACACCGCTACCCGAACCAGCCAAACCACAGTATATTAAGGAATTGATAGATGACGCTGTAAGTAAAGGTGCAAAAGTATTGAACAAACGTGGAGGTGAAGTATCAGAAAACTATTGTTTTCCAGCTGTACTTTATCCTGTAGATAAGACAATGAATGTATATCATGAGGAACAATTTGGACCTGTGATTCCAGTTATTTCTTATAAAGAAATTGATGAGCCTTTAGATGCAATGGCAGCTTCGGATTATGGTCAGCAAGTAAGTTTGTTTGGGCGTGATGTAAGAAAAATTGGGCCACTGATTGATACCCTAGCTAATTTAGTGTGTCGTGTAAACTTAAATTCTGCTTGTCAACGTGGACCTGATGTTTATCCTTTTGCAGGACGAAAAAATTCTGCTGTAGGAACGCTAAGTGTTTATGATGCACTTCGTTCATTTTCAATCCGAACTTTTGTTGCGGCAAAGGATTCTCCTTATAACAATGAAATTTTAGAGACTTTATTGAATTCTAATGAATCCAATTTTGTGAGCACAGATTATCTTTTATAAGTTTGTTTTTATGAGAAATAAAGCTTTGTTACTATGTATAGTGTGGCTATTGTTGATTTCTTGCTCTCCTTTAAAGGACTATAATGTAAAAGATTGGAAATGGGCTTTTCCCGAGATAGAAGCCTTTGAGCGTTTGGATAAAACACAATCCTATGCTGAAGATGCTATTTTATTTATAGGAAGTTCTAGTATTCGTTTATGGAAAACACTAATTGAAGATATGAAGCCTTATTCTGTAATTCAACGAGGCTATGGAGGTGCTCATTTTAGGGATATGGTTTTTTTTACTGATCGAATTATGTCGGATCATCAATTAAGTATGGTGGTTTGTTTTGTAGCAAATGATATTAGTGGGTCTGAGCAGGATGGCACACCGCAAGAAGTACTTAAACTTTTTAAACATTTCATCAAGCAGGTGAGAGTTAAATATCCGACTATTCCCATCATGCAAATAGCTATAACTCCAACAAAAAGTAGGTGGTCATTATGGCCTGAAATCGATAAGGTTAATGCTTTAATGAAAGGGTATTGTGAAAAAACAGACAATCTTTATTTTATTGATACCGTCCCTGAATTTTTAGATGAAAAGGGGCAGCCCAAACCACAATGGTTTATTAAAGACCAACTTCATCTAAATGAAAAAGGGTATGAAGTGTGGAATCGAATCATCAAAAGGGAAATTGAAAAAGTGAAAAGTTGATTTTATTGTTTTTTCACAAAACGACTAAAAGTGAAATTCTGTTTCGTTTCAAACGGAGTAATGTGGTCTTCCACTCTGCATTCTTCAGAGATAAACTTTTCTCTAAAATTTTCTTCCATACTTGCACAGCTATATTGAGTGATTGGCAATCCACTACATCTTTCAGGACCTTCTTTAGAAAAAGTTCCTATAACAAGCGCAGTTGACACATAAGCATTCACAATTTCCGTATAATTTATAATATCTTTCTTTTGGGTTAAAAAATGAAATGACGCACGATCATGCCAAAGATCATAGTTTTTATGTGGCTTAAAAACGTTAATATCACTTACAATCCAATTGATTTTTTTAGCTCTTTCTCCCAATCGTGCTTGTGCTCTAAGTAAGGCTTTTTCGGAAATATCTAAGACTGTAATATTTGTATAACCTTTCTCTAACAAAGCATCTACAAGTAAGCTGTCTCCTCCACCTACATCGATTATGCTGCTCGATTTAGAAAGTTTAAATGACTGAATTAATTCCATTGAAATGGTAGGGTATTTTTGTGTCCAGCTAACTTCTTTAGGGCTTTTAGTTTCAAAAACTTGTTCCCAATGTTGTTTTGATATATTCATGCGATTATAGATTAAGCCAATAATTAACTTTTAGGGTAAGGTTCCATCCTGTTGCTACATTAGGAACACTTATCTCATTACTATTAAAAACTAAGAAAATGTCTGATGCAGGTTTATACCTCCATTGAAATCGTGAATTGAAGTTCCATAGCCCAAGTTGTTCGTTGTATTGAAATAGGTTAGAAAAAAAGATTTTATTTGTTAACGTTAAATTAGACTTGATACCCAACAACCAAAAAGAATTCGTATTCCAAGGTGCAGGCAATTCAATTTTATTATAATTCACTAACGAGCTCAATTCTAAATAGGGTTGAAAACGATATCCGAATTCTCCTAAAAAGGCATTACGCTTCCCATTATCATAGTATCCCCCAGTAATTAATTCTGCTGAGTAAGTAAATCGATTCTGGGGTTTAGCGTCATAGGAAAAGGTAAAGCTATTCCATTCGTGTTTTATTCCGGCTGTAAGTTTTGCTATTTGCGTGCGTAAGGGGTCAAAGTCAGTGAGTAATTCGATATACTGCCTTCTTATTCCTAAAGTAAATCGGCTTCTATTTTTAAAATTGAATAAATAATCGAGTTGTTGTGTCTGATCTTTTTTATTAAAATCGGTATCAAAATAATAAGTTCTCCCAACTCTTGGTCCATGTGAAAGTAGTGGAGTCTCTTTATTGGTGTAATATAAATACCCTCCTGTTGCCTGTAGCTTGATGTAATTATTTCTAGGAATAAAACCCACTTCTGCACTGTAATTACCGCTAATGTATTCTTGCTGAAGTCTCCAATTCCATCGTGTAGATTGGTATCCAATATGGGAAGCAAAAACTTCACCCTGCTGCTTTGCTAGGGGGCTGAGTGATTTTAAAAACAACAGTTTTCCATTCCATAGATTATCAGCTGAAAAATAATTGTACTCTAATCCTACATTTCGATTATAGGCTGAAGTGTTATTTTGATCGTTGTTTAAATTAATAGCTTGTTTATTCACAAAAATCACACTCAGATTGGAGCGGTCAAAAACCTTACGTTGAAGTGTAACGACACCAAAATTTTCGGCTGCTAAATTTAACCCCTCATCTTGGCGGGTTTGAATATCCATTATTCCAATACGCCAGTTTTCATCTAGATTACCACTTAGACGAATTCCTCCTTGAATAGGGACATTTAAACCGATTCGTCTTGAAAAGAAAGGGCGTATTGTAGTGTAACCAAAATTGGAAAATAAATCCCCATTTTCTAAAAAGAATTGTCTTCTTTCAGGAAAGAATAATTCAAAACGATCTAGGTTGGTTACTTGTTGATCAACTTCTGCTTGGGAAAAATCTGGATTAACGGTAACATCTAAATTTAATGCAGACGTAAGGCTATATTTTAAATCTCCACCCACTTTAAAAGTATTGTTTGGAGTTGCGTTATCTTGGCTATTCAAGTTGTTGGAAAGATAGGGTATAAGTGAAACATTACTACTCTGCTTGGGAGGAGGGGAATCCCATACTAAAGCACCAGCATATGCAAGAGTAACGGATGGGAATTGTCTTGGGACAGGTGCCCAACTTGATTTTTCACTTGCCTTTAAATCCAACCGACTGAAATTTATTCCCCATTCGGTTATTTCTTCATTATACCGAATTGATTTAAAGGGTATTGCGATTTCGCAAACCCATTTTTCTTCATCAAATTGTACTTCAGAATACCACTTTGTGTCCCAGTTTAAATCCACACTCCTTCCGTCATACATTGTGCCATCCCATTGTGCCCCATAAGCATTAAGACCAAAAGCAAAACCAGTATTTTGATTGTTAAATGGGTCAATGGCAACCAGGAAATTATCGTTTTTTCCAAAAGAGAAATCACGTTTTAACGATTCGACAACATATTTACCCTGAGTTGAATTATTAAAAAAGATAATAGCGATGTATAAGTTTTCATCATCAAAGCTCACTCGCGCCTCCGAAAATTGAGTAGCCTTTCCTGTATCCACGGGAGTAATCATAAAAAAATCCTTGGCTACTGCTGCGTTTTTCCAGGCTGCTTCTTCTAAAACTCCATCAATTTTAATTTTTTCATTTGTTTTTTGAATGGACAAACGATAGTCGTCTGTATTTACTTGTCCAATAAGAATAATTGGGATGTAAATGAGTATGTTGAGTAATAAAAATTTACTGCGCATTGCTTAATCAATTAGAAGTAAGAAAGATACTCTAATTGAGTTAAAATATTTTTGTGATTTTAAATATTTTCAATAAAATGATGCCATTTTTTCACAAAATAACTCCATTGATATTTGTCTTTAGCTCCTATAATATTTTCTTTATATTTTTTAAAGTTTCCTTCTTCCAATAATTCTATTAAGTGGGTTGCAATAGCTTTCGATTTTTTTGGTGTGCAAAGACCAGTAGTGTCTTTTTTTATCAATTCATTGAGGCCTGATATATCACTCACTAAAAGAGGGTTGTTGTAGAAGTAAGCATAGGGAGTAATACCACTTTGAGTAGCTGAATGATAGGTTTGTGCTACGGCATCTGCTGCAGAAAAAAGCAACGCTGCTTCATTAGGGTTTTTGTAGGTAAAATCAAGAGTCACTCGGCTTTCAATTTTTAAATCTTTTACCAAGGTGGTGTATTTATTTGGATCTTCATAACACTCTCCAGCTACATAAAGACAAATGCTATCTTGTTCTTTTAAAGGCGATTCTGCAAAAGATTGTAAGAGAAGTTCTAGACCTTTGTATTTTCGAATTAAACCAAAGAAAAGTACCATCTTAGTTTCTGAAGCCCAACCCAAGATATTTCTTGCTTTTTCTTTTTCAATTTTAGGGGAGAGGCTTGTAGCAATGGGATGAAAACCGGCCCAAACCGGAATATTAAATTCTTTTTTAATTTGTTCTGCTACCTGTGATGATAGGGTAGTAAAACTCTGCATTTGTTTTCCAAAGTACTTATTTAAACGTTTGTCAAATAAATTTGATTCATGAGGAAACCAGTTGTCTACTAAAGCACTTCTTTTAATGTTTTTTTCCAATCTTTTTGCAATGGCAACATAAACAGGAGCTAAAAAGGGAGTGTAATAACGAAAAATAACATTTTTTGGTTTTAGGCTATTGATGTATCGTGATGTTTTTTTCCAACGCCATGGATAATATGCATGAATATCTTGGTCAATCACTAATTTTTTTGGAGATTTAAGAGTGGTGTAGGGACTTGTTCCTGGAAATAAGAATTTTGGATAGAGTTTTGTGAAGGTAATTAACCTGACGGTATAGCCTTGCTCTAGAAGTGCTTTTGCAAGTTCGTGTTGAGTTTCGGCAATTCCGCCTCTAAATGGATGGGCAGGACCTATGATGAGATAATCTAATTCCTTTGGAGCCATTTTACAAGGCTAAGGATCGGTTGAATTCTTTTCTATTAGACCAGATTCCTAGAGCGGAGGTGATGATAAAGTAGGTGATGTAAAAGCCAAAGAAAAGAGGGTATTCAAAACGTAAAAATTCGCATTGGGGAAGAAAAACAAAAAGGATCCCTAGCAGCCCTCTAAAAATCTCATAGGTGGGCGCCCATTTATGGAAGTCCATTAGTCCAGTAAATCCAAAAATCGAGAATAGTAAAACAAATCCTAAACTGACGCGAAATTCTACAGTCAACTCACTATAGTTTGCAAGCAAGAAAAGTAAAAGAAAATTGAGGGAAACAAAATGAATAAGGGCTATGGCTTTCCATTGATTGTTATAAAAGGGGTTATACTTGTCCTCAGAATCTATCGGTCTTGGGGTAATTGGAAACCTGTCCTCAACATCTTTAGGCCTCCACCCGGTTGGCATAAACCAAATTTTAAGTTTATCTATCCAATTCTTAGCATACCAGGCATCTTGTGTGATTTGCCAAAGGTGTTGAAAATTAATCCAAATGGGATTCCAACTTTTAGAAGGCTTTAGGGTTCCATAAACAGGGGGTTCAGAATCTAATTCTTCTTGAAAGGTACCGAACAATCTATCCCAAACACTAAAAATCGCTGCCATATTTTTATCGATATATATAGGGTTTATGGCATGGTGAACCCGATGCTGTGAAGGTGTGACTAAGATGTATTCTAAAAAGCCTAGTTTTCCAATATGCTGAGTGTGATACCAAAATTGAGAAAATAGATGCAGTGGTGCTAGGGACATAATTACTTTAGCAGGAACGCCTAGTAGGGCAGCAGGTATCAAGAAAACAGCTCCAAACCCAATTAAATTTGAAATACTTTGGCGTAATGCGCAGGCAAGATTGAATTCCTCACTACTATGATGAATGACATGTTGATTCCAAAAGATATTGACTTTATGATTTAAACGGTGCACCCAATAGGAAGCGAAATCTATACAAATAAATGCAGTAATATAAACGAAAACAGAACTTTCCAATTGGAAAATCGCTAGATACTTTAACACAAATGGGTAGGAAATTAAAATAACCGCTAAACCTAAAGCATCTTTTATTACATTGGTCATCCCCGAGCTAAGGCTAGAAAGGGTATCCATAAAAGTATAGGTTTGTTTTTTGGTGAAATGACCGTAGGAGATTTCAATTAAAACAAGAACAAAGAAAGCAGGTATTGCCCATAATAAAACTGCTGCATACGTGTCCATTGAGTTTTCTTTTTTATAAAATTAAGAAATTATGAACTAATTACCCAGCTACCTTGTTTTAATAACGGTTCAGCTTGTTTGAATTTGACAGATTTTGTTTCGCCAGTAGCTACATTTTTGATTGTAACTTTTTCATTTCTACCAATTTTTGGTTGCTCCCGAGTGATGGTTTCGATAACTCTTTGATTTCCCTGGCTGGCCCCAGCTCCCACAGCTCTGTTTCGCGCAGCGATCTCCTCTGTGTTTAAAACTTCATCTTTGGAGACATTCAAATTTTGTTTGCTTCTAGTCTTTTTTGCTTCTTGAATACTTGAGGGACTTTGACTCGGTAAACTACCTTTTATCAAAAAGGAAAGCACCTCTTTATTCAATTGGCTGAGCATGTTTTTGAACAATTCAAAAGCTTCAAACTTATAGATCAACAAGGGATCTTTTTGTTCGTGAACGGCTAACTGTACAGACTGCTTTAGCTCGTCCATTTTGCGTAAATGATCTTTCCACGCTTCATCAATAATGGCAAGGGTAATGTTTCGTTCAAAATCTTCAATTAGATGTTTCCCTTTACTTTCATAAGCCTCTTTAAGGTTGGTAACTACGTTGAGAGATTTAACCCCATCTGTAAAAGGAACTACAATACGTTCAAATTTGTTTCCAGGGCGTTCGTAAACGTCTTTTATTACAGGAAAAGCCATTTGTGCATTGTGTTCTGTTTTCTCTTGATAATGTTTTAATAAGGCATCGTAGAGATTGTATGTCAATTCACTTTCAGGTGTTTCTAAAAACTGTTCTTCTGAAATGGGAGCAGTCATTGAAAAGCTCGTGATAATTTCAAACTCAAAGTTTTTATAGTCACTATTGCCTTTGTTACTTAGAACGATATCTTCACAGGTGTCAAAAAGCATATTTAAAACATCAAGTTTTAAACGGGATCCTTGAAGGGCGTGTTTTCTTCTCTTATAAATAACTTCTCTTTGCGCACTCATCACATCGTCATACTCTAACAGACGCTTACGAATTCCAAAGTTATTTTCTTCTACTTTCTTTTGAGCCCTTTCAATAGATTTTGTCATCATGGAATGTTGGATAACTTCTCCTTCTTCCAATCCCATTCGATCCATTACTTTGGCAACTCGATCGGAACCAAAAAGACGCATTAAGTTGTCTTCTAAAGAAACGTAAAACTGTGAACTTCCAGGATCTCCTTGACGCCCAGAACGACCGCGAAGTTGTCTGTCTACCCGACGTGAGTCGTGACGTTCCGTTCCGATTATTGCTAAACCACCAGCATCCTTAACGATTTGAGAAAGTTTAATATCTGTTCCTCTACCGGCCATGTTAGTTGCTATTGTTACGATTCCTGGATTTCCAGCTTCTGCTACAATATCAGCTTCTTTTTTATGCATTTTAGCATTTAAGACATTATGCTTTATTTTTCTAATATTTAGCATCTTACTTAAAAGTTCTGAAATTTCAACCGAGGTAGTGCCAATTAAAACAGGTCTTCCGGCCAATGAAAGTTCAGTGACTTTTTCAATTACGGCATTATACTTCTCGCGTTTGGTTTTGTAGATTAAATCATTATCGTCATTTCTTGCGATTGGACGATTGGTTGGAATTTCGATCACGTCCAATTCATAGATTTCCCAAAATTCACCTGCTTCTGTAACGGCTGTACCTGTCATTCCAGAAAGCTTTTGGTACATTCTAAAATAATTTTGAAGGGTTACGGTCGCATAGGTTTGGGTGGCTGCCTCAATTTTTACATTTTCTTTGGCTTCAATAGCTTGGTGTAATCCGTCTGAATAGCGACGTCCCTCCATGATTCGTCCTGTTTGCTCATCCACAATTTTGACTTTGTTCTCCATGACCACATATTCCACATCTTTTTCAAAAAGGGTATAGGCCTTTAGCAACTGATTCATACTATGTATTCGCTCACTTTTAACATCAAAATCTTTAAAAAGTATTTCTTTTTCAGAGGCTTCTTTTTTAGATTCTAGCTCTTGCGCTTCAATTTTTGCAATTTCACCACCGATGTCCGGAAGGACAAAGAAGTTTTTGTCCTGATTGTCTTCGGAAAGGAGTTCAATTCCTTTTTCTGTAAGATCAATTTGATTGTTCTTTTCGTCAATCACAAAATACAAGGCTTCATCTACCTTTGGCATTTCACGATTGTTGTCCTGCATGTAATGATTTT
>Ga0102812_10001733_pt1 | contig 14988 bp, 13 predicted proteins | sample ColrivemetaGS713_FD_79334 | JGI IMG/M metagenome (GOLD analysis project Ga0102812, IMG submission 79334) | Estuarine microbial communities from the Columbia River estuary - Flood tide ETM metaG S.713 | ecosystem: Environmental > Aquatic > Marine > Intertidal zone > Estuary | place: USA... | reverse complement strand
TGATGAGAAAAGGTATACACCCAGAAAATTATAGAATGGTAGCATTTAAAGATATGTCTAATGAAGATGTGTTTTTAACTCGTTCAACAGTAAATACTAAAGAAACTTTAGATGTTGATGGTATTGAATATCCACTAGTAAAATTAGAGATTTCAAGAACTTCACATCCTTTTTACACAGGTAAATCTAAATTAATAGATACTGCAGGACGTATTGATAAGTTCAAATCGAAATATGCTAAATTTAATAAATAAGCATATAGTTACACTATAAAAAAAGCCTTAGCATTTATTTGTTAAGGCTTTTTTCTTTTCGAAGCTTTTTACTTTCTACAACGCACTTCTTGTAATGTGCTTCTAAATTATTTATTTGTTGAAGTGATAAATTTTTAATACGTGCCACTCTTTCTTCCACTGATAATTTTCTTAACTTATCTAATGGGCAGTAGCGATATTTATGTTGAAAAGGACATCTAAATAATGCTCCATGTGAAGAAAGTCTGATAAAAGTCATAGCAGTTAAGTTGTTGTCTTTGTTAAAGTTACGCAAAAAAAAATAAATAGTTGATTGAAAACAATTTTATTAACCCTTTCAATTTTAATACTATACAAATTTGTATTTTATTGATAATGAGATAATTGTAATTGGGATTCTTTCAAAATAGCGCTAAATTTATTATATTGCATAAAAAAGAGTATGCCTATTTTCATGGATCGTCACGATATTCCGAAAGAAATTAAAGCAGCGCATGTAGCACAAATGCATCAGGCTGATTTGAAAATTGAACATTTGTTTGGATGTAAGGGAATGACTTATTGGTGTGATGAAGAAAGAAATACTGCATTTTGTTTAATTGAAGCTCCAAATAAAAAAGCGATTCAAGATATGCACAACCATGCGCATGGGGAATTTCCTCATAGCATAATAGAAGTTGATAAGAAAATAGTTGAATCATTTTTAGGAAGAATTGAAGATCCGGAAAAAGCACAAAACACGAAATTAAATATTATTAATGACCCAGCTTTTAGAGTTATTATGGTTATTAAAATCAGTAATTATTTGAATAGATTAGAAGCAAATCAATTCAATATATTTTTCCAAAAATTTCATAATAGTGTATTGAAAACTTTGAAACAGTTTAACGGTAGGATTGTGAAAAATAACAACAATAGTTATTTAGTTTCCTTTAAAACTGTTACTGAAGCTGTATTATGTGCTTTAAAAATTCAATTTAAATTTAAATATGTTACCCCTAAATTTGATCCAACAATTCGTATGTTGAAAATTGGATTGGGTTCAGGAGTTCCTGTTACGGATAAGGCGAATATTTTTGAAGAAGCAACTACTTTAGCAACAAGAATGTGTGAAGTTATTGATGGGCAGCTAATGATTTCTTCAGAAGTGAAGTCCTTGTATGAAAGTGAAAATAGAAATACAATTATAGATGAAACTTTAGTTCGGGTATTAAATCCTTCAGAGGAAAAATTCCTCACTCATTTAATGGATTATATTGAAAGCAATTGGAATAAGCCAAATTTTAATGTTTCTAATTTCAGTATTGAAATGGGCTATAGTAAATCACAATTATACCGAAAATTAAAGAACCTTACTGGGAAATCTTCAAACAACTTTATAAGAGAGTTTAGGTTGCACAAAGCCTTGTCTTTATTGCATAAACAGCGTGGTAATATTTCTGAAATTGCTTATGAAACAGGGTTTAACAGTCCGGCCTACTTCTCAAAATGCTTTTTGGATAAATACGGTATCCTTCCTTCAAAATATATGCAGCAGCATATCATTTAATTTTTATTAGAATTACTTAATGATTTAAAATTATCGTTTTTTGAATCAAATGTAGCGGTATTTCTGTTTGTTTTGAAATAGCTTTGGGTACTAACTAAAATTAAAAATCATGAAAATTGCAAAAGACGACATTGAAGTTAAAATGGAGATTCCTGGGGCTATTATCCGTCAGAAAACTGATTTTGGGGACGCTACCGGGTTAGGTAAGATGAGCGGAGAGTATTTTAGCCTCTCTGCAGGTGTTGATACAACACCTTTGTTTATTGGGCTTGAAGGGGATTTGTGTCAGTGTCCTCACTGGGGATTTCTTTTGAGCGGTCAGCTTACTACTACTGATGCGAAAGGTATCGAAGAGATTGTAGACGCAAATGAACTTTTTTACTGGCCGGCAGGACACAATGTAAAGGTCAATTCGGATGCGGAGATTGTTATGTTTAGCCCTCAGCAAGAGCATACACACGTAATCAATCATATGATTGAAAAGACTAAAGGTTAAAATCAAAAATTTACCAAAAGGAGTTTTTCCAATTTAATAACAAAATGAAAGATTAAAATATTTGTTGGAGCACTTTTGGTTCCCTTATAATTTTCATCTAACATTTTCATTTGAATTTTATAATTCTAAAATTGGAAATAAATGTAGATGCCTAAATCTTAGCATTAAAGCCTGAAAATCCATTATAATTAAAAATACTAACTAAAATAACAAAGATTATGTTCAATTTAATGAAAAACATAAATACTTCTACTATTGAAGAATTTACATCGAAATTAAGAGGGGAAATTGTGATGCCTTCAAACGCCCGCTATAATGAAACACGTAAGGTATATAACGGAATGATTGATAAACATCCTGGTATGTTTGTGATGTGTGTGGATGTTGCAGATGTAATGGCTTCTGTGAATTTTGGAAGAGAGCATAACTTGTTAATTGCCGTTCGAGGCGGAGGGCATAATGGTGGTGGTTTAGGTCTCTGTGATGATGGAATGGTCATTGATTTATCAGGAATTAAATTTGTACGCGTTGATACCTCAAACAACACAGTTAGAGTTGGTGGAGGAAATCTTTGGGGCGAAGTTGATCACGCAACGCATCCTTTCGGGTTGGCGGTACCAGCTGGTATTATTTCAACAACAGGTGTAGGCGGATTAACTTTAGGAGGTGGAGTGGGGCATTTATCACGTAAATATGGATTGACTATCGACAATTTATTGGAAGCTGATATGGTTTTGGCTGATGGAAGTTTTGTGACTGTAAGTGCTAAACAAAATGCAGATTTATTTTGGGCTATTCGTGGTGGAGGCGGAAACTTTGGAATTGTCACCTCTTTCAAATTTCAAGCACATCCAGTAAAAACTGTTTTTGGAGGTCCAACTTTATGGCCTATCGAAAAAACGAAAGAAATTATGGAGTGGTATCATAATTTTATAAATAATGCACCAGAGGAATTGAATGGTTTTATTGCTACAATGATTATTCCTGGACCACCATTTCCTGAACATTTACATCATAAACAATTTTGTGGTATCGTGTGGTGCTATGTTGGTGATCCAGCTAAGTTTGATGAATTGTTTAAACCAGTATTGGATTTAAAGCCTTTGTTTGCACATGTAGGTGAAATGCCATATCCATCAATTCAAACTTTATTTGATGGTTTGTTACCTCCCGGTTTACAATGGTATTGGAGAGCGGACTTTTTTAATGAATTAGGTTCTGAAGTTAGGGAACAACATTTAAAATTTGGCTCAAAAATTCCGACACCGCTTTCTCAAATGCACTTGTATCCAATTAGTGGTGCTGCAAGTAGAGTGGCCAAGGATGAAACCCCTTGGGCTTATCGAGGCGCAAAGTACGCTGGAGTAATTGTTGGAGTTTCTCCAAATCCGAAAGATTCGGATAAAATTACCAAATGGTGTAAAGATTATTGGGAGGCATTGCACCCTTATTCTTCCGGTGGCGCCTATTCAAATTTTATGATGGATGAAGGACAAGAACGTGTGAAAGCAAGTTACAAGCATAACTATGATCGATTGGTAAAAATTAAGAATCAATATGATCCAGCTAATTTGTTTTGTGTTAATCAAAATATAAAACCTACTCATTAATTTAAAAAAGATACAGATGAAAACGAAGCAACTAATTACAATTATGATTTTATCAATTTTTTTATCAAATTGTTCAAATAAAAAACCAGAGGATAAAATGGCGATCGAAGAAACTATAGCTATTGTAGAAGAGGTATCTATTGAAGCTAGTTTATTCAGTCGTTTGGGTGGGGAAGAAGGGATTTCTGCAATTGTTGATGATATAGTAAAGGCACATTTGGTTAACCCTGAAATCAAACAAGTTTTTATGCCATTGGCTAATGATCCAGCACGTTTGGAGTCATTTAAAACACATGTTAAAGAATTTTTATCGGCAGGAACAGGCGGTGGTGCAACTTATACAGGTAAAGATTTACCTACTGCTCATAAAGGGTTAAATACTACAGAAAAAGAATTTTTAAATGCTACGGATGATATTTTATTGGTATTAAGTAACCATGGGATTGATGAAGAAACTAAAAAAGACATGCTATATATTTTATATTCAATGAAAGGTGCTGTAATTGGTAAATAATGAACCAATATAAAATAATTGAGTCGTCCTAAAATAGGTTGACACAAAATCAACTTATTTTAGGACGGGACAATTAAACTAAATGAAAAGCCCATTACAAAAAATTGTAATGGGCTTTTCTATAAAGAATTGCAACTATATTTAAGCTAACATAGTTACTGGATTTTCAATAAACTGTTTTAAAGTTTGTAAAAATGCAGCACCTGTTGCGCCATCAACAGTTCTGTGATCGCAAGCTAAAGTTACTTTCATAGTGTTTCCGACAACAATTTCACCATTTCTTACCACTGGTTTTTGAATAATAGCCCCAACTGATAATATAGCTGAATTTGGCTGATTGATAATTGAAGTAAATTCTGAAATACCAAACATTCCTAAATTTGAAACTGTAAAAGTACTTCCGTCCATTTCAGCAGGCGTTAATTTTTTGTTTTTAGCTCTTACGGCCATATCTTTTACCTGAGCACCAATTTGAGTTAAACTCTTTTGATCAGTAAAAGGAATCACAGGAACTAACAGTCCGTCTTCAACAGCAACGGCAACACCAATATTTACGTGGTGATTTACACGAGTTCTATCATCAAACCATTGAGAATTTACTTGTGGATGCTTTTTAAGTGCCATTGCACTTGCTTTAACAACCATATCGTTAAAGGATACTTTCGTGTCAGGAATTTCATTAATTACGTTACGAGATGCAATAGCATTGTCCATATTTATCTCTAACATTAAATAATAATGTGGAGCCGTAAATTTAGACTCAGCCAATCTACGAGCAATTGTCTTGCGCATTTGAGAATTTTTAGTTTCTTCAAAGCTTTCTTCACCCAATGCAATTGTTTGCGTAACGGTTGTATTTTGAGCAGCAGCAGCAGGAACAAAATTTTCAATATCTCGTTTTATAACTCTACCATTTTCACCTGACCCCGCAACTGTTGCCAAATTAATACCTTTATCTTCAGCTATTTTTTTTGCTAAAGGGGATGCTACAACTCTTCCTGTATTTACCACAGGAGCTGCAACATGTGCAACTGCTGGAGCGGGAGCCACTGCTGCAGTTTCTTTAACAGGTGCTTCTGGAGCAACTTTCTGAACTTCTGCGGCTGGAGCACTTTCTTGCGCTGGAGCTGCAATTTTAAATTCTTTAATAATTGCATCAATATTTTCGCCTTCTTCACCAATAATAGCAAGAAGTGAATCTACAGGAGCGCTTTCACCATCTTTTAAACCAATAAATAAAAGAGTACCTTCATTAAAAGATTCAAATTCCATGGTGGCTTTATCTGTTTCTATTTCAGCTAAAATATCACCTTCTGAAACTTTGTCCCCTACTTTTTTTAACCACTGTGCTACAACTCCTTCAGTCATTGTATCACTTAAACGCGGCATTGTTATAATTTCTGCCATTTATCTATGTTTTAAAAATGGATAATCTTGTTGATCATACACCATATCATATAATTGTTGTTTTTCTGGGAATGGAGATTCCTCTGCGAATTTTTGACATTCTTCAACTTTATTTTTAACTGCTTTGTCCCATTCTTTAACCTCTTTTTCTGTAGCGTATTTTTTCTTTAAAATAACATCTAATACTTGAGTAATTGGGTCAATTTTACGATATTCATCCACTTCATCTTTAGTTCTGTAGTGTTGCGCATCACTCATTGAATGGCCTCTGTATCTATATGTTTTAATATCTAACAATGTTGGTCCGTCACCTCTTCGAGCTCTTTCAATAGCTTCTTCCATAGCTTCAGCAACTTTAATAGGATTCATTCCATCAACTGGCCCACAAGGCATTTCATAACCCAATCCAAGTTTCCAAATATCTTCATGATTTGAAGTTCTTTTTACTGAAGTTCCCATAGCGTACCCATTGTTTTCACAAATAAATACTACAGGTAATTTCCAGTTAATAGCCATGTTAAAAGTTTCGTGCAAAGAACCTTGACGTGCCGCACCATCACCAAAATAGGTTAATGTAACACCATCACTGCCAAAATATTTATCAGCAAATGCCAAACCAGCACCTAAAGGTATTTGACCACCTACAATTCCATGTCCACCATAAAAATTATGCTCTGGAGAAAAAATATGCATAGATCCACCCATACCTTTAGATGTTCCAGTAACTTTCCCTAACAATTCAGCCATAATTCTCTTAGGGTCAACCCCTAATCCAATAGGTTGAACGTGATTACGATAAGCTGTAATCATTTTGTCATTTTTACCCATTACATGCAAAGCACCTGCTAATACAGCTTCTTGACCGTTGTACAAATGTAGAAAACCTCTAACTTTTTGTTGAATATATAGTGCCGCTAGTTTATCTTCAAATTTTCTCCAAAAAAGCATGTCTTTATACCAATTGATATAGGTTTCTTTCGTGATTTTTTTCATTTAAGTATAAGATATTAGATTTATATCGAATTGCAAAAATACTATTTTGAGTAATAGTATAAAAATAACTGCATATATTTTTTGCTATATTGTTTTCGACAAGCATTTTGATAAAATTGTGCAATTTTTTTAAATTAATCGAATAAAAACTTAGATTCAATTATGAAAACTGTAATATATTCAATCCTCGTTTTTACCAAAATAAAAAAGTCTCGAGGTTAATCGAGACTTTTTAGGTAATTTTCTAATAATTAGCAAACTAAATTAGTTCATATAATCTTCAATAGGGTTGCAAGAACAGATTAAATTTCTATCGCCATAGGCATCATCAACTCTTCTAACTGTAGGCCAAAATTTATTTTCTTTGATGTATGGTAATGGAAATGCTGCTTGCTGACGGGAATATGGATAATTCCAAATATCTGCTGTTAACATTTCTTGTGTGTGTGGTGCATTTTTGAGGGCAGAATTTAAATCGCCATTTTCCATAGCATCAATTTCTCCTTTTATACCAATCAAGGCATCACAAAAACGATCTAATTCAACTTTGTTTTCACTTTCAGTAGGTTCGATCATTAAGGTTCCCGCTACTGGAAATGAAACTGTTGGTGCGTGGTAACCATAGTCCATCAGCCTTTTTGCAACATCCGTAACTTCAATTCCCTTAACTTTAAATTCTCTAAAATCAACAATCATTTCATGGGCAGCAAAACCGTTTTCACCAGCATATAAAATTTTATAGTGCTTTTCCAATCGCGCTTTAATATAGTTAGCATTTAAGATAGCATAAATTGTTGCTTCTTTTAAGCCGTTAGTGCCCAGCATTTTAATATAGCTATATGAAATAAGCAATACCAATGCGGATCCCCAAGGTGCCGATGAAATTGCTGTTATTGGTGTTTCTCCGCCTGTTGGAATTACTGGGTTTGAAGGTAAAAAAGGTGCTAAGTGTTTTACAACACATATTGGTCCAACACCAGGTCCTCCACCACCATGCGGAATAGCGAATGTTTTATGTAAGTTTAAATGACAAACGTCTGCACCAATGGTTGCCGGATTGGTCAATCCAACCTGAGCATTCATATTTGCACCATCCATATAAACTTGTCCACCACGTTCGTGAATAATTTCTGTTATTTCTTTAATAGAACTTTCAAAAACACCGTGCGTTGATGGATAAGTTACCATTAAGGCAGCTAAATTATCTTTATATTTTTCTGCTTTTTCACGTAAATCTTCAACATCAATATTTCCGTTTTCGGTTGATTTTGTAACAACAACTTGCATACCTGCCATAACTGCTGAAGCTGGATTGGTCCCGTGTGCCGAAGCTGGAATTAAACAAATATTTCTATGGTGATTTCCTTTAGATTCGTGGTATGCTTTTATAACCATTAAACCTGCATATTCACCTTGTGCTCCAGAATTTGGTTGTAATGAAGTGGCATAAAAACCGGTAATTTCATTTAAAGCTGATTCTAATCCTTTAAAAACTTCATGATAACCCTGAGCTTGTTCAACTGGAACAAACGGATGCATTACGCCCCATTGTGGCCAACTCAAAGGCAACATTTCTGTAGCTGCATTTAATTTCATAGTACATGAGCCTAAAGAAATCATGGAATGATTTAATGATAAATCTTTACGCTCTAATTTTTTAATATAACGCATCATTTCAGTTTCTGAATGGTAGTTTTCAAAAACTTCATTGGTCATAAAGCTAGAAGTACGTTTTAAATGAACAGGTAAATTGTTTTCTTTGATTGTATCAATTGAAATTTTTTCTTTTCCTTCAGCAATGGCTAAAATCTCCAAAATTTCATTTACATCATTTAAATTTGAAGTTTCATTGATTGAAATGCTGACAAGTGTTTTTGATGGGTAATAAAAATTCACCCCTTTATTTTCAGCTATTTCTTTCACTTTTGAAGCATTTGTAACTTCAATAGTTAAAGTGTCAAAATAAGTACAATTAGACTGTTTTAAGCCTAATTTTAAAACACCCTCGTTTAAGGTAGCTGTTAAATTTTGAATTTTAACAGCAATGTATTTTAATCCTTTTGGTCCGTGAAAAACACCATACATACCAGCCATAACAGCTAATAAAACTTGAGCAGTACAAATGTTTGAAGTTGCTTTTTCGCGCTTGATATGTTGTTCACGTGTTTGTAAAGCCATGCGTAAAGCACGATTTCCATCTTTATCTTGAGTAACACCAATTATTCTGCCAGGAAGTGTTCGTTTATATTCATCTTTTGTTGCAAAATAACCCGCATGTGGGCCACCATAACCCATTGGGATTCCAAAACGTTGTGTTGTGCCAATTACCACATCAGCTCCCCATTCACCTGGAGGAATTAAATTAGCCAAGCTTAATAAATCAGCCGCAACTGCAATTTTTGCCTCCACACTTTTTGCGTTTTTTACAAAATTTGTATAATCGTGAACTTGACCATTTTTGGATGGATATTGTACAATTGCACCATAAACATTTTCTGAAAATTCAAATTTGTGAAAATCTCCAAAAATCAACTCTACACCTAAAGGAATGGCTCTGGTTTTTAAAATATCAATGGTTTGTGGTAATACTTCATCCGAAACAAAAAACTGAACAGCGTTTGATTTCTTTTGTTCCTTGGACCTGTTATTCAATAACATAATCATAGCCTCAGCAGCGGCAGTCCCCTCATCCAATAAAGACGCATTTGCCAATTCCATACCAGTGAGTTCAGCAACCATAGTTTGGTAATTCAACAAAGCTTCTAAACGACCCTGAGCAATTTCGGCTTGGTAAGGGGTATAAGCTGTATACCATCCCGGATTTTCTAATATATTACGTTGAATAACTCCTGGAAGTATGGTTGGATGATAGCCTAAACCAATATAATTTTTAAATAATTTATTTTTTCCGGCAAGTGCTTGAATATGTGACATATACTCATACTCACTCATTGCTTTTGGTAAGTCTAAATTGTTTTTTAGTCGGATATCTGCAGGAATTGTTTTGTTAATTAGTTCATCTACTGAAGAAACCCCAATGGTTTTTATCATTTCATGAATTTCATTTTCACGAGGGCCAACATGTCTTAAAACAAAAGAATCTGTTTTCATTTTATGTAAAGGTGTATAGTTTTATAGTGCTCAAAAATACAGAAAATACTAGTATACAATTCCTATTTTTAATACTTATTGTAATATTTTGTTAACCATTTAACTTGTTGATTTGTCAATTACTTACTTTTGTTGAATGCAATCTTTAAAGAAAATATTTGAATTTTATATTTTTAGTAACATTCATGTGGCTTTAGCGGGATTTTGCTTGACTAAAATTACTTTGTTGAAATTTGCTAATTCAACAAATTTAGTGCCTTATTTTGTGGGTTTGTCTATTGTTGTTTCTTACAATTTTATTCGGTTTTATGAAATTAAAACGAATAGTTTAATTTGGTTGAAAGTTTGGTTTATAGAGCATACAAAAAGTTTATTCATTTTATCAATTTTTTCAGGAATAGGAGTGGCGTATATTTCACTCTTTACCGATTTTAATTCATCATCTTTTTTAGTTCTTTTTCCATTTGCATTTATGACCTTTTTTTATGTAATTCCATTATTTAAAGTTGGAAAAATTGAAATTTCATTTAGAAATTTTCCGGGTTTAAAAATTGCCAGTATTGCTATCGCTTGGTCGGGTATTTCAGTATTATTTCCTTTGTATGAAGCTGAATTTGAATTTACTCCAGCGGTATATTTGGAGTTTTTTCAGCGAATTTTCTTTTTATTGGCAATTACCATTCCGTTTGATATTAGAGATGTAACCTCAGACTCAAAATCATTAAAAACATTGCCGCAAATTTTAGGAATTAAAGTATCAAAATGGCTGGGTTTTGCTTTTTTAGTGTTATTTGTTTTTTTAACTTTTTTTAAAGAAAATATTTCCAGTGCTGAAGTTTTGATAACGATTGTTATTTCAATTATAACAGTTTTATTTTTATGGTTTTCGTCACCCTATAGGTCAAGGTATTATACTGGTTTTTGGGTTGAGGCGATTCCCTTATTTTGGTTAATTTTAATTTTAGTATTTTCATAAAAATTTAAAGAAATATGAATGAAATAAATAAAAAGTATTTTGAAGTCAATAAAGATACTTGGAATAAAAAAGTGAGTATTCACAAAACATCCGAATTTTATGATGTTGAAGGATTTAGGAAAGGGAAAAATTCTTTAAATGCATATGAATTGAAAGAAGTTGGTGATGTAAAAGGAAAGCGTTTATTGCATTTGCAATGTCATTTTGGACAAGACACATTAAGTTGGAGCCGGCTGGGAGCAAAATGTACTGGAATTGATTTGTCTGATGAAGGAATTAATGAAGCCAAAAAGTTAAATAATGAATTGGGCTTGGATGCTATTTTTATTGAAAGCAATTTATATGATGTTCCTAAAAAAGTAAAAGGCAAGTTTGATATTGTGTTTACTTCTTATGGTGTTGTTGGCTGGTTACCAGATCTAAAAACCTGGGGAGAAATTATTGCAAGTAAATTAAAAAAAGGAGGTGTTTTTTATATGATTGAATTTCATCCAATTGTTTGGATGTACGATTTTTTACAAACACCTCCAAAGCTTGCTTATCCTTATTTGAATAAAGATGTCATTTATGAAGAATACAGTGGAACATACACCAACAGCGATGCCGCTATTTTGAGTAAAGAGTATGGTTGGAATCATGGTTTAGGGGAAGTGGTTACCGCGTTAACCAATGCCGGTTTGCAAATAGAATTTTTGCATGAATTTGAAAAGTCACCTTATAATAGTTTTCCAGAAATGGATAAAACCGAAGATGGCATGTTTATTTTAAAAGAAAGTCAGCGAATGTTTCCTTTGTTGTATTCTATTCGAGCAACTAAAAAATAAAAAAATGCTTCCAAATTTTGGAAGCATTTTTTTATAAATATTTAGAAAGCAATTAATTATTTGCTTAATAATTTTGCTATTTTTTCTTTTTCTTCTTCAGCCAAAGCGCCGTCAACTAAAATTCTACCACTGTGTTCATCAGTAATAATTTTTTTACGACTCGCGATTTCAACTTGTCTTTGTGGTGGAATTGTAAAGAAAGAGCCTCCAGAAGCACCTCTTTCAATAGATACAACAGCCAATCCGTTTTTTACTGTAGATCTAATTCTATTGTAAGCCAATAATAAATGATCATCAATCAAATCAGCGTATTCAGCAGATTTTTCAAGCAATAAAGTTTCTTCTTTTACAGTATCTCCCATAATGTCATCTAATTCGGCAACTTTATGTTTCAATAATTCTTGTTGTTTTGCAATATTTTCTTTGGTAGAAGTAATTACTTCGTTTTTTTGCTCAATTTTAGCCTTGAATTCTTTGATTCTTTTTTCAGCCAATTCAATCTCTAATTCTTGGTATTCAGTTTCTTTACTTATTGAATTGAACTCTCGGTTGTTTCGAACATTTTTTTGTTGTTCAGCATATTTTTTAACCAAAGTTTTTGCATCTTCAATAACTAATTTTTTAGCTGAAATTTCACTTTTAAAATTTGCTACATCTTCATCTAAATTGGTAAGTCTTTTGTTTAAACCTACTATTTCATCTTCTAAGTCTTCAATTTCTAAAGGTAATTCACCTCTTACACTTTTAATTTCATCTACTCTTGAATCAATTAATTGTAAGTCGTACAATGCTCTTAATTTTTCTTCAACAGTAACTTCTTTCTTTTTAGACATATTATAAGTAATAAATTGGATTTGTGTTTTTTTGTGATAAAATGATTGCAAAATTAGGAAATTTTTTTGTAAGTATCTCAACTAAAAGATTTTTTGTGAATTGTTCACTTTCATAATGCCCAATATCTGCAATAATTAGTTTGCTTTCGGCCTTGTAAAATTCGTGGTATTTAATGTCCGAAGTCACATAAATATCAGCTCCTTTTTGAATGGCATTGTTTATGGCGAAACTCCCTGAGCCTCCTAAAACAGCAACTTTTTTAATTGGTTTTCCTATTAATTTTGAATGTCGAATACCTTTGGAATGCATCTTTTCTTTTAAGAAATTTAAGAATTCTAATTCACTTTTTTCTTCAGCCAATTCACCAATCATTCCTATGCCAATTTCTTGGTGAATATTGTCTAAAGTTACGATGTCATAAGCCACTTCTTCGTATGGATGTGTTTTAAAAAGAGCAGAAAGTACTTTTTGTTCTTGATGTTTTTCAAAAATAACACTCATAAAAGTTTCATTTTCGGTGTGTAATTTTCCTTTTTCACCAATTACTGGATTCGAATTTTCATTGCCTCTGTAAGTTCCAAACCCTTCTGTGTTAAAACTGCAACTATCATAATTTCCAATGTTACCAGCCCCTGCTTCAAAGAGTGCTAAACGCACATTTTCCGCATTTTCCGTTGGTACATAAGTTGTGAGTTTTTTTATGGTATTTTTTTGTGGAATCAGCACTTTTTTATTTTGTAACCCTAAAATTTCACAAATTTTAGCATTCACTCCTTGAAAGGAATTGTCTAATGCTGTATGCATGGCGTAAATGGCAATATCATTTTTAATGGCTTTTAAAACCACGCGTTCAACATAATTTTTCCCATTTAATTTTTTTAAACCTGAAAATATAATGGGGTGAAAACTAACAATTAAATTACAGTTTTTTTCAAGAGCTTCTTCCATCACATTTTCTAGCGTGTCTAAAGTTACCAATACACCAGAAACTAAGGTGTTATAATCTCCAACAAGCAGACCAACATTGTCAAAATCTTCAGCGTAATTTAAAGGTGCAATTTCTTCAATACAATTAGTAATGTCCTTAATTTTTATCATAATATTTCAAGTTGTGCAAACAAAGATAAATTTTACCTAGGAAAGTTAAAGGTTTTAAATAGAAATATTATGAATTGTTTTGTAATTTCGATCTTGTGAATTTTTTAAGAAAAATACTATTTCCATTTGCTTTCTTGTACGGTTTAATTACTGGTTTGCGTAATTACTTTTACAATATAAAGTTGTTGAAATCTTCCAAATTTAATACACCAACCATTGTGGTTGGTAATTTAAGTGTTGGAGGTACTGGAAAAACACCTCAAATTGAATATTTAATTAGGTTGTTGCAAAACGACTATAAAATTGCTGTTTTAAGTAGGGGGTATAAACGAAAAAGCAAAGGATTTATGTTGGCCGATGCATCTGTAAATGCTGAAATAATTGGTGATGAACCATTTCAGTATTACAATAAATTTCCTAATATTTTGGTATGTGTTGATGCGGATAGAACTAACGGAATTCAACAATTAGAAAAATTAAAAAATCCACCTGATATTATTTTGTTAGACGATGCTTTTCAACACCGAAAAGTTCAAGGAGGATTCAATATTTTATTAACATCTTACAACGACCTCTATGTTGATGATTGTATGTTGCCAACAGGAAATTTACGTGAAAGTAAGGATGGGGCACAAAGAGCACAAACCATAATTGTTACCAAATGCCCAAATAATATTTCTGAAACTTCACGACAAAAAATTACTCAAAAATTAAACCTGACAACCAATCAATCCTTGTTTTTTACAACAATTGAGTATGACGATACATTAAAAGGAGATTCTGAATTTCAATTAAATGAATTAAGAAATTCAGAAGTTTTATTGATTACAGGAATTGCAAATCCAACACCTTTGATTGAATATTTAAAAACGCAAAAACTAAAATTTAAGCATTTAAAATATCCAGATCATTATCATTTTAAGCAACAAGATATAAATGAAATTTTGAGTGTTTTTGATTCAATTGATTCAAATAATAAGATTGTTTTGACTACAGAGAAAGATTATGTTCGTATCTTTGAGAAGTTAAAAAATGTGCACTATATATCTATAAAAACAACCTTCATAAATCATCAAAATGATTTTGATAAACTCATAAAAAATTATGTGGAACAAAGTTCAGGACACCGTTAAATTTCTTCAAGAGAAAGGAATATCTAAACCAGATTATGGTATTATTTTAGGTACAGGATTGGGAAATTTAGTTGATAAAATTTCAATTGAAATCGCAATTTCATATTCAGAAATTCCAAACTTTCCGGTGTCAACAGTTGAAGGGCATTCAGGTGAGTTAATTTTTGGAACCATTGGCTCAAAAAAAGT
>Ga0102812_10001732_pt1 | contig 14997 bp, 15 predicted proteins | sample ColrivemetaGS713_FD_79334 | JGI IMG/M metagenome (GOLD analysis project Ga0102812, IMG submission 79334) | Estuarine microbial communities from the Columbia River estuary - Flood tide ETM metaG S.713 | ecosystem: Environmental > Aquatic > Marine > Intertidal zone > Estuary | place: USA... | reverse complement strand
TTCAGAATCACCGATAAAACGCGTGTCATATCCAATACTTAAGTGTGCTTCGCCGGCGCCAATGCTTTCAATCTGCATCCCCAAATCACGCGAATGCGGAATTGATTCTATAAATTGCTTCGCGATTTTGGCCTTACGCTCTTTGAGAATGTCTGCATCGGTCATTCATTGCCCCCTGAACCTAACTCAGTTCACAAATATACCGGCAGATTGTCAAAGTATTTTACATTGTAGCGCATTAGGCTTAAATAATTTTGCATTATGCAAAGTTATTCGATAAGGTTACGTGACGTCAGCTTGAGAACTCCATGATGCCTTCACACGACAAAAACACTCTAAAAGAAATGTGCGCACTGTATGAAATTACACCGCGCGCACTTCGTTATTACGAATATATTGAGCTTCTCAGCCCTGAAAAAGTTGGGCGGACGCGGTATTATGGTCCGCGTGAACATGCTAGAATTAAGCTCATTTTGCGCGCGCGTCGTATGGAATTTCCGCTTGAGCAAATTCGAAAATGGCTAAGCCTGTATGACAGCAGCGGACAAAGCTCAGAACAGATGCAAATGTTGGTTGAGAATGCAAAAGATCAGGTCAACGTTCTGAATGCGCGTATTGAGGCGCTGCAAGCAGCGGTTAAAGAATTGAAATATTTTGAATTTTGGGCTGCAGAAAAACTAACCCAAAGTTAGCTAAAGCTGTCTACGGCAACAGCCGATGACTCATTAATTTTTTGTTTTTTAGTGTGAATGGCTGCGGCCAAACACATGATTTAGCATGACGTGACGTCAATCTTACGTTAACGTCAACGAAAAGTATTGAAGGAATCACCATGCAACGCCATGATAATAGCACCACTGCAAACCCAGGGTTCAAAATGACGGAAGATGTCTTGACCATCGGACAAATGTGCGCCGAGTTCGGTGTAACCCCGCGCACGCTGCGTTTTTATGAATCAAAAGAGCTTATCTTTCCGGTGCGCAAGGGTCAGCGCCGCTTGTTTACCCGTGCCTGTCGCGGGCGAATGAAGCTGATCATGCAGGGCAAACGCTTTGGCTTTTCGCTCGAAGATATTCGCCAGTTGCTGAACCTGTATGACGTGGACGATCAACAAAACACACAGCTGATACGCACCTGCGAAAAAGCGCGTGAGCGTATCCATGAAATGGAAGCACAACGCGCGGAGTTGACCACGGCAATCGCCGACCTAACAACGCAACTTGCCCAAATCGAGGCTTTGCTTGCCGAGCGCATAAACAACACTGACGACGAAGCGCCAGACTAAGGAAATTATCATGCCCAGCTATTCCCCTCCTCTCAACGACCTAGGTTTCGTCCTACACGAGGTGTTGAAGGTTCAAGACAGCCCCCTACCCGGATATGACGAGTTGACGGCTGACTTTACGGCAGCCGTTTTGGATGAGGCAGGCAAGTTGGCACGCGATGTGTTCGCCCCACTTAATGCAATCGGCGATCAACAGGGATGCAGGCTGGAAAACGGCGTTGTGCGCACGCCCGAAGGGTTTAAGGCAGCGTTTGATATGCTGCGCGATGGCGGTTGGACGGGGCTGGATTGCGACCCTGAATATGGCGGCCAAGGCATGCCGCATGTTCTTTCCACTGCTGTAGGAGAGTTATCGACCGCCTCAAACATGGCCTTTAATATGTATGCCGGGCTGACGCACGGGGCCTATTCAGCTATTTATGTGCATGCGTCTGATGAATTAAAGGCCAAATTCCTGCCTAAAATGGTGTCCTGCGAATGGACAGGCACTATGAACCTGACCGAGCCACATTGCGGCACTGATTTGGGCCTGTTGCGCACGAAGGCAGAACCACAAGACGATGGCAGTTTCAAAATCACCGGGCAGAAAATTTTCATCTCGGCCGGTGATCATGATATGGCCGAAAACATTATCCATCTTGTTCTGGCCAAAATTCCGGGCGGCCCCGAGGGCGTCAAAGGTATCAGCCTGTTCATCGTTCCAAAAATTATGGTTGGTGATGATGGCAGCCTTGGTGCGGCAAACAGCCTTTCCGTTGGTAAGCTAGAAGAAAAAATGGGCATTCATGGCAATGCCACATGTGTAATGAACTATGACGGCGCGACCGGCTATTTGTGCGGCGAGGCGCATAAGGGCCTGCGTGCCATGTTCACTATGATGAATGAAGCCCGCCTAGGCGTTGGCCTTCAGGGGCTTGGCCAGGCCTCGGCCGCATATCAGGCCGCAGTGGCCTATGCCCAAGACCGTCTTCAGGGGCGAGCTGTGACCGGTGCTGAAAACCCCGATGGCCCGGCCGATCCGCTGATTGTGCATCCCGACATTCGCCGTGCGTTGATGGATCAGAAAAGCTTCATTGAGGGGGCCCGTGCCTTTGCGCTGTGGGGCGCTGTCATGCTGGATGATTTCGTAAAAACCGGCAGCGAGGATGCCGATGGCATGCTGTCGTTACTGATCCCAGTTATGAAGGGCTATCTGACGGATAAGGGCTTTGATGCCACCGTTAAGGCCCAGCAGATATTTGGCGGGCATGGCTATATCCAAGAACATGGGATGAGCCAATTTGTGCGCGATTCCCGCATTGCAATGATCTATGAAGGGGCCAACGGCGTGCAAGCGCTTGACCTTGTGGGCCGCAAGCTGGCCAGCGATGGCGGCAAGCATGTGATGGCCTTCTTTGAAATGGTCAAAACCTTCATCAAAGACCATGAGGGCGACGCCGCGCTGAAAGCTGAATTTTTGAACCCCTTGAAAGCCGCCAGCAAAGACCTGCAATCTGCGGCGATGTATTTCATGCAAGCCGGCGTGAAGGACCCAAATGCCGCGCTCGCCGGCTCTACCGATTTCTTACATTTATTTGGCCATACCTGCCTTGGCCTGATGTGGTCGCGCATGGCTGTGGCCGCAACTTCGGCGCTGGCAGCTGGCACGGGCGATACTGCGTTTTATGAAAACAAGCTGATCACTGGGCGCTATTTCATGGCCCGTTGCCTGCCTGAAACCGCGCTGAACCTAGCGCGCATCACCACGGGCGCCGCCCCAGTGATGTCCCTTCCTGCGGAGGCTTTCTAATGCGAAAAACATTACACCTGCCCGTTCGGCGCAGCATGAACCTGACTGAGGATGCCTATACCCGCCTGCGCGCCCTAAACAAACGTTATGGCTTGGGCAATAACTACCTGCTGGTGGTTCTGCTGGAACATCTGGACAGCTTTGCCGACCCCGAAAAACTGGATGCCGCATTCCTCGATTTCTTCGCCATTTATGGTGCTCCTAAATCTGATGAGGCGGAGGAGAATGATGTCTGAATATGAGCTTTATTGCTTCGCGCAATCGGGCAATTCCTTCAAGGTCGCGACCTATCTGAACTTGGCCGGCCTGAACTGGCAGCCCATCTTTGTTGACTTTTTCAACGGCGAGACCCGCACCGAAGCCTATCGGCAAATCAACCCGATGGGCGAGGCCCCTGTGCTGCGCCATGAGGGTGCGCTGCTTAGCCAATCCGGGATGATCCTAGATTATCTGCTGCGCAAAACTGGGCGGTTTGCGCCCCGATCCGAGGATGATGCCCGCGAAGTATTGCGCTGGGTGTTGTGGGATAACCACAAGGGATCATCCCAATTCGGCACAACGCGTTTCATGATGAATTTCTTGGCGGAAAAGCATCGCAACGACGCGGTAAATGCCTTCCTTCTGGGCCGCACCAAGGCTGCACTGGCCATACTGGACGCAAACCTTGCCGACAAAGATTGGCTCGTTGGCACGCAGCCAACAATCGCCGATCTGTGCTGTTCGGCCTATCTGTTTTACCCTGAGCCCTTTGGGTTTGAACGCGCAGCCCTGCCCAACATCGACCGTTGGCTTGGCCAAATCGAAGCGCTTCCCAACTGGAAACACCCTTATGACTTGATGCCGGGGCACCCTTTGCCCGCGCGCAGCTAAAGGAGACACGATGTCAGACGCCTATATCTACGACGCAATTCGAAGCCCACGTGGCAAAGGCCGCCCCGATGGTAGCCTGCATGAGGTAACATCGGTCGCACTGTCTGCCCGCGTTTTGAACGCCATGAAAAACCGCAACGGGTTGGAAGGCCATGCCGTTGAGGACGTGATTTGGGGCAATGTCACCCAAGTTGGCGAACAGGGTGGCTGTTTGGCACGCTCGGCTGTGCTGCTGTCTGATTTGGATGAATCTATCCCCGGCCTCGCCATCAACCGGTTTTGCGCCTCTGGGATGGAGGCCGTAAATTTGGCTGCCAATCAGGTGCGGGGTGGCGCTGGCATGGGCTATATCGCTGGTGGTGTCGAAATGATGGGCCGCGTGGCCATGGGCAGTGATGGCGCGGCCATCGCGGTTGACCCAAGCCTTGCCATGAAAACCTACTTCGTGCCGCAGGGCATTGCGGCTGATATTATTGCCACCGAATATGGCTTTAGCCGCGATGATGCTGACGCCTTGGCCGTTGAAAGCCAACGCAGGGCGGCGGCGGCCTGGGCCGATGGGCGATTTGCCAAATCGGTTGTGCCCATCAATGACCAAAACGGCCTGCCGATTATTGAGCGCGATGAATACATGCGCCCCGGCACCGATATGCAAACCCTTGGCGCACTGAAGGCCAGTTTCAAAGATATGGGCGAAATGATGCCCGGCTTTGATAAAATCGCCCTGCTGAAATATCCGCATTTGGAGCGGATCAACCATATTCACCATGCTGGCAATAGCTCCGGCATTGTTGATGGCGCGGCCGCAGTGCTGATTGGCAACAAGGAATTTGGCGAAAAATGGGGCCTAAAGCCCCGTGCCCGCATTCGCGCAACCGCCAAGGTCGGAACCGACCCAACGATCATGCTAACCGGCCCTGTGCCGGTGACCGAAAAAATCCTCGCCGATAGCGGGATGAGCATTTCAGACATCGACCTGTTCGAAGTGAATGAGGCTTTCGCATCCGTCGTTTTGCGCTTCATGCAGCGCTTTAACGTTGATGCCGACCGCGTCAACGTCAATGGCGGCTCTATCGCCATGGGCCACCCGCTGGGGGCAACCGGTGCCATTATCATTGGCACTTTGCTTGACGAGCTAGAGCGCACCGGCAAAGGCACTGGCCTTGCCACGCTTTGCATCGCATCCGGCATGGGTGCGGCCACAATCATTGAACGCGTATAAGCTGGGGAAGAGAACAATGGCTGATTTTACCTATAAGCTTGGCTCGGATGGCGTGGTGATCATCACGTGGGATGTGCCGAATAAATCCATGAATGTGCTGTCGATGGACGGCTGGGCCGAGCTTGACGCCGCGATTGACCGCCTGCTGGCTGATGAGGGTGCCAAGGGCGCTGTCATCACCTCGGGCAAGCCCGATTTTGCGGGCGGAATGGACCTTAATATCATCGCCAAAATGAAAGAGGCTGCGGGCGACAACCCAGCCAAGGGCGTGTTTGATGGTCTGATGCGTATCCACGGCATTCTGCGCAAGATTGAGCGCGCCGGGATGGACCCCAAAACCAATAAAGGCGGCAAGCCGATTGTCGCGGCGATTCCCGGCACAGCGCTTGGCATTGGCCTTGAAATTCCGCTGGCGTGTCATCGGATTATCGCCGCGCCCAACCCCAAGGCCAAAATTGGCTTCCCCGAAATTCAGGTTGGCATTTTCCCCGGCGCGGGCGGCACAACGCGCCTGTCACGCAAATTGGGGCTGATGGCGGCAGCGCCATATTTGCTTGAGGCCAAACTGCTCGACCCTGCGCGCGCGGCAGCTGCGGGCGTGATTGATGAAGTGGCCGATGACCCGGTCGCCGCCGCCCGCGCTTGGGTGCTGGCAGCAACAGACGCCGATATCGTAAAACCATGGGATGCCAAGGGCTACAAAATGCCCGGCGGCACACCCTATCATCCTGCCGGATTTATGACCTTCGTTGGCGCCAGCGCCATGGTGCTTGGCAATACCAGCGGGGTTTACCCGGCTGCCAAGGCCATGCTGGCCGCCGCCTATGAAGGTGCCTTGGTTCCGTTTGATACCGCCATTAAAATTGAGGCGCGCCATTTCACCGGCATCCTATGCAACCCGACATCCTCGGCCATGATCCGCAGCCTGTTCATCAACAAAACCGCGCTTGAAAAAGGCGCGGTGCGCCCGGCGGGCGTTGGTGATGAATCAGTGAAAAAACTCGGTGTGCTGGGCGCGGGTATGATGGGGGCTGGCATTGCCTATGTTGCTGCCAATGCCGGGATTGAGGTTGTGCTGATTGACGCGGAACAGGCTTCCGCCGAGCGGGGGAAGGCCCATGCAGCGGGCATTCTGGATAAGGGAATACAGCGCAAAAAGGTAACGGCAGAGAAGAAAGAACTGGTCTTGGCGTTGATCACGCCGACAACCGATTACGCCCAGCTTACCGGTTGCGACCTTGTGGTTGAGGCTGTGTTTGAAGATCCCGCCGTTAAGGCCGAAGTCACCGCAAAGGCCGAAGCAGTTATTGGGGATGGGGCGATTTTTGCCACCAATACGTCAACCCTGCCAATTACTGGGCTTGCCAAAGCATCGGCGCGGCCTGCCGATTTCATTGGTATCCATTTCTTCAGCCCCGTTGATAAAATGGCATTGGTTGAAATTATCAAAGGCAATCAAACAGGTGATCGCGCAGTGGCCAAGGCGCTCGATTTCGTGCGCCAAATCCGCAAAACCCCGATTGTGGTGAATGATGCACGGTTCTTTTATGCCAATCGCTGCATTATTCCCTATATCAATGAGGGGGTTATGATGGTCGCCGAAGGCGTGAACCCCGCGCTGATTGAACATGCTGCACAGCAGCTTGGTTTGCCGGTTGGGCCATTGCAGTTAAACGATGAAACCTCGATTGATTTGGGCGTGAAAATCGCCAAGGCTACCAAGGCGGCGATGGGCAATGCCTATCCGGCAAACGCTGCCAAGGCCGATGAAGTGCTGTTCAAGCTGTTCGAACTGGGCCGGCTGGGCCGCAAATCCAACGCGGGCTATTACGAGTATGACGATAAAGGCAAACGCACCCAGCTTTGGCCGGGACTGGCTAAAAATTGGCCTCAGGCGTCCAACCAGCCCGATTTCACCGAGGTAAAACACCGCCTTGCCATGGTGCAAACCTTAGAAGCGGTGCGCGCGTTTGAAGAAGGCGTGCTCACCGACATTCGTGAAGGCGATGTTGGGGCGATATTGGGCTGGGGCTTTTTGCCATGGTCAGGTGGGCCGTTTAGCTGGCTGGACATGTTAGGCGCCGCACAGGCCGTGGCCATTTGCGAGGACTTGGCAACCAAGCACGGCAAACGCTTTGCCGCACCAAAGTTGCTGCGTGACATGGCTGCCAAGGGCGAAAGCTTTTATGGTCGTTTCGCACCAGCGGCTGCCGCATAGCTTTCGATGGCGCTATGTGAAAGAGCGCCCTAAAAATGCGGCCCCGTTGATCGCATAGATTTCGCAGGCAGGGCCTAGTTAATATTGCCGCGCAACGGTCAATTGGGCCGTCTGCGCAGCAATGTCGCGAGCAGTGCAAAAACCAATCTTTATAATTATCGATTTGCAGCTTGGCTGATCCATTCTATGAATGGGGCATGACTTTTGACCAAATCAAAACCTTCTTATGGGTCGCGCGGCTGGGTGGCTTTCGCAAGGCTGCTGAGCGACTGAACCTATCGCAGCCTGCCGTTTCAACCCGCATCGCAAATTTGGAGCATGAACTGCGCGTTCCCCTGTTTGAGCGTGGTCCCGGCGACCTTGTCCTTACCAAGCACGGCACGCTTTTATTGTCGTACGCCGAACAGATGTTGTTTGTTGAGGAAGAGATAAAACGGCGCGTCGCCAACCCGTCTGAGGCTGAAGGCCTGTTCCGCGTCGGCGCATCCGAAACAATTGCGCAGGCATGGCTACCCGATTTTCTAAAAGCCTTTAGCGAGCAATATCCACGCGTCAACGTGGACCTGACGGTCGATATTTCGATCAACCTGCGCGCAGAGCTTCTGGAACGAAAGCTTGATCTGGCGCTGCTCATGGGGCCGGTTTCGGAGTTTACGGTTGAAAATGTTGTGCTGCCTTCGTTTGACTTGCATTGGTATCGCTCCACCGCAAATCCGCAGACCGATCTCAGTAAAATTCCAGTCATTTCTTATTCAAGCAAAACCAGACCCTACCGTGAATTGATGTCGGAATTATCGCGCCGGGTTGGACCTCAATTGCGCATCTATGCCTCTGCATCACTATCAGCGAGTTTAAAGATGATCGCGGCGGGAATCGCCGTTGGGCCCTACCCGCGCGCCTTGGCCAATAACTTACTCGAGGCTGGGCAAATTGTTGAGTTTGACCCCGGCTTTCGCCCGCAGCCGCTGTCATTTACAGCCTCGTATTTGTCCGAGCCACGCAGCTTTCTTGCTGAAAACAGTGCAGAAATTGCTCGCGATGTGGCAGTATTGTGGGACAAAATGCACCCCAAGTGAATTCAAAAAATCTATCAGTAATGATATAAAATGATAATTTGCTTGAAGGGGTAGCCCTGTGTGATGGTTTTGAATGCACGCGAAGGGGACCAGAGTGACAGCAAAACCAGTTTCACATTCCGATTTGATTGCTGCTTCGGCAACCGAAGTTAGGGCCGCAATCCGCGCCGGTTCGTATGATGGACATACAGCTGGGCTGGCAGCCGGAAAGCTTCAGTGCAACCTTGCGATTCTTCCGGAACGCTATGCCCTAGACTTCCTGCGTTTTTGCCAGCGCAACCCAAAGCCCTGCCCCATCGTAGGTGTTGGCGATACTGGGGATGCCAGCCTGCGTACGCTGGGTCTCGACATTGATATCCGCACAGATGTGCCGAAATATCGCGTATTTCGCAACGGCGTGTTAAGCGACGAAGTCACCGATATTTCAGATGTTTGGGCCGATGATCTGGTTACGGTTGCCCTTGGCTGTTCATTCACCTTTGAAAACGCGCTGCTGCGCAAGGGCATCCCGGTGCGCCACATCGAATCGTCGCGTAACGTGCCCATGTACCGCACGAACATTGATCTTGTCCCTTCGGGGCGATTTGGCGGCCAAATGGTTGTAACAATGCGCCCAATTCCAGAACATCAGGTTGACCAAGCGCGCGAAATCAGCCGCCGCTTTCCGCAGGCACATGGCGCACCCATCGCCGTGGGCGACCCTACGACAATCGGAATTCCCGACCTTATGCACCCCGACTGGGGTGATGCGGTCGAGATTAAACCGGGCGAAGTGCCGGTTTACTGGGCTTGTGGGGTGACGCCCCAGAACGTTCTTCTCGATGCGGACCTACCGATCTGCATCACCCATTCGCCCGGCCATATGCTGATTGCGGATGTGGCCGAAGATGCCGAAACGACAATCCTAAAACGAAACTAAAACGATCCAACAAGGAGACTATGACGATGAAGAAAATGCTTACAATACTTGCCGCAACGACGGCGCTTGCAACACCAGCCCTTGCTGAAAACCTGTCGGTTGTGGGCAGCTGGTCAAGCTTGCCACTGCACAACGAATATGAAGCGCCATTTTGGGGCACCACCTTGCCAGAAGCATCTGGTGGCAACATCACGGTTGAGCTGACCACACATAACCAGATGAGCCTTGGGCTTGGCGACATTTATCCTCTGCTGGGTCAGGGCGTGTATGACGTTGGAATGACCGTTGCTGACTATGCCGTGGCAGATGCACCCGAACTGGAAGGCCTAGATGTTCCGCTGGTTGCGCTGACAGCTGATGAAGCGCGCGCCATGGTCGACGCCGCGCGTCCAATGGTAGCTGACATTTTCCGTGACCGCTTCAACTCACATGTGCTTGCGATCGCGCCTTATCCGCCACAGGTCGTGTTCTGTAACCACGAAATCACAAGCTTGGCCGATCTGACGGGCCTGAAAGTCCGCGCTTCTGGCCGCATGACTGCCAAATTGCTGGAAGCTTTGGGTGCTGAAGGCGTCAACGTATCCTTTGCCGAAGTGCCGGGCGCTTTGCAAAACGGCGTTGTTGATTGTGCCGTTACCGGTGCTGGTTCAGGCTACAGCGCTGGCTGGTGGGAAGTTTCGACCCATCTGCTGCCCATTCCGCTTGGTGGCTGGGATTCGGTTGTGACCGCCATGAACATGGACAAGTGGAACAGCTTGGATGCCGATACACAGGCGTTGATTTCCAGCGAAATCGTAACCGGCTTTGAAGATCTGGCATGGGCCAGCGCACAGGGTGCATTGGTTAATGACATCGCCTGTCTGACAGGTAATGGCGAATGCGCATCCGGCGAAGCGCGCACAATGACCTTGGTTGAAGTTAGCGATGCCGACTTCGAACATGCCCGCACCATTTTGACCACCGAAGTTCTGCCAGAATGGGCTGAACGCGCCGGCGGCGACTGGGCTGCGCGCTGGAACGATAGCGTTGGCAAAGTTGTCGGCGTAACAATCGAGTAACAACCAATCAGGGGGCGTGCCGAAAATGGAACTTATGATGATTTATACGCTGCGGCGCATAAACAAAGCAGTGGCGCTGGTGATAGGCTTAGGCCTGCTCATATGCGCAGCCTTTGTCCTTACCGATATCATCATGCGCCAGATCGGCACGTCCCTTGGCGGCACCGAAGAGATCGCAGGCTACGCTATGGCGCTTGCGACCTCTTGGGGCATGTCATTCACACTACTCGAACTTGGGCATGTCAGAATTGATTTGCTGCGCTGTCGTGTCGACAGCTTCAAACGCGCCCTGTTCGATGTCTTTTCGATGATCGTGATGACTGGCGTGATCATCACCATCGCTATTAAGGCTTGGCCAGTCGTTGAACGCTCAATCATGAATGGCTCTACCGCGAACACCCCGCTTGAAACCCCACTTATCTGGGTGCAACTGCCTTGGTTTGCGGGCTGGGTCTGGTTTGCGGCCATGTCGACCCTAACAACCCTTGCCGCGCTTAGCCTGCTGCTGAAGCGCCGCCATGAAGAAACCGAAGCCATCGTCGGCGCATTCGCAGAACAGGAGACACTTCAATGATCGCCTTTATCTCTGTTGGGCTGCTCGGGCTTTTGGCCCTGTCAATACCCGTCGGCATTGTATTGTTTTTGCTGGGTTTTGGGATTGATACATTTTTCTCAAGTTTCCCCCTGACCCGCGGCCTTGGTAACATGGTGTGGTCGGCCTCAAACTCAGCCACGCTCATCGCGATCCCGTTCTTTGTATTGCTTGGCGAAATTCTTGTGCGCAGTGGGGTTGCCACGCGCACCTATGCCGCCTTGGATCGCTGGGTTTCTTGGCTGCCGGGCGGTTTGGTTCATGCCAATATTGCTACTGCCACAATGTTTTCAGCAACGTCCGGTTCATCGGTTGCCACGGCGGCGACAGTTGCGACAGTGGCAATGCCACAGGCCGAAAAGCTCGGCTATGACCCCAAGCTGTTTTCGGGTGCAATTGCTGCGGGCGGCACGCTCGGCATCATGATCCCGCCATCGATCAACCTGATCGTTTATGGCTTCCTCACTCAATCCTCGATCCCTCAGCTGTTCCTTGCTGGGCTAATCCCCGGCCTAGCGCTAGCGCTGGCCTTCATGGCGATCACCGTCATCATCTGCGTGATCCGTCCAGATCTGGGCGGAGTGCGGCGCACATTCCCCTTCCCTAAAATGCTGCGCGCGCTGATCGACCTGATCCCCATTATCATCCTGTTCGGGCTGATCGTTGGTTCCATTTATCGCGGCTGGGCCACGCCAACCGAGGCCGCTGCGGTCGGGGTTGCAGGCGCATTCGCAATTGCGCTGGCCTTTGGCGGGGTTTCTTGGTCAATGCTAACCCAAAGCCTGACCGGGACTGTCAAAATCACCTCAATGATCATGCTGATCATCATCGGTGCCTCATTCCTGAACTTCACTCTGGCCTCGGCCGGACTTGGGCGTGAGCTGACAGAATTTCTGACTGATATGAACCTTTCCCCGCTGTCGACCATTCTTGTCGTCGTCGTGCTCTACATCGTTCTGGGTTTTTTCATCGAAACGCTGTCGCTGATGGTTGTGACCATCCCGATCATCGTGCCGCTGGTTTTGGCGCAGGGCTATGACGTGATCTGGTTTGGTATCCTGATGATCGTGCTGATCGAAATGGCGCTGATCACGCCACCAGTAGGCCTTAACCTTTATGTGGTGCAGGGCGCGCGGAAGTCTGGCAACTTAAACGAGGTTATGCTGGGCGCGCTGCCCTATTGCCTGACAATGCTGGCCATGGCATTTTTGCTGATCGCGTTTCCAAATATCGCGCTTTTCCTTCCAAACCTTCTGAAATAGGGTCCATCGGTGCGCATCGATCTCAATTCTGATCTTGGCGAGGGCTTTGGCCCTTGGTCCATGGGCGACGACGTCGAAATGCTGTCTATTGTAACCTCGGCAAACATCGCTTGCGGTGGCCATGCGAGCGACCCTGAAACAATGTTCCACACGCTTACGCTGGCGAAGGACAAGGGAGTAAACGTGGGCGCGCATCCCGGGTTTAATGACAGGGAGGGGTTCGGCCGCCGCCTGATCCCCATGTCGCCCGCTGAAATTGGGCGGATGTGCGCGGCGCAAATTGGTGCGCTGATCGGCGTCGCTGCCCAAGTTGGGGTGCCAGTAACCTATGTGAAACCCCATGGCGCACTTGGAAACCTAGCCGCGAGTGATCGAGCTGTCGCCGATGCGATCGTGGCAGCCGTTCAAAAGATTGACCCAACGCTTGCTATACTCGCCATTTCAGGCACGCAAAGCGAACAGGCAGCACGGGCTGCTCATGCCCCTGTGTATTCAGAAATTTTTGCTGATCGCGGATATCTGAAATCAGGGCATCTGGTGCCGCGCGGCCAAAGTGGCGCCATGATACACGACGCACACGACGCCGCCGCTCGCCTGATCTCATTCCTTGAAACAGGACTGATGCCCGTTATTGACGGCGACCCGATTCCACTCGCTGCCCAGTCAATCTGCGTGCATGGCGACAGTGCCGGCGCCGTGGAAATGGCCCGCGAAATTCGCAAACGTCTGACGGCGCGCGGCGTCCACATCTCGCACTTCATAAGCCCATAAAGGTTATCCATGGAACCGCAGTTTAAGGCCATTGCCGATCACGCGCTTTTGGTGACCTTTGCCAAGGACATCTCAGATGAGGCCCATGCTTACGTCATCGCGTTGGACAAGGCGTTGGCCGCAAATGCGCCACAGGGGATGATTGAAACCGTGCCAGCCATGGTGAACCTTTTGGTTTCGTTTGATCCAATCACCACAGACCATGCGGCCATTGAAGCGCATGTGCACCAATGCGTACGCGGCTTGAAAGTACAGACATCAGTGGGTGTTCGTCGAGTTGTGCAAGTATGTTACGACGGCCCATTTTCACCTGACCTAGACGCAGTAGCGAACGCCACTGGCCTGTCAGCGCAAGCTGTTATCAACGCGCATTTGGCCGGTGATTTTCGGGTTTTGATGTATGGTTTTGCGCCGGGCTATGCCTATCTTTCTGGCGTACCTGCGCCAATTCAAGTGCCCCGAAAACCTGCCCCCGTGCGTGATGTTCCTGCTGGCAGCGTTATCATTGCTGGGCCGCAATGCCTTGTCACCACGCTGACCATGCCCACGGGCTGGTCAATTATCGGACGCTCGCCCACCGCGATCCTGACGGGGGATCCAAGCCAACCCTTTCTGTTCGATGTCGGCGATCAGGTGACATTTGAACGTATCGACACCGCCACATTCGCGCGTATCAGCAAGGATTCAAGTCATGGCTGAAGCCGCGTTTACAGTATCGTTCGCCGGACCGCTGGTTACCTTTCAGGATTCAGGCCGCCCCGGCAATATGCGCTATGGTGTGGCAGCTTCTGGCCCGATGGATCGCTTGGCCTTTGACGCGGCCCATGCCGCGCTTGGCAATACGCCCGGCTTAACCGCCATTGAAATTTCCCTTGGCAGCCTAAACCTCCATTGCACAGAAGGTGCGGTTACGCTTGCCATTACAGGCGGGGATTTTTCCGTTCAGCATGCCGGACAAAAATCCTCTTCATGGACAATTCTGACCATTCGCAAGGGCGAGCGTTTGGCCATCAGCGCTGGCAAGGCCGGCAGCTGGGCCTATCTTGCGTTTGCAGGCATGTTGGACGCCAAGGACTGGCTTGGCAGTCAGGCGACCCATTCGATTTCAGGCTTTGGCGGCGGCGCTTTACAAGCTGGGCAGACCTTCAAAGTATCCGATACAGCCATCCGAGAGGATCGCTTGGGCGAAATCATGCGCCCAAATTTCCTGCCCGATGGGCCAATTCGCGTCGTCACAGGGCCGCAAGACCAACATTTCGCGAGCGATTCCGTCATGCATTTCACCTCGGATACCTACAAGCTTACCGACGCCTATGACAGGATGGGTATGCGCTTAGGCGGCCCGGCGCTGCATCTGGACGGCGCGCTGTCCATCCCTTCGGAACCCATCGTGCGCGGCTCGGTTCAAGTGTCGGGCGATGGCGTGCCAACCGTGCTTCTTGCCGACCATCAAACCACGGGCGGTTATCCCAAAATCGCCACTGTCATCTCCTCTGACATCGACAGATTGGTTCAGTTTCGCTCTGGCCAAACCCTGCGGTTTAAAGCGATGACAAGCCAGCAAGCGACTGACGAGGCAAGGCATTATGCCACTCAGAAAGCGCGATATCTTGCACAAATTTCTGTGGCACGCGGGTCGTTTGAACAGCGCTTAATGCGCGAGAATCTGATCCACGGCTGCATACTTGATTAGTCGGCCATAAGCCCATTGCGCGGCACAACAGTGATTTGTCGTTGTTCGGCCGTATATTGGACAAACAGGCGCAATTTGGTTTAAGATAAATTTTCACCGAATTTAATATGAGGTGCATAATGCAAAAGCTATTTATCACTTGCTTTATTTCAACCCTAATTACTGCGCCCGCATTGGCCGAGGGAAACGTTATTTATGCGGAATGTGGTGAGGGTGGTTGTTCGTGTTTGTTAACTGACCTA
>Ga0102812_10001731_pt1 | contig 14999 bp, 10 predicted proteins | sample ColrivemetaGS713_FD_79334 | JGI IMG/M metagenome (GOLD analysis project Ga0102812, IMG submission 79334) | Estuarine microbial communities from the Columbia River estuary - Flood tide ETM metaG S.713 | ecosystem: Environmental > Aquatic > Marine > Intertidal zone > Estuary | place: USA... | reverse complement strand
ATGGTTGGGAAACTGTTACTGAAGCTTTAAAACACGGAGGGATTACAAATATGATGGACCGATTGTCTAATCCTGCAAAAATAAAAGCATTTGAACTTTCGGAAGAATTAAAAGCCATTATGCGTCCACTATTTCAAAAACACATGGATGATATCATGACAGGTCATTTTTCAAAAACCATGATGGAAGATTGGGCAAATGATGATAAAAATTTATTGACTTGGAGAGCTGCAACTGGCGAAACTGCGTTTGAAAAACAAACGATTACTACTCAAGAAATTTCAGAACAAGAGTATTTTGATCACGGAACTTTATTGGTTGCTTTTGTGAGAGCAGGAGTTGAATTAGCCTTCGAATCTATGACTGAATCTGGAATTATAGATGCTTCCGCCTATTACGAATCATTGCATGAAACACCATTAATTGCAAATACCATTGCTCGAAAAAAATTATACGAAATGAATCGAGTTATTTCTGATACTGCAGAATATGGTTGTTATTTATTTGATCACGCTTGTAAACCTTTGTTGACAGATTTCATGAAAAAAGTCTCTACTGATGTGATTGGAAAAAAATTCACCAGCGATAATGGGGTAGATAATCAACAATTAATTGCGGTGAACAAAGCGATTAGAAATCATCCAGTGGAAAAAATTGGTGCAACATTAAGAGCTTCCATGACTGCAATGAAAGTAGTAAAAACAGCTTAATCAATTTTATTTTTTAAAGTTTTAAAAGCATCTTTTCTTAATAAAAGATGCTTTTTTATTGAAAACCCCGAAATGCTTTTCGTAATTTTTATAGCTTTTTATTGAATAAATCGCAAAAATTGAACTTATTTTTTGTTACTTTGATTTCTAAAACACAATATTTTTCTATGGAAATTACATTTAAAGAAATTCCTAATGAGTTTACAATTGACACATTATTGCATCAAAATACCTATTTAGTTGATGGCATTTTAAAAGAATGGAAAGGAAAAACAGCCAATGTTTTTTCAACAATATCTTCGACAAAAGAATACCAACCAACATTATTAGGAACAGTTCCTGATTTAGGCGAAAATGAAGCTTTAGAAGCGTTGCATGCAGCTGAAAAAGCCTATAATCGTGGACAAGGTTTGTGGCCAACAATGAAAGTCGCTGACAGAATTGCAGCCATGGAAAAGTTCGTTTTACAAATGAAAACCAAACGTGAAGAGGTTGTAAAACTATTGATGTGGGAAATTGGAAAAACCTTACCAGATTCGCAAAAAGAGTTTGACAGAACTGTAGAATATATTTACGATACGATTGAAGATTATAAAAAAATGGACAGAACTTCTGCCAAGTTTGAGAAAAATTCAGGAGTGTATGCACACATCAGACGAGGACCTTTAGGAGTTGTATTGTGTTTAGGGCCTTATAATTATCCCTTAAATGAAACTTTTGCATTGTTGATTCCAGCGTTAATAATGGGAAATACAGCCATTTTTAAACCTGCAAAACACGGAGTTTTGTTATTATCTCCTTTGTTAGAAGCATTTCAAAATAGTTTCCCAGCAGGTGTTGTAAACATTATTTATGGTCGTGGAAGAACTTTGGCAACACCCATCATGGAAACTGGAAAAGTGGATGTTTTAGCTTTGATCGGAAATAGCAAATCAGCAAATTCGATTCAAGCAAATCATCCAAATAAAAACAGATTGCGTTTGGTGTTGGGATTGGAAGCTAAAAATCCAGCAATAGTTTTGCCAGATGCTGATTTAGATTTGGCAATTAGCGAGTGTATTGTTGGCACAACTTCTTTCAACGGTCAACGTTGTACGGCTTTAAAAGTGGTGTACGTTCATGAAGATATTGTGGCTGAATTCAACAAGCGTTTTGCGGCTAAAGTTGATGCTTTAAAATTTGGAAATCCTTGGGAAAATGGCGTGCAATTAACGCCTTTACCTGAACCAGAAAAACCTGCATACATTCAAGAATTGATCGATGATGCTACCAAAAAAGGTGCAAAAATCATTAATGAAAATGGTGGAAAAACTACCGAAAATTATATTTTTCCAGCGGTTTTATATCCTGTTTCTAAAAACATGCGCGTTTTTGAAGAAGAGCAATTTGGACCTGTAATTCCTGTGCTTTCTTTCAGTGATATTCAAGAACCTTTGAACGATATGGCTGAATCTAATTACGGTCAGCAAGTAAGTGTTTTTGGTAGTGATGTAAAAACTTTAGCACCATTAATTGATACCTTAGTGAATTTAGTTTGTAGAGTTAATTTGAATAGTTCGTGCCAAAGAGGACCGGACATGTACCCATTTACTGGGCGAAAAGACTCAGCTGTGGCAACTTTGAGCGTTTATGACGCATTACGTTCTTTTTCAATCAGAACTTTTGTAGCATCCAAAGATTCTGCTTACAATAATAAAATTTTACAAGAATTATTGGACACTAAATCGTCTAATTTTATCAATACTGATTATATTTTGTAAAAAGGAAAACTTATAGAATTATTAAAAGCCGCTATTTCAAAAATGAAAATAGTGGCTTTTTTCTTTATTTGTAAGAATTGTATAAATTTCAAAACACAACTCTTTTCGATAGAATTAACTGGATTTTAGGAATTTTAATGGTTATTGCAAATCAAATTGGGTAACAAAATCTTTAATTTTTTGTCTTGTCTATAATTTTAACAACTAGCACAGGAATTGTCGATTTTCGAACTACTTTTTCAGTATTAGACCCAATCAAAATTTCTTTAAAATCAGAATTTCCTTTAGAGCCCATAATAGTCCAACCTGCATTTATTTTTTCTGCACAGGCAAAAATATCTTCATATGGATTTTGAAATCGAATTAAGTGACGCGCTTCTTGGGTTTCTGAGAAAAATCACTCTTTAAAATCAAAAATTTGTTCTCTATTTTTGCGCAAATACAACTTACTTTTTGGAATGCTAAAATTGCCTTTTGAACCTATATCTGCTTAGCTAGAGGCAATTCAATAACGTGTAAAAGACACAGCATTTTCAGATTTTTGGCAATTTTTGCAGCCATTTTACAAACAAATTCATACGATTTTGAAAATTAATAGTACCAAAAATTGTTTTCAAAATGGAAGTTTACATAAACCGAAAATGCATTTTTAAATTTAGAAAAAACATTTGAATTACAAACCTTTTGGTAAATCGCAAACATTTAGTATATTTGCACCGAAAAAATAAGGGAAAATGAAAATGAAGGGGACTTAAAGTCCCCTCTTTTTATATCTAAAAGAATTGTTTTTTAAGATTTAGTAAAAAATAATAATGGATCAAGCCAAAGTAAGATATCTAGTTGAGGAGGCGTTAGCAGAAAATGAAAAACTATTTTTAGTAGATCTTTCAATCTCTGAAGCTAATAAAATCAAAGTAATTGTAGACGGTGATGAAGGTGTATCATTGAGTGAATGTATCAGGATAAGTAGAAATGTTGAACATAATTTGGATAGAGAAGCAGAAGATTTTGCATTAGAAGTTTCAACTCCAGATGTTTCAAAGCCTATAAAATTACAAAGACAATATATAAAGAATATCAATAGGATATTGAATGTAAAAACAGCCAACGAAGAAGAAATAGCAGGAACTTTAGTTGCTGTAAATGAAGAAAATATTGTGTTAGTTTGGGAAGCAAGAGTACCAAAATTGGAAGGAAAAGGAAAAATGACTGTTGAAAAAACAGCAACAATAGAGTATAAAAACATCAAAGAATCAAAAGTGAAGATTGTATTTTAAGAAAATAAGGTAATGGAAAATATAGCGTTAATTGAATCGTTTTCTGAATTTAAAGATAACAAAAGTATAGACAGAGTTACATTGATGTCTATTTTAGAAGAAGTTTTTAGAGCGGCTTTAAAAAGAAAGTTTGGCTCTGATGATAATTTTGACATCATCATCAATCCTGATAAAGGAGATTTAGAAATTTGGAGAAATCGTGTAGTTGTTGCAGACGGAATGTCTGAAGATGACAATGAAGAAATCGAATTAACTGAAGCTCGTAAAATTGAGCCTGATTTTGAAATTGGTGAAGATGTTTCTGAAGAAGTAAAATTGGTTCAATTGGGTAGAAGAGCAATTTTGGCTTTGCGTCAAAATTTGATTTCAAAAATTTACGAACACGATAGCACAAATATTTTTAAGCAATTTAAAGATCTAGAAGGCGAACTATATACGGCAGAAGTGCACCACATTCGTCACAATGCAATCATTTTATTAGATGATGATGGAAACGAAATCGTATTGCCAAAAAGTGAGCAAATTCGATCAGACTTTTTTAGAAAAGGCGATTCAGTAAGAGGCGTTGTAAAATCTGTTGAATTAAGAGGCAATAAACCAGCTATTATTTTGTCTAGAACATCACCCTTGTTTTTAACAAAATTATTCGAGCAAGAAATTCCTGAAGTTTTTGACGGTTTAATTACAGTTGAAGGCGTTGCTAGAATTCCTGGTGAAAAAGCAAAAGTAGCTGTAGATTCTTATGATGACAGAATTGATCCAGTTGGAGCTTGTGTGGGTGTAAAAGGATCAAGAATTCATGGAATTGTTCGTGAATTGGGGAATGAAAATATCGACGTTATCAATTATACAAAAAACGAACAATTGTATATTGCTAGAGCTTTGAGTCCTGCAAAAGTGACTTCTATGGAAATCGAATTGTATGAATCTGAGAAGAATGGCAAAAAAGGACGAGTAAAAGTCGTTTTAAAACCTGAAGAAGTTTCAAAAGCAATTGGAAAAAGCGGTGTAAATATCAGATTGGCTAGTGAATTGACAGGTTATGAAATCGATGTTCAAAGAGAAGGAGCTGAAGAAGATGTGGAATTGACAGAGTTTGTTGATGAAATTGAAGGATGGATTATCCAAGAATTCAAGAATATTGGATTAGACACTGCAAGAAGTGTATTAGAAACTTCTGTGGAAGAATTGGTAAAAAGAACCGATTTAGAAGAAGAAACTATTTTGGATGTTCAACGAATTTTAAGAGAAGAATTCGAAGAATAGACTCCAAAATGATTAAAAGTAAAAAGATTATTTTTACAAAAATTAAAGCATAAAAAATTATATATGTCTGTAGACAAAACAATGAGACTTAGTAGTGTGTTAAGAGAATTGAATATTTCTCTTGACAGAGCTGTAGAATATTTAGGAAAACATGGTCATGAAGTAGAAGCAAGACCAACTACTAAAATTTCTCAAGACACCTATCAAGTTCTTCTTGATGGCTTTGAAACAGATGCTAATAAAAAAGCGGCATCAAAAGAAGTTGGAGAGGAAAAAAGAAAAGAAAAAGAAGCAATTCGAGTTGAAATCGAAGCCAAACTAGAAAAGAAAAAAGCAGAAGAGGCTAAAAAAGAGGAAGAAATTCTAAGAGCAAAAGCAGATAAAATAGAGTTTAAAACTGTTGGAAAAATCGATATTGATAACTTAGGCAAAAAAACTGAAGCTGAAAATACAGTAAAAGAAACAGCTAGCGTTCCAGTTGCTAAAGAAGAAGTAGCTTCAATAAAAGAAGAGAAAAAACCCGAAGTCGTAACTGAATCTAAAAAATTAGAAGAACCTAAGGTTGAAACTCCAAAATTAGAGAGTAAACCAGTTCAACAAGTTCAAAAAGACGAAAAACATACTGAAATTACTTCAGAAAATGCAGAGTCAATCGTTACTCAATACAAAAAATTGGATGGCCCAAAAATGACTGGACAAACAATTGATTTGAAGCAGTTTGAAAGGGCTAAAAAGAAAAACCCAGAGGTTAAAAAAGACGCTTCTGCGGATCCTAGAAAAAAACGTAAGCGTATTAGCAAACCAGGTGTAGGACCAGGAGCCAATTCAAGACCATCTCAAGATAATTTAAACAGACCAAATCAACCAAATCAAGGTGGACAAGGAAATAACAGACAAGGAAGTTTTAGACCTAGAGGAAATCAAGCTCCTATCAAAAAAGAAGATCCATCTGAGGCTGATATCCAAAAACAAGTAAGAGAAACTTTAGAAAAACTTCAAGGAAAATCTTCTAAAGGAAAAGGAGCGAAATACAGAAGAAATAAAAGAGATGCCCACAGAGAACAATCTGAGGCAGAATTAGAAGCAAAAGCATTAGATAGCAAAATTCTAAAAGTCACTGAATTTGTAACAGTTAGTGAAGTTGCAACCATGATGGATGTTCCTGTAACTCAAATTATCTCTGCATGTATGTCTTTAGGAATGATGGTAACCATGAATCAGCGTTTAGATGCTGAAACATTGGTTATTGTTGCCGAAGAATTTGATCACAAAGTAGAATTTGTTGGTGCTGAAGTCGAGGAAGCAATAGAAACTGTTGATGACAATCCAGAGGATTTAATAACACGTGCACCAATTATTACAGTAATGGGTCACGTGGATCATGGAAAAACTTCTCTGTTAGATTATATTAGAAAAGCAAATGTGACTGAAGGTGAAAGCGGTGGAATTACGCAACATATTGGTGCGTATGCAGTGAAAGTTGGTGATCAAAAAATTGCTTTTTTAGATACTCCTGGTCACGAAGCATTTACAGCAATGCGTGCTCGTGGAGCGCAAATCACAGATTTGGTAATTATTGTAGTTGCAGCTGATGATGATGTAATGCCACAAACAAAAGAAGCCATTTCTCACGCTCAAGCAGCTGGAGTTTCGATAATTTTCGCCATAAACAAGATTGATAAACCAAATGCAAATCCTGACAATGTAAAAACTCAATTATCTGCAATGAATTTGCTTATTGAAGAATGGGGAGGAAATATTCAATCGCAAGATATTTCAGCAAAAACAGGTCAAGGAATTGAAGAGTTATTGGAAAAAGTATTGCTAGAAGCTGAGGTTTTAGAGTTGAAAGCAAATCCAAATAAAAATGCAACAGGTACCGTCGTAGAAGCTCAGTTAGATAAAGGAAGAGGGTATGTTACTACAATTTTAGTACAAGCTGGAACCTTAAAAATTGGTGACTATATTTTAGCCGGAAAAAACAGTGGTAAGGTAAAAGCCATGTTTGACGATAAAGGTGTAAAATTAAAATCAGCAGGACCCTCAATGCCAGTTTCTGTTTTAGGATTAGATGGAGCGCCACAAGCAGGGGATAAATTTGTTGTTTTTGATGACGAGCGCGAGGCAAAACAAATTGCCGCGAAAAGATCACAACTACAAAGAGAACAATCTGTAAGAACTCAAAAAACGTTGACTCTTGCCGAAATTGGACGAAGAATTGCTTTGGGAGATTTCAAAGAGTTGAATATCATTTTAAAAGGAGATGTGGATGGTTCTGTAGAAGCATTAGCAGATTCATTCCAAAAATTATCAACAGAAGAAATTCAAATCAATATTTTACACAAAGGTGTTGGAGCCATTACAGAAAGTGATGTGTTATTAGCAACAGCTTCTGATGCAATTATTGTTGGATTTAACGTTCGTCCTCAAGGAAATGCAAGAATGATTGCTGATAGAGAAGAGGTAGATATCAGAACATATTCTATCATTTACGATGCTATCAATGACTTGAAAGATGCTATGGAGGGAATGCTTTCTCCTGAAATGAAAGAGGAAGTTACTGGAAATGTTGAAATTAGAGAAGTTTATAAAATATCTAAAGTCGGAAACATTGCAGGATGTATGGTGATGTCTGGAAAAATATTCAGAGACTCTCAAATCCGAATTATTAGAGATGGTATCGTAGTTCATGATGGTTACTTAACATCTTTAAAACGTTTCAAAGACGATGTGAAAGAAGTTGCAAAAGGGTATGATTGTGGATTGCAAATCAAAAATTACAATGATATCCAAGAAGGGGATTTAATAGAGGCATATAAAGAATTTGCTGTTAAAAAGAAATTATAACAACATTTCTACTTCATAAAAAGAGCCAAAATCTCAATTGATTTTGGCTCTTTTATTTTGATATGATTTTTAAACTTATCTCAAAAGAGATATCACAATCAATCCTGAAAATTTTTCAGAGAAATTTAGCAAAGCTCTGTCAGCCTCTAATTTTGTTTTATAATTACCAACTTGAACTTTCCAAAAAGGCTGATCATAACTCAGTTTTGTAAACACTGTTGGATACGTTGAAGAGAATGTTGCTTGTGCTTTTCTTGCGTTCGATTCATCACCATAAAAAATTTGAACACGATAACCAAAGCCAATGTCTTTATTAAAAGCTCTCTTTTTTGCAATCAAATTTTTAATTTGTGGACTCATATTGGTGTTGTTTTGAGCAGTCATATTTCCTAATCCAACTACTAATAACAAACCAAAAAACCAATGAGAATAGGAATACTTCATAAAAAATAATTTCCACAAAAGTAATAACATCTTTTTTAAAATAATCTTAAAAATAGATTATTTAGAATTATTATAAATTAATGTTTAACATTCTATTCTTTTTTTAAAATTTGCCAATAAGCATTACTTTTGTGCAGCTGTTCAAAAAGCGTTTTTTTGGACCATTTTATACACGATACTAAAAATAGTTTGTAAATATGAGAAGTGTAGCATTACACAGTAAACGAACCCTAATTCTTCTGAAGAGTTTTACAATTATCCTGTTTTTTGCATTTAGTCTTTCTGCTTCCTCACAAGAAGTAGACGAAGCACGTCAACAAGAAGGTAGAAAATTGTTCAAATCTTTGTGCGCTTCTTGCCACAAATTAGATAAAAAGTTAGTAGGACCTGCTCTTGGAGGTGTTGAGGCAAGAAGAGAGCGTGAGTGGTTAATTAAATGGATTAGAAATAATGCTGAACTAAGAGCTTCAGGTGATAGAGATGCTATCGCAATTTTTGAAGAGTACAATGGTTCTGCAATGTCTGCTTTTCCTCAGTTGACAGATCAAAATATTGATGATATTTTATATTACACAACAGTTGGTGATCCAAAACCAAAAGTTGACCCTGCAGCTTCCGAAGTTATTACAACTGGAGGTGGTGGCTCAACTGCGCCAGAATGGTTAATCTACATTCTAGCTGCTGCGATTGTGGTTGCTTTCTTGATGATTGCAAGCTTGCTGAAACAAGTTGGTGAATTGAAAGGAAATAAATCTCCTGAGATAAAATCAAACTTAAAAAGAGATTTGCAAGAGCTTTGGGAAGGAGTTAAACAAAATACATTCTTGAAAGTCGTTACAACAATCTTCCTTTTATTAATGGGTGCTTATGTAGGTTTTGGAACGCTTTTCAAAGTGGGTATAGATCAAGGATATTCACCCCTACAGCCAATTGCGTTTTCGCACAAAATCCATTCAGGTGATAATAAAATTGATTGTCAATATTGTCATTCATCAGCTAAGCATAGTAAACATTCTGGAATTCCATCTGTAAATGTATGTATGAACTGTCATAAAAATATTGCTGAAGTTGCTGAAGGAACTGTTGTAGAATGGGATGGTGTTACTTATGGAAAAGCTGAATTGGATAAAGAAATTGCAAAAATATATACAGCAGCTGGTTGGGATCCTGAAGCATTAGAATATACAGGAGAAACAAAACCAATCAAATGGATTCGTATTCACAACCTACCTGATTTTGCCTATTTCAATCACTCACAACACGTAACAGTTGGAGGATTAGAATGTCAAACTTGTCATGGTCCTGTAGAGGAAATGGATGAAATGTATCAATTTTCTCCTCTAACTATGGGATGGTGTATCAATTGCCATAGAGAAACAAAAGTTGATTTAAAAGGCACAGAGTATTATGATAAAATACACAAAGAGTTAGCTAAAAAGTACAATGTAGAGCAAGTAACAGTTGCGCAATTGGGAGGTTTAGAGTGTGGTAAATGTCATTATTAATCAAGTAATAAAAAAATAGCCTTTAGTCATAGTAATTTAATTATCGACTAAAACTAAGAACTAATAACTAAAAATAAATGGCTTCAGACAAAAAATACTGGAAAAGTGTTGAAGAACTAACAAATAGTTCTTTTGTTGAGACGTTAAGTAAAAATGAATTCGTTCAGGAAATTGCTACGGATACATTTTTAGGAGATAAAGAAACATTGGCAAATTCATCTACTTCAAGAAGAGATTTCTTGAAATATGTTGGTTTTACTACTGCAGCAGCAACATTAGCTGCTTGTGAAGGACCTGTGAAAAAATCAATTCCTTATGTGGTAAAACCCAATGATATCATAGCTGGTGTTGCAGATTGGTATGCGACTTCGATGGCTGATGGTTATGATTTCGCCAACATTTTGGTAAAAACACGTGAAGGACGACCAATTCAAATCATGCCAAACAAAGACGCTAATGGAACTACAAGTGCCAGAGTTCAAGCGGCTGTTTTGTCTTTATATGATGAAAAACTTCGTTTAAAAAATCCTACAAAAGCAGGTGAAAAAATTTCTTGGATTGATGCTGATAAAGAAATTGGTGCGGCTTTAAATAAATTAAAAGAGGCAAATACACCTGTTGTTTTATTAACAGGCACGTTGGCTAGTCCATCTACAGAAAGAATCATTCAAGAATTTATAGTTGCTTATCCAAATGTAACTCATGTTATTTATGATGCAATATCAGAATCTGCAGCGGCTGATGCTATGTTGGCCATGTACGGAAAACGCGCGTTGCCAAAATATCATTTAGACAAAGCTTCAGTTATAGTTTCATTCGGGGCTGACTTTTTGGGTGATTTCCATGGTGGATTTGAAAAACAATATGTTGCTGGCAGAAAACCAGAAACAGGATCCATGTCATATCATGTTCAGTTTGAAAGCAACATGTCTTTGACTGGTGCAAATGCTGATAAAAGAATTGTTGCAAAACCATCTGACCAAATTTTTGCATTGATAAACTTATTCAATGCAATTACAGGTTCAAATGTTCCTTCACAAGCTACTCCAGTTGATGCGCAAGTGAAACAAATGGCAGCTGCATTGAAAAAAGCCGGGTCTAAAGGTGTTGTAATGACTGGGATCAATGAAAAAAATGCACAATTAGTTGCGTTGGCAATCAATAACGCATTGAATAGCGAAATTATTGATGTAAACAATACATTAAACATTCGTCAAGGAAATGAGGCAGATGTAAATCAGTTGATAAAAGACATGAATGCTGGAAAAGTCGGTGGTTTACTTACTTATAATGTAAATCCATTGTATTCATTACCAAATGCTACTGAATTTGCAAACGGATTGAAAAAAGTTTCGTTAACAGTAGCTTTGTCAACTGAAAATAATGAAACCGTAAACACTTCAAATTATGTATTGCCAACCTCACATTTCTTAGAATCTTGGGGTGATACTCAGTTTGATGAAATGACGTATGGCTTAATGCAGCCAACAATTCAACCATTATTTAGCACACGTCAATTGCAAGATACGTTGCTAGGTTGGTCAGGAAATACTACAAAATATTATGAGTACTTAAAAGGATTTGCTTCAACAACTATTTTAAATGGTAGTTCTTGGAATACTGCTTTACACAATGGTTTTTTTACAAGAGAAATTACAACTGCTACGATTGCTTCCGAGAATTCAGTTACTGATGCAGCAATTCAATTGTCAAATATTACAAAAAAAGCTTCAGGTTTTGAGTTGCAATTATATACAAAAACTGGCTTAGGTGATGGAAAACAAGCAAACAATCCTTGGTTGCAAGAGTTCCCTGATCCAATAACAAGAGCTTCTTGGGATAATTACTTGACCATGTCAATCGCTGATGCAAAACAATTGGGTTTTACAAATCCTGTAAAAGACAATGGCGCAATTGACGGGGATTATGCAAAAGTCTCTGTGAACGGAAAAGAAGTAATTGTTCCCGTAATGATTCAACCAGGACAAGCAAAAGGTTCTGTAGGTTTGTCATTAGGATTTGGTCGTACTTTTGGGTTTAAAGAAGAAATGCAAGTGGGTGTAAATGCATATCCATTGTATGTAAATGCCAATAACATCCAATTTGGAGTTACTATTGAAAAAGTATCTGGAACGCATCAATTTGCTTGTACGCAAGTACAAAAGACAATTGCTGGACGTCATGATATTTTAAAAGTAGCTTCTTTAAAAGAGTATAAAAGTGTCGATCCAAAAGATCATCACCATGGATGGAATAAACCATCATACGTATCTTATGATCACAAAGAAGTAGAAGCAAATACGATTGATTTGTGGGATGAACACAACAGAGAATTGGGTCATCATTTCAATTTATCCATCGATTTAACTTCATGTACAGGTTGTGGAGCTTGTGTGGTTGCATGTCATGCAGAAAACAACGTTCCAGTAGTTGGAAAAAGAGAAGTGAGAGTTGGTAGAGATATGCACTGGTTGCGTATTGACAGGTATTATTCATCTGAAGTTGAAACCCGAGAAGATGCAAAAGAACTTGGTTTGAGTAGAGCTGAAATGTACGAAGGATTAGAAACAGAGGCTGAAAATCCTGAAGTTACTTTCCAACCAATGATGTGTCAACACTGTAATCATGCTCCTTGTGAGACTGTTTGTCCTGTTGCAGCAACAACTCACGGTCGTCAAGGACAAAACCAAATGACTTATAACAGATGTGTGGGAACAAGATACTGTGCAAACAACTGTCCATATAGAGTGCGTCGTTTTAACTGGTTCAATTATGCAAATAATAACGAGTTCGACTTTAATATGAACAACGAATACGGTAAAATGGTATTAAATCCAGATGTAGTTGTTCGTTCAAGAGGAGTTATGGAAAAATGCTCTATGTGTATTCAAATGACTCAAGCTACTATTTTAAAAGCTAAAAAAGAAGGACGTGCAGTAAACACAGATGAGTTTGAAACAGCTTGTTCGTCAGCTTGCACAACAGGAGCATTGGTATTTGGAGATGTAAACAACAGACAAGATAAAGTAACAGCTTTAGCTAAAGATAAAAGAGCATACAACGTGTTGGATTACTTACAAACCAAACCAAATGTAATCTACCAAGTGAAAATTAAAAATACAAACGAAGCGTAATTAAATTTAAGATATACATATGTCTCATTACGAAGCACCCATCAGGGAACCGTTAATACTAGGTGATAAATCATATCACGATATTACCGAAGACATTGCAAAACCTATTGAAGGTAAAGCAAACAAGAATTGGTACATGGCATTTTACATTTCTTTAGCAGCAATGCTTTGGGGATTTGGATGTATCTTTTACACAGTTGGAACAGGTATTGGAGTTTGGGGTCTAAGCAAAAACATTGGTTGGGCTTGGGACATCACTAACTTTGTTTGGTGGGTAGGTATTGGTCACGCAGGGACTTTAATTTCTGCGGTACTTTTATTATTCCGTCAAAAATGGAGAATGGCCATCAACCGTTCTGCAGAAGCCATGACAATTTTTGCTGTTTTTCAAGCAGGATTGTTTCCAATCATTCACATGGGGCGTCCTTGGAATGCGTTTTGGGTACTACCAATTCCAAATCAATTCGGATCATTGTGGGTAAACTTTAACTCACCATTGTTGTGGGATGTATTTGCAATTTCTACTTATTTATCTGTATCGTTGGTATTCTGGTGGACAGGTTTATTACCAGATTTTGCAATGATTCGCGATAGAGCTGTAAAACCTTTTCAAAAGAAAATATATTCATTATTGAGTTTTGGTTGGTCAGGAAGAGCCAAAGATTGGCAACGTTTTGAAGAAGTGTCTTTGGTTTTAGCAGGTTTGGCAACACCATTAGTACTTTCCGTACATACAATTGTATCTATGGACTTTGCTACGTCTATCAATCCAGGTTGGCACTCAACAATTTTTCCTCCTTATTTCGTTGCTGGAGCCATTTTTTCAGGGTTTGCGATGGTACAAACATTGTTAGGGATTATGCGTAAAGTAACCAATATGGAAGAATATATTACAAGACTTCATGTAGAATATATGAATATTGTAATTATTTTAACAGGTGGAATTGTAGCAGTAGCGTATGCAACTGAGTTTTTCATTGCTTGGTATACAGGTTCGCCTTATGAATACTACACGTATTTATCAGTAGGAGCCGCAACAGGGCCTTATGCTTGGGCATTTTACTCATTGTTGTTATTCAACATTGCAATTCCTCAGTTATTATGGTTCAAGAAAATTAGAAGAAGTTTTATAGCATCATTCATTATTTCAATTGCTATCAATATCGGTATGTGGTTTGAGCGTTTTGATATTATCGCAATCGTATTGAGTAAAGGTCATTTACCTTCAACTTGGTGGCGTTTTGAGCCAACGTTTGTAGATGTTGGAATTTTTATTGGAACAATTGGATTCTTCTTTGTGTTATTTTTATTATATGCAAGAACTTTCCCTGTAATTGCACAAGCAGAAGTAAAAACAATCTTGAAATCATCAGGAGAGTTTTACAAAAAAAGAAGTGAACAAGGAATTCCTACTAAACCAGCAATTGTTGTTTTAGATGTTGAGAAAAGAAGTGATAAATCAGATAAAAACGATACAGAATAATGGGTTCATCAAAAGTTATTCACGCATTTTATAATGATGACGAAGTTTTGCTTGACGCAGTAAAAACTGTAAAAGCAGCTCATCATCACATTGAAGAAGTATTTTGTCCTTTTCCAGTGCATGGTTTAGATAAAGCCATGGGATTAGCCCCAACAAGAATTGCAATTACTGCATTCATGTATGGAATTACAGGTTTATCTGTAGCTATTTGGATGACAAATTATATGATGATTCAAGATTGGCCACAAGATATTGGTGGGAAACCAAGTTTTTCATGGTTTGAAAACATGCCAGCTTTTGTGCCAATTATGTTCGAATTAACCGTGTTTTTTGCAGCACATTTAATGGTAATTACTTTTTATATGAGAAGTAAAATTTGGCCATTTAGAAAAGCATAAAATCCTGATCCAAGAACAACTGATGAAAATTTATTGAAGGAAATTCCTGTTCACAATAATGAAGAAGAATTAACAGCATTGTTAGCAAAAACAGGTGCTGTAGAAATTAATGTAGTAGAAAAGCACTAATTAATAGGTAATGAAAAATTTAAAAATACTTATCGCTTTAGTTGTT
>Ga0102812_10001727_pt1 | contig 15025 bp, 12 predicted proteins | sample ColrivemetaGS713_FD_79334 | JGI IMG/M metagenome (GOLD analysis project Ga0102812, IMG submission 79334) | Estuarine microbial communities from the Columbia River estuary - Flood tide ETM metaG S.713 | ecosystem: Environmental > Aquatic > Marine > Intertidal zone > Estuary | place: USA... | reverse complement strand
GAAGTTAAAAAGTTAATTAAACCATATATGTCAGTGTGCGATGGCTTTGATCACTGGGATTATGATCCTAGAGATTGGGGAGATGCTGAATCTACTATTATTTTCAATCCAGCCCAATCGTGTACTATCGTAAAGCGTATAAAATTTAATCACGAAGAAGAATAAATATGAAAAAAGTAAAATTATTTGAATCATTTGTAAACGAGAAATCTGATTTCCCAGTTTACCACAATTTATACTCTAGTGCTATTAATGCAGTTGAGGCTTATGTTAATTCAAAGGGATATCAATTAGATGCTGAAGAATATGGTAATGCATATGTTGACGCTTTCTTTAAACCCAATGAAGGCAGAACAAAAAAAGATACATTGACACTTTACAAAAATGGTAAAGAGCAAAAGAAGGCTTTACATGTACAAATCTATAATAGAGGCGCAGATAAGTTTGAATTGAATATGTATATTAATTAATATGGAAGGAGACAGTCGTGGCAATATCGAAAAACTTAACACTAAAGCTAGCAACGTGGAGCATGATGATAGCCTTATTTTTCAATCCACTTGGATTCGACGTAATACAGTACTGGTTGACGAAAGTGACTGGAAGTCTGTGGCGCGCCAATTTCGTTATGTACTCTATTGCGGCATTATTCTTTGGTCTGTCCATTTTCTTACGATGGCGATATTCTCGTAAAATAGAATAAAATATATACAATTATACAATAACATTATGAATATTAAAAGAACATTCGAAGAGTTTATCAACGAAAAGAGAGAAGATGTTGGTAAATACAACACTGTTAAAAAAGTAATTGCTAAATTAGGCAGAAGACCATCTGAGCAAGAACTTGCAACATTTATTAATAATAACTATTATGATGTTACAGAAGTTGAAAGAGGAGAAGATGATCCATCTGCAAATGATAAAATTGCAGACTTGGTAGCATTTTACAAATTTGATATAGAAGATTGGGAAATTGCATGGGCAGATGCTCAAAACGAATCAGTAGTTACTGAAGCTACTAATTTTAAAGTAGGAGATAAAGTTGAAATAACTAAATCCATACAGGACGCTGAGCATGACGAAACTGGACATCTTTATGATTTTAATCCTGGTGATAAAGTTGAAATTACAAATGCAGATAAGCATTCTTATCAGTTTAAATATTTAGATAAATCACCTGATGAAAGGTATTGGGCGTTCCGTAAAGAATTTAAAGCAAATGTTATAAAAGAATCAGTAGTCACTGAAGGTAAAACATCAGCAGTTTATACAGATCCTAAAACAGGAAAAGGTTATGACTTACAATATGTTTCCAGTAAAAAAAGATGGGAACTTGATATAATGAAGAAAGGTGCTAGCATATATTCTAATGCAATCACTACAATTAAAAGAGATACTCTTGCAGAAATTCAAGAATGGTTAGATGGATATAAAATAGATTCTAGCTGGACTAAAGGTTTAAGTGAATCAGTAGTTAATGAAGCTAAGAATACTATCGGTCTTGCATTTAAAGACGAAGATGATTATACTGGTTTTGTAGAATTTATTAAAGACGAAAAAGGTTCAATTAAAAAAGATTTTGGATGGGATTCTAAGACTAAATCATGGGAAGTTATAATGGACGTTAAAGTTCTAGATAGCATTTATGGTGAAGGAACTCCAGGTAATAAAGAGTCTGGGTGGTATGGAGCATTACCAGGTGATTTTGAATCGGTAATAATCGAATCAATACTTACTGAAAGTAAATCAATAAACAGAGATGTGATGATCGAGTGGCTACAAGAAACTATGAAGTTTGTAAGTACTACTGAAGAATTTGATGGATCCCCCGGAGGTATTTGGGTTTCAGGTGAAGATGGTGAAACTCTTAAAGGTAAAAGAATTTACGACTACTATAATGAAGGTAGTACATATGAATTTGGTGTCCTAAAAACATGGGAAAAAGAACTAAATAAAAGAGGGTGGTATAGTGAATGGTACGATGCTGGAACTGTTATGATTTGGCAAGATTAATAGTATACCAAAAATAATAAACAAAAGGAGGTGCTTTTTAAAGGTACCTCCTTTTTTATTTTGATATATAGAATATAAATAAGTTTAAAAATTATGAAATACGTTAAATTATTCGAAGATTTTATACAAGAAGGTGTTTATGATCCAGGTATTTTAAAAGCCTTTTTTATGGCTGGTGGCCCAGGTTCAGGTAAATCTTATGTTGCTACTGAAATCTTTGACTTTCCAAAAGGAGCGGTAAGTTCAGTTTCTTATGCTACTGGTCTTAAATTAGTAAATAATGATAATGCTTTTGAGAAAGGTCTAAAAGATGCTGGTTATAGTCCAGCTGATTTGGCAAAATTAGCAACAGATCCAGAAGAATGGGCAAAAGTAATGACTATTAGAGATAAAGCTAAAAGAATTACTAAGAAATTCCAGGATAATTACATAACCAGTAGATTGGGTCAAGTGATTGATGGCACTGGTAAAGACTATAATAAAATCAGGGGTCATAGAGAGCTTTATAAAGATATGGGTTATGATACTTATATGGTTTTTGTTAATACATCATTAGAAATTGCGCAAGAGAGAAATCAAATGAGAGATCGTAAACTTGAAGATAAAATGGTTGCAAAAATGTGGAAAGAAGTACAAGATAATTTAGGTAAATTCCAAAAATTATTTGGTGCAGATAGGATGTTAATCGTTGACAACTCTGAATATGGTGGAGACGTTTTATCACAAATAGAAAAGCAAATAGGAAAACACATGGCAACACCTATCGAAAATCCATTAGGTAAACTATGGATTAGAGAACAACTTAGACTAAAAAAACAATAATATCATGCCAGATAATAGATCAAATAGCGAATTAGTAAAGGAACTCTTAGAAGCTTTTTCAGCTCTTAAAAATAAGATGGAAGACCCGAGCTATGTTCAGTTAGAAGGGTCTATTAAACAACTTATCGATAATCAGAACGATATGAAATCTGATATGTCGGAGTTAAAGAGCAAGTTATTAAACCCATTTGACGGTGCTATTGTTGAAATTAGAAAGAACACTGAATTCAGACATGAATGGGAAAGACAACAAAAGGACCTAAACAAAATGCAAGAAGAGCACCGAGATCTTATTAAATGGAAAGGTAATTTCACTAAAATATTTTGGACAATATTTACTACAGCAGTCGGTGTGGTTGCATATGTGATAACAAATATACTAAATAAGTAATGATTTTTGATAGAATCTCCTTAGTTAGTGCATACAAAGCTCTTAAATACATAAATGATAATGACGGTAGAGTTACTGAAATTTTATTTAATAGAAAGGCTTTTTATGGTACTAAAACAACTCAAAGATTTAAGGATCTAGCTGAATTAAGGGCTTTTATTGGCTCTGAGTTTGGTTATTATCACTTTGATCCAGAGTGTGAGTGTGGTACAGGTCAAGAAAGTATATGGAATCTTTTATCATTTAGTGTTTATATTAAAGACATTAATACACAACAAGAATCAAAATATGCTATTTTTGTTAATAATTTAAGACAAGATTTTGAATCTGGTAAACAGTCTTATTTAAACAACATGAGTGTAAAAAAGATTCAGGCAGTATTTGAAGGTAGTTCAAGATTAGCTTTTCTTAAAGACAATTATGTATGTGAGAGTTATATTCAAAGACAGGGTAATTATGTAAATCCTTGTGACTATATAGAGATAGTTTCAAATGATTTTTACGCTGAACTCATCAACAATTATTATTATCTAACCCAAAACTACGATATTTAATATAAGGCGATATAAAATTGAATATATAAAAAAAAGAAAAGTGTCAATATGCATAGCGGCAACATAGAAAATTATAATTTTATCCACGGTCTTCATAGAAATTTGATCAATGGAAAGTGGTTTCCATTGCATCCACATACGTTAGGTAGACCCCTAACGCATGATGAGATGGACTACAATTTGCTGTATTCTCAGCAAACGGTTGCTGGTTGGAGAATATTTGGCCAAAACGATGATTTAACTCTAAGTGATAATGAATTAAGAAAATCATTAATCTTTTGGAAAATTAGTGCAGACGATGTTGATTATGCAAGATATGTAGCAGCAGGATATACAGTAGATCAATATATTTGGATCACACCAACATATGACTGTAATGATTTTATGGTTTCTTCTGAATCAACTACTGACACTTCATTAAATAATATTTGTGATGCCTTTGTGATTACGCTTTCATCAACTAGTCCAACTATTGATAGTTGTGACATTTTTGGTGTAAATAGTCAAGGAGCAACAGACGAAGAATTAGGCACGCCACCAAATTCATAACAGAACATTAAAATAGTAATTAAAATAAATATAAACAAAAAATGGCAAATATTACAAACGGAACAGTAACAGTACAAGTAACTGGAGGAGTCGGACCTTACCAGTATACTTTACTGAATGCAGGAGATAATCTCCCTGTACCATCAAACGCATATCCGACCTTTACAAACCCTGTAAATAGTGTCGTAGCAGATACGTTTACATTCGGTGATGCTGGTGATATTACCGGTAACAGCGGATTACAGGCTGGTTCGTATATTGTAAAAATTGTTGATGCAAATGGATGTGAAACGTTTTCGAACGTTTTAGTAGTTTCTGATGCTACGCCATCACCAACTGCAACGCCAGTTCCAGATCCTACAGCTACTGCAATTGAGCCAACAGCAACTCCGGTTCCAGAACCAACCGCAACTGAGGTTGAGCCAACTCCAACTGAGGTTGAGCCAACAGCGACTCCGGTTCCAGATCCGACTGCAACTGCAATTGAACCTACAGCGACTCCAGCTCCAGAACCAACTCCGACAGATGTTCCTGAGCCAACAGCAACTGAGGTTCCACCAACTGCAACGCCAGTTCCAGATCCTACAGCAACAGCTATACCAGATCCTACAGCGACTCCGGTTCCAACGGCAACTGAGGTTCCACCGACTGCAACGCCGGTTCCACCAACTGCAACGCCAGTTCCGCCTACAGCGACTCCGGTTCCACCGACTGCAACGCCAGTTCCACCAACTGCAACGCCAGTTCCACCAACTGCAACGCCAGTTCCACCAACTGCAACGCCAGTTCCGCCAACTGCAACGCCAGTTCCGCCTACAGCGACTCCGGTTCCACCGACTGCAACGCCGGTTCCACCGACTGCAACGCCAGTCCCAGAACCAACGCCAACAGCAGAACCGACCGGTATTACAGGTCTACAATTTCACTTAGGAATTGAAGGTTACCCATACGCGCAAGATCTTATAGGAGGAACTTTGTATAAATCAGATAATAATGTTGCCACTGGCTTCCCTGATCTATTAGGAGATATGTTAGCAAACCCTGGATCATATGAGCCAGTAAATGAAGTACCTTCTTGGATTCCAGGTAATACTACGTTTACAATGGCAGCAAGTGCAGGTGCAAACTTCTACTGGTTAGTAATTCCTACTTCAGCGGGTGTACCTGATTTAACAACGAACGCTAAAATAAGTATTGATGGTGCACCAGATGATATAGCATCTGCTAAACTAGATTTTAATTTTGAAGGAAATCAATATACATTATATAAATTAAATACAGTGCCAACTACGCCATCAATTAATATTGCATATAATTAATAAAAACTAAATAATATAATTAAAATAATGTCACAGCCACAAGGAATATCAAGAGCTAATTTTCTACACCATTTAGAACCAACCGATGGTGTATTGCACTCAATAATGTTAAAGGGTGGATATCAAGAAATGGTATCTATTTCTAAAAGAAATCAAATACCAGCGTTTGCTAATTCCAATGCGCCTTATACTGGTTTCACTTTATCTGACGATGCCTTATCCACGGGTAAAAGAAGAGTTGGTATGCTAGTGTCTGTTTTAGAAGAAAACAAATTTTATCAATTAATTCCAGTAGGTTTCTTTGGAAACGGCGGTAATCTAGGTGAAACTGAATGGTTAGCTTTACCACAATGGGAAAGAGCATTAAGAATGGATCCTACAGGAACTTACTGTTCAGCAGGAGCTACACCAGCAAACGGTTTTACGGCTGTACAAAATACAGCTTCAGACATTGGAATAGCTGCAGATGCAAATTCATGTTGGGTAGAAGTTAGCTTCGGCGGTGGTTCTAATAATGCAAAAATATTTAATTTCTTAGCACCAACATCTGCACACTACTCAGTAGGTCAAGATGCAGATTATGTAGGTGGTTCTGATGCTAATACAAACCCTATATTATATGTTACAAAAGGAGAGACTTATGTAATTAGAAGAGGCGATGCTGGACATCCTTTAGAAATTAGTAAAGACGGTAAATTATTAACAGCAGGTATACAAAGTGGATCATTTCCAATTACAGAAGGTAATGATTTAGTTTGGAAGGTACCACAAGATGCTTCAGGCATATATACATATAAGTGTACTGTACATGGTGAAATGACAGGACAAATTATAATTTGTTGTGGCGATGGTGTTATTGCGCCTGATGAGCCAACTCCAACTCCAACTGCGGTTCCTAATCCAACTGCAACGCCAGTTCCATATCCTACAGCGACAGTTGTACCAGATCCAACTGCAACGCCAGCTGAGTCGGGTGTACAATTTTACTTAGATGCAACTGACGGTAATGGAAATAGTAATTCTGGTACATGTGGACCAACTGATGTGTCTGTTTGGACATCATCTTTTGCTAACATAAACAGTATATTAGCAAACAACACAGAATCTTTATTCTCTGATTCCTCAATGACAGTACCGTTTAGCGGTGGTGCTAGATGGTATACCATAAGCGATATAGCAGGTGGAGCAACATACCAGATTTTGGTTAGAGAAGGTGTAATTAATAGCATAGCAGATTGTCCAATAGAACAGGTTCCAACTGCAACGCCAGTTCCGAATCCAACTGCAACACCAATTCCTGAACCAACTGCAACAGCAGTTCCTGAACCAACTGCAACAGCAGAACCATCATCATATACATATAGAATGGATCCATGTGACGGTGTAAGCCCATATGTAATTGCTGAAAGTAATAATCCATTGGCAATAGGCGAAATCTACTCATTGACTGGTATTGAATACCAAGAGGGCTTCTATACAGTTTTAGGAGCTATAGTAGAACTTCCAGAAACTACAATTGGTGAGCAAGTACTAGATTGTGCAGGCAATCCAATAGAAGGTGGCGGTAACCCGAAACCATAACATTAATATAAACATATAAAAAGAGATGCCTATAAAGCATCTCTTTTTTGTTTACAGACTTTTTTATTTGGATATATAAATAAACGAAAATAATACAACTTAAATAATGGCATTACCACAAGGAATATCAAGAGCTAATTTTCTACACCATTTAGAACCAAGCGATGGTGTATTACACTCTATTACACTAAAAGGAGGGTATCAAGAAATGATATCGCTTTCTGAAAGAAATCAAATACCTGCGTTTGCTAATTCAACCGCACCATATACTGGTTTTACTTTATCTGACGATGTTTTATCTACGGGTAAAAGAAGAGTTGGTATGTTGGTAAATGTAATCAATGAAGGTAAGTTTTATCAATTAATTCCAGTAGGTTTCTTTGGAAACGGTGGAGCTTTAGGTGAAACTGAATGGTTAGCTTTACCAGAATGGGAAAGAGCATTAAGGATGGATCCTACAGGAACTTATTGTTCTGAGGGTGCCTCTCCGGCAAATGGTTTTACAGCTGTACAGAATACAGCTTCAGACATTGGAATAGCTGCAGATGCAAATTCATGTTGGGTAGAAGTTAGTTTAGCTGGTACTTCAGGTGTCGATGGTTTACAAGGTGAACCTGGAGCCGATGGTACTTCTGGTATTGACGGTACTTCAGGTGTCGATGGTTTACAAGGTGAGCCTGGAGCTGATGGTGCTTCTGGTATTGACGGTACTTCAGGTGTCGATGGTTTACAAGGTGAACCTGGAGCTGCCGGTACTTCAGGTGTCGATGGTTTACAAGGTGAACCTGGAACTGACGGTACATCAGTTACAATATTAGGTACATTTGATTCAACAGGTCAATTACCAACTGAAGGTAATACAAATGGTGATGGTTACATTATCGATGGAGACCTTTGGGTATGGGATGGATCTCAATTTAATAATGTAGGTCCGATTCAAGGTCCTGCCGGTGTAAACGGAACTTCAGGTGTCGATGGTCCACAAGGTAATCCTGGTGTAGACGGTACTTCTGGTGTTGATGGTTTACAAGGTGAGCCTGGAACTGATGGTACTTCTGGTGTTGACGGTATTAACGGTACTGACGGAACTTCAGGTGTCGATGGTTTACAAGGTATTGATGGTCCACAAGGTAATCCTGGTGTAGACGGTACTTCAGGAACAAACGGTTCTTCAGGTATTAGCGGAACTTCAGGTATTAGCGGAACTTCAGGTATTGACGGTGAAGCTGGAACTTCAGGAACAAACGGAACATCTGGTAAAGATGGTGCTAACGGAACTTCTGGTAGTTCAGGTTCTTCAGGTATTAGCGGAACAAGTGGTTCATCAGGTGTAACTGGTAATCCTGGAACAAGCGGCTCTTCTGGTATATCAGGAACAGACGGAACTTCTGGTAAAGATGGTGCTAATGGGACTTCAGGTTCTTCTGGTGCAAACGGAACATCAGGAACAAACGGTACTTCAGGTATAAACGGAGAGACAGGAACTTCAGGAACTAATGGAACATCTGGTAAAGATGGTGCTAACGGAACTTCAGGAACTGATGGTAGTTCAGGTTCTTCTGGTATTAAAGGAAATGACGGATCATCTGGTAGTTCAGGTAGCTCGGGTGTTGATGGTATTGATGGTGAAAATGGAACTTCAGGAACAAACGGTACTTCAGGTGTTAGTGGAACATCAGGAACAAACGGTTCTTCAGGTATAAACGGAGAGACTGGAACTTCAGGAACTAATGGAACATCTGGTAAAGATGGTGCTAACGGAACTTCTGGTTCATCAGGAACTAATGGAACTTCAGGAACAAACGGAAGTTCAGGTTCATCAGGAAATTCAGGAACTTCTGGTAAAGATGGTGTTAACGGAACTTCAGGAACAAACGGAAGTTCAGGTTCATCAGGTGCTAACGGAACATCTGGAACAAACGGAAGTTCTGGAACAAACGGAAGTTCAGGTTCATCAGGAAATTCAGGAACTTCTGGTATAGATGGTATAGATGGCGAAAATGGTACATCTGGTAAAGATGGTGCTAACGGAAGTTCAGGTTCTTCAGGTAGTTCAGGTAGTTCAGGTATAAAAGGAACTTCGGGAACAAACGGTTCATCAGGTAGTTCAGGAACAGACGGAACTTCGGGAACAAATGGCTCATCGGGTGTTAACGGTACATCCGGTGCTGATGGTGCTGATGGCGGAAATGGTACATCTGGTAAAGATGGTGCTAACGGAAGTTCAGGTTCTTCAGGAACTAATGGTAGTTCAGGTAGTTCAGGTACAAAAGGAACTTCGGGAACAAACGGAACTTCAGGAACTAATGGTAGTTCAGGCTCATCTGGTACGAACGGAACGTCTGGAAAAAACGGAACTTCTGGTTCTTCAGGAACAAACGGTAGTTCAGGTTCTTCCGGCACAAATGGAACTTCAGGAACAAACGGAACGTCTGGATCTTCAGGTAGTTCAGGTAGTTCAGGTAGTTCAGGAACTAACGGAACGTCAGGAACAAATGGAACTTCAGGCAGTTCAGGAACAAACGGAACGTCTGGATCTTCAGGTAGTTCAGGTTCATCAGGAACTAATGGAACTTCTGGTAAAGATGGTAATAATGGAACTTCTGGTAAAGATGGTAATAATGGATCTTCAGGCAGTTCAGGTTCATCAGGTAGTTCAGGTACAAACGGAACTTCAGGAACAAATGGTTCATCAGGTAGTTCAGGTACAAGAGGAACTTCAGGAACAAACGGAACTTCTGGTAAAAATGGTGTTGGTTACTGTTACGAACACATGTCTTTAAACCCAGTTGCTCAAGCTGAGGTAAATACATTGGCAGGTATCGAAAGATCATTTATTTATATGCCACAAACACTTAATGGAACTTATTACTTAACGGGTATACAGTCGGCATATGGAAATGTAGTTAATTCTGAAAATGTAACATATGCACTGAGAACTGTTGATGTAAATGGTAACGAACAAACAATAACGACTTGGCTCCACGCAGGTGGTGCTAAACATACATCAGTTCAAGTATCACCCAATGATCAGTGGGAAAATAAAAGTATTTACATTACTATAATTGGAGGACCTGCAGCTGGTAGTGGATTTAGTGTAACGTTAACGTTTACTAATAACAGCTGTTTAGTGTAAAAAGAAGATAAATAATTCATGGCAATATCAGTATTTACTCACAAAGATGAGTGTATCCCACCAGTAACTAACGTATCGTTATATTATAACGGTGCAAATATGAATAATACAACTCAGGGTGATTTAGGTGTCTATTTTACAGATGACGCTACGCTCAGTCTAGGTGATATTATCACTGCACCTGCACAATGTACCCAAGGTATTGATATTGTATTTGTTGTTGATAATACTTACTCCATGGGAACTGCCATAGAAGGCGTAAAGACAGGTATTAGTAATATTTTAGGTACTATTAGTACAGAATCTTTAAATAATTCAAGAGTAGGTTTAGTGTTGTTCGATGAGTATTTAGCAACAGGTACTTCGACATATTCAACTAAACCCACATATCAGAATTTACCGGAAGGACAGAAAATTGTTAATGTAAATACATCCACTAATAGATCTCTGTGGATTACGGCTATTTCTAAAATGGGTGCTGTAAATGATTTTACAGACTTTAATGCTAAATTAGCACTATTGAATACTACTAGTTTTCCTTTAGGAGATGGTGTTTACGAACCTGAACCTGGTGATATGGGTACGTATGAAGTTGTTAAAAATAACTTAGCCGGAGCTTGGAGAGAAGAGGCCATCAAGGTGGTTATTTTAATTACAGACGCTCTACCCAGTGGAGACGATGACACCAATAGCGCGGCTGATTTAGCATATGCTAATAATATTTTAATACCTGCACTAAATAATAAAGGTGTTCAAATGATTGTACAGAGCACGAAGGCATCTAGCTATCAGGGTAACTATTATTATAATTTAACAACTCAAACTACTATTCAGGGTAGATATGATCAAGTAACGTTTGATTCTAATGGAAATTGGGTTAATACGGGTTTAATTGCAGGTATTCAAGCTCTTTGTGATGAGACTTATTATGCAACGTGTGATCTTGCAAGTTCAGGTTGGTATTATAGATCTGGTGATTGGTATTCATTTTATTTTGATGCTAATACTGGTGAAATAACAAGTATTAATTACTTTGCACCAACATATAGTGTATCACCAAATAAGACTAGTGTAACCGAGAATGGCCAAACTATCACATGGACTATTACTACAAATTACGTATCTAATGGAACAGTATTGTATTGGGATTTTAATAGTGGTTCTAATGTTACGTCAAGTGACTTTATTAATGCTATAAGCAATGGATCATTTACTATTAATAACGGTACAGGTTCTTTTCAATTAACAACAAGGGCTGATAGCTCAACAGAAGGTACAGAATCTATTGGTGTGAGAATTAGAACTGGAAGTGTGAATGGCCCAGTTGTTACCACTTCAAATTTTACACTGATTTCTGATACTTCACAAAATGTACCAACTGCAACGCCAGTTCCTATTTCATATTATCAACACTATAGTGTACAGATGGACGGATCTGGTAATACTAAGTCAAATTCTCTTTGTAGTGAATTTACTAATATATCGTTTTGGTCAGAGCGCGGAAGTGTATTAGGCCTTCAGGTAGGAGACTTAATTTACGCTAATTCTGCAGGTACTGCACTATGGAACGGTAGTGGTTATTGGTACCAAGTAGGTGATATTGCTTTTTCTACTGTACAAAAAGTTATTCAAATCGGAGAAGGTCAAGTTTTATCGATCACAAATTGTCCAGTTGAGCAACCAACACCAACACCAACAGCAACGCGTGTTCCAGCAACAGCAACACCACCGCCTACATATGCACCACCGACACCAACACCGACTGGTGTTAGTTCTGGTGGCGGAGCAGGTTCAGCAACATGTAGAAATGTATGGGTAAAGTCTACTGTTAATTCTACTAGATATGGTTTACAATGGAGAAATTCACTAGGAAATACAGTAACAACTAGATTTAATCAAATGCTCGCAACACCAATGTGGTACGGAGGAGTTGAAGGAGCTGTATACAGTGTATGTTCTACTCTAGTGCCTGGTGTATGGGATTTTAACTCTGCAGCATTAGTATCGCTAAGTGGCGGTCAAGTTGTTAATTTTGCAGATGGCGGTGTATGTACATATGACTCTGATTGTGTTTACATAGCACCTACAGCAACACCTATGCCAACATATGAATATGTAGTTGAATGTGTTAGCGGTCTTTGTGCACAAGGAACTGGTAGAGTTGTAAGTTCAACCACTCAATATTCAGTCGGACAAATAGTTACTCTTAATAATCAAGATGGATGTTGGGAAGTAATGCCAGAAGTGTCGAGTGCAACACCAGTATCTACAATTACAGGTATATGTGCACCAACACCAACAGCAACTGCAGGTGTTTATAAATACGTGATGGATCCGTGTGATGGTGTAAGTTCTTATGTTGTAGCACAGTCTAATACACCAAAATCTATAGGTACGGTTTATGCTTTATCAGGTAGTTTATATGCTGATCAAAATTATACATGTATTCAAACTTCTACACTTTCTCCAGAAACTACAATTTTATCAGAAGCGACTTGTGCCGGTGACGATCCTAACTGTTTATTAGCAGGTACATTGATTACTTTAGCTGATGGAACACAAAAAGCAATTGAAACTATTGCAATTGGAGATGAACTTAAATCTACTGTTGTGGGTGATATGCCAGATAGTGATAATACTGAGGTATTAACACTGTGGTCTCAAGCTAATCCAACTATATCTAACACAACTACTACAGTTCAAAATAATAAAATGAGCACTGTAGATAGTGTATTAAGTTTTAATAATGGTAGATTAACTTCTTCTAAAGATCACTTACATGTTATTAAAAGAAGTGGTAATTGGATGGTTGTTGTAGCTAGCTCAGTTGTAGTTGGTGATGTATTTGTTACTCAAAGCGGATCAGAGGTTGTTATTACTTCAATCGAAGAATTAACTGGGACATTTAATGTTTACAAACTAGATGTTGAGACTAATGATACATATATTGCAAGTGACATCATTACACACAATGCTAAACTAACTCCTAGATAATAACCAGAGGCTCATAAGTAGCCCCAGTCGCATTATCTATTAAAAGATGATAAGTTATATAAAAAAATAAAGATCTGCTCTTAGTGGATCTTTTTTTTGCACTAAATTTTATCAAAAAGTAGTAGAAACAAAGCCATGATATATAATATAATAATCAAGTAATATTACAATTTCATGGAAGAGACCATATTTATTCAGATAGCAAGCTATCGGGATCCTGAGTTATTAAAAACACTCAAAGACTGTTTAGATAATGCTGAATTTCCAGATCGACTTAGATTTGGTATATGTTGGCAACATTCAGACGAAGATGAATGGGATACACTAGATCAATATAAGAATGATTCTAGATTTAGAATTTTAGATGTAAACTATAAAGATTCAACTGGAGCATGTTGGGCTAGAAATAGCATTCAACAATTATATCAAGGTGAAGACTACACTTTTCAATTGGACAGCCACCATCGCTTTATTAGACATTGGGATACTGAATTGATAGGTATGCTTAAGGATTTACAGGCTAAGGGCCATGCCAAACCATTACTTACTAGCTATATTTCATCTTATAATCCAGAAACTGATCCAAAAGGTAGGACTCAATCACCATGGTTAATGAATTTTGATAGATTTACACCAGAAGGTGTAATATTCTTCTTACCTGCTACTATTCCAAATTATCAAAATTTAACTGAACCTGTTCCTTCTAGATTTTATTCAGCACATTTCGCATTTACAGTAGGTCAATTTGCAGTTGAGGTACAACATGATCCAGAATTTTATTTTCATGGTGAAGAAATTACGATTGCAGTTAGAGCATTTACACATGGGTATGATTTATTCCATCCACATAAAATTATTGCTTGGCATGAATATACTCGTAAAGGTAGAATTAAACAATGGGATGATGATTCTGAATGGGGTAGGAGAAATACAAGAACTCATGAAAAAACACGTAAACTTTTAGGTGTTGATGGAGAATCTTTTGATTCCGATGAAGAAATATATGGTAAATATGGGTTAGGTAGAGTTAGAACTATTGCAGATTGGGAAAGATATGCCGGGATTAGATTTAAGGATAGGGGTGTACAAGAATGGACAACTAGGAATAAATTAGCACCTAATCCAGATGTTGAAGATTATGAAAATAGTTTTAATCCATTATTTAAACATATCTTAGATGTACACAAAGGTCAATTAAAAGAAAACGATTATACATTCTGTGCAGTGATCATGGAATTAGAAGATGGAACATCTGTATATAGAAATGACTTAACAGGTCCAGAAATAATTAATAAAGTTAAAGCCGATGGTGAGTGGGTTAATATTCGTGTAGAAATGCAGGGACCAAAACCTTACAAATGGATAGTTTGGCCTCATAGTGCATCAAAAGGTTGGTGTCAAAAAATAGAAGGCAGGATATGAAAAAGGCATTAACGGGTGTTAGTAATAATGTAGCTAAAAATATTGATAAAATAAAAGTTTGGGCTCATAGTTTTGAGAAACAAACTAGTGGAGATGCTGTTTTAATAGCTGCAGATATGACCAATGAGGACAGAAATGTTCTTAACTTAAATAATATTAAATTCTTTGAGGTAGAGACTGATAAAAATTTAACTATAAATGATAGTCGGTTAATTCATACTGCAAATTGGATAGAAACTAG
>Ga0102812_10001718_pt1 | contig 15101 bp, 11 predicted proteins | sample ColrivemetaGS713_FD_79334 | JGI IMG/M metagenome (GOLD analysis project Ga0102812, IMG submission 79334) | Estuarine microbial communities from the Columbia River estuary - Flood tide ETM metaG S.713 | ecosystem: Environmental > Aquatic > Marine > Intertidal zone > Estuary | place: USA... | reverse complement strand
TCGCTTAAAAAGCGTTTCAATAATATTGGCGCGGGTAGATGGTCGTCCAATACCGTTTTCTTTCATTAAATCGCGTAACTCTTCATCGTCCACTTCTTTCCCAGCGGTTTCCATCGCACGTAATAACGAAGCTTCTGTAAACTGATTAGGCGGTTTAGTTTCCTTTTCTAAAAACGAGGGTTCGTGTGGTCCTTTTTCGCCTTTTATAAAAGTGGGTAATAAATCAGCTTCTTTTTCTTTGGCATTGGGGTCTTCAAAAACTACACGCCAGCCTTTTTTTAATATCTCTTTTCCGGTAGTTTTAAAAGCAACGTCTGCTGCTTTTCCAATTACCGTGGTATTTGCTACCGAACAATCATCATAAAACACAGCAATAAAACGCTTTACAATAATATCATACACTAGCTGCTGATTGTATTGCAAATTGCTTTGCATCCCGGTAGGGATAATCGCATGGTGATCGGTGACTTTTTTATCGTTAAAAACCTTAGTCGATTTTTTAATCTTTTTTCCTAAAAGCGGTTGCGTTAAAGCGGCATAGTTGGTTAACTTTTGAAGAATGCCAGATACTTTCGGATACACATCGTTTGGCAAAAAGGTGGTATCTACTCTCGGGTAAGTCACTACTTTTTGCTCGTATAAAGTCTGTGCGATTTTTAGCGTTTCGTCTGCCGAAAACCCAAATCTGGTATTGCAATATACCTGTAAGCCTGTTAAATCAAATAGCTTTGGAGCAAAATCGTTGCCTTTCTTTTTCTCAACCAATACAATTTCGAAATCGCTTTCTTTTACTTTATGGGCTAAAACTTCGCCATCTTCCTTGTTTAAAAAACGCCCTTCTTCGTAGCTAAAAAGTGTGTCCCGATACATGGTTTGTAGTTCCCAATACGGTTGCGGTTTAAAGTTTTCAATTTCTTTAAAACGGTTTACAACCATGGCTAACGTTGGGGTTTGTACCCTACCAACCGACAATACCTGTTTGTAACCACCGTGTTTCACGGTGTACAGTCGAGTGGCATTCATACCCAAAAGCCAGTCGCCAATGGCTCTGGAAAACCCTGCGTAGTATAAATTATCGTAGTTTGCTGATGGTTTTAAGTTTTCAAAACCCTCTTTTATGGCTTCAGTAGTTAACGATGAAATCCATAAGCGCTTTACTTCGCCTTTGTATTTCGCTTCGTTCATGACCCAACGTTGAATGAGTTCTCCTTCTTGCCCCGCATCCCCGCAGTTTATAACCAATTCGGCTTTATCAAATAAACTTTTTACAATTTTAAATTGCTTTAAAATGCCCGAATTTGCCACCACTTTGGTTTCAAATTTTTCGGGAAGCATAGGCAGATTGTTTAAATCCCAGCTTTTCCAGTAAGGTTTATAATCGTTGGGTTCTTTTAAGGTGCATAAATGTCCAAAAGTGTAAGTTACCGCATAGCCATTGCCTTCATAATAACCATCGCGTTTGGTATTGGCACCTAATACGGATGCTATTTCGCGAGCTACACTTGGTTTTTCGGCAATACAGACTTTCATTATCTTATTCTATTTTGGGATTGCAAAATAGGAATTTAGAAGTTGGTTTTGAAAAGGAATTGTTAGGAGTTATTAACGGATTTCAATCGGTTTAAGAAAAGATGGCTTAATTGCATGATCATGCAAATGTTGTAACGCATTCTAATTATAGTGTAACAGCTCCAGCAGGTCATGCCCCTACCTTTGGAAAGTGATATATTTCACACCCAAATAATAAATAAACATATGAAAATTAGAACCATTTTAACGTCCCTATTCATGGCATCAATTATCTTATTCACTAGTTGTGATAAAAATGATGATGAAGATAGTACAACCATTTCTACTGTTAATGAAACCTATCCAACTAATAACACAGCCGGAGTTTCACGTAATTCAGTTATTACAGCCACATTCAGTGAGCCTATGAATGCATCAACAATAACAAATTCAAGTTTTACGGTAAAACAAGGAACAACCGAAGTTGCTGGCTCTGTTAGTTATTCTGGAAATGTCGCCACCTTTACACCAACCAATGGTTTATTGGCTGGTAAAGTTTATACAGCGACTGTAACAACGGCAGTTAAAAACCTTGCAGGCAATCCTATTGCAACGCCTATGGTTTGGAATTTTACAACCGGAGGTACTTTAACGACGCTTAGTCCGGTAAATCTTGGTGCAGCAGCAAATTATGTAATTTTAGCTAAAACAGCTATTAATAATTCTTCTACCTCAGCAATTACTGGCGATTTAGGATTAAGCCCTGCTGCAACATCTTATGTTACTGGATTCGCTTTAACCAATGCCACAGGATATGCAACATCTGTACAAATTACAGGAAAAGTATTTGCTGCTGATATGGCTACTCCTACGCCTATTAATTTGACCACAGCAGTTGAAAATATGATTACTGCTTACAACGATGCAGCCGGCAGACCTTCTCCTGATTTTGTTGAATATGCAACAGGAAACCTTGGTGGAAAAACACTGGCTCCTGGTCTTTACAAATGGACAAATTCAGTAACCATTCCATCAGCAATGACGATTTCTGGTACAGCAACTGATGTTTGGATATTCCAGATTGCAGGCGATCTGAACATGAGTACAGGTATTAATATTACGTTGGCAGGAGGTGCTCAAGCTAAAAACATTTTTTGGCAAGTAGCTGGTCAAGCAACATTTGGAACCACCTCACATTTTGAAGGTAATTTACTTTCAATGACAGGTATTACACTACAAACAGGTGCGACCATGACCGGAAGAGCCCTGGCACAAACTGCAGTTGTACTTGATAAAAACACGGTTACAAAACCACAATAAGTATTACAAATAAATTATAACAACGAAAGAGGTGAACCGAAAGGCTCACCTCTTTTTTTTTATAGAATAATATCATAGATTGTATTAGAATTTTAGCCCGTATTAACGGGTTTTCATAGGTGGTAAGTTAAAAGCCTCGGCTTCGTGCTCAAAATTATTGCGGTGCGACCCATCGCAAAATGGTTTGTTAGCAGAATGTCCACAACGGCACACACCCAATACAGTTCTGCCTTCTAATCCATAGGCATTGCCTTGGCTGTCTACTATTTCGAAATCGCCTTCTATTTTTATAGAACCGTTGTTGTTAATGGTAAGTTTTGTCTTGCTCATAATCTTATATTTTTATTTGAATTCAAAGTTGGTTAAATATCTTTTGTTTTTTGAGGATTTATGCGTTTTTTGTTTTTCTTTTTTATCATTTTCTGCATGAAGATGTTATTTGGTAAGGATACCTCTTCCCCATCTTTTGTTTTTAACTTAATAAAGAAAAGACCAATATCACTAATTCTACCTTCAACTTCATAGTCTTTATCAATAATGCTCACCGTATCATCTAATTTAAAGGAATGACTAAAAAAGATAATAATGCCCGATGTAATATTTGATAAATGCGACCATTGGGCAAATAAGGCAATCCCTATAACGGCGAGTATGGAAGCCATAAAGGTGAATAACTCCGATTGATCTACGCCCCAAATAACCAGAATAAAAATGATTACGATGAAAAGAAGAGAGACTTGAAATATTTTTTTAATAATTTTCCCTCTCGTTTTTTGTAATAAACTTCTGGTTACTGTTCTATCAATAAATTTAATAATTATGAATCGCAATAGCAAGTATATTGCTATAGCAATGCCCGTTTGTAGTATTTTAATTTCTGTTAAATTCATTTAAACACTCTATAATTGTGGATACCATTATTGTAAAAATTGAGTTTTGTTTGGCTCATTTTCTTTAAGACAAAGTTGGGAAATATATTTTGGTTTTTGAAAGTTAAGCGTTTTATTTTAATGAAAGTGTTCCGCACTTGGTTTTAGAAAGGAATTGTTGGGAGTTTAAACTAATTAAAAATTGCGATGATAGAAGCTTATTTAGGATATTCGTATAACGGTTGGTGCATGATACGTATAAGATTGCAGACTTTTAACCTATCGGGATGCACCAAATTTAATGCGGGTGATAAGCTTCCGAAAACACTGAAATATTTATGGATTATAATAATTGTTGTGAGTATCCCTGTTTTTTCGAATGTATTAAGTTTTGGTACTTAATTTTACTACTATAAAGGAATCCAAAAAAATAAAGATTAAGCTCTTCATTTTCATCTCCATTCAGGAAACTGAGTAGTATTTAGATCCAGTGTTGCTATAGTCTGCAAATCAGATTCAGCAAGCTCAAAATCGAAAATGTTCAGATTTTCAATCATATGTGCTTTTTGGGACGATCTCGGGATAGTAACAATTCCTCTCTGGTAATGCCACCTTAAGCATACCTGAGGAATGCTCTTAGAATACTTTATGGCAATATCAGCAAGAATTTGGTTGTTAAAAATTCCATTTCGACCTGCTGCAAAAGGGGACCAAGCTTCCATTTGCACTTCAGATTTCTTTAAAAATTCATATGCATTGTACTGCTGAAAGAAAACATGGGTTTCGATTTGATTGATCGCGGGTTTGATTCTGGCATATCCCATCAAATCATTAAATTGATCAGGTTCAAAATTGCTCACTCCGATGGCTCTGATTTTACCTTCCTTTAAAAGCTCTTCCATCGCCTTCCATGAACCTTTCACATCTCCCCGAGGCCGATGAATGAGATATAAATCTAAATACTCCAATCCCAATTTTTGTATTGATGTTTCAAAGGCTTTCTTCGTACTTTCATACCCCGAATCATCAACCCATAATTTTGACGTTATAAATAGTTCTTCTCTTTTAATGCCACTTTGCTTAATCCCTTCTCCTACAAATTCTTCGTTTCCGTAAACGTGGGCGGTATCAATAAGGCGATAACCCACTGAAATTGCATCAGACACAGATCTTACACAGGTAAGTCCATTTAAGGTATTCGTGCCAAAACCAAGCATTGGCATTTGTATTCCGTTGTTGAGCCTAACGGTTGGAATTGAATTTTTCTTTAGTGTATAGTTAAGAGCACCGAATAGTTTAGAACTTCCTAAACCCATAAACATTGTTGCTGCAGCAAACAATGTGCTTTTTTTTAAAAACTCCCGACGTTTTACTCCATTAATATCATTTTCCATATTCATTTATCACTTTTTGATTTATATAAAAATAGATGAAATTCTATCGAGTGACAATTTCAGGCATATTTATTTATGCTTCGCCTTTTTCAGCTGTTTCTGAGAGGGTCTTAGTATCGTGCTTGGGTGGGTATATTTTTGAAACGATATAGCCTACCAACATGGCTAAGGCAAAAGATGGTGCCAGAACGTCTAATTCTTTAAAATAGGCGCCAATACTTTCCATATTTGCTACTACAAACTTGAAGAATATAACGGATGTAAAACCGGTGATCATAGATGCCATAGCGCCTTTTTCGGAATAGCCTTTCCAGAAAAGTGATAGTATAATGACTGGACAGAAGGTGGCTGCAATACCAGACCATCCAAAAATCATAATCCAGAAAACCTGCCTGTCTGGATACAGGTTGTATAAAAGTATGGCGATGCCTAGTGCTGTGATTGCCATAGCAACGGTTACTATTCTTGATAGTTTAGTGAGGTCTTCGTCTTTTAAATCGGGTCTGAATATTTTCTGGTAAAAGTCGCGCGTAATGGCACTTGATGCGATTATAAGAAGCGAATCGATGGTTGACATAATGGCTGAAAGCACAATAGCTATAAAGATGGCCACCAGAATGGTTGGCAAGAATTGGTTAGTCATCATGCTTAAAACATCTTCCCCGCCATTACCTAAAATGGCCTCGGGATCTTGCCCTTCTGTTGTGAAATATATTCGCGCCAGTATACCAATGGTTACGGCTGCTGCATCTGTTAAGAGGGTAAAAGTCAAAGCAACCCATTTGCCTTTATCAATTTCTTTTTCGCTTTTAATGGACATGAAGCGCACATACACTTGTGGTGAACCTAAAAAGCCCAATCCTATCATAGAAAACCCTAAAATGGTAAATAGGTTCATTAATCCGTCTTCACTCCTACCCATAATTTGGGTTAGCGTGGGATCGATGGCGTTTAAACCATCAGTGATTCCCGTGCCGTGATCCATTGAAAACCACACCACAATGGGGAGTAAAACCAAGCCGAAAAACATTAAAACCCCCTGGAACATATCTGACCATACTGCCGCAACAAAGCCACCAATAAAAATATAAATAAGCACAATTACGAAACCAATGAGCGCACCAATACGATAGTCGATATCGAGCATAGATTCGAATGCAATACCTGTAACATCCATTTGTGATGCGACGTATATAACCACAAAAATAACTAAGGCTGAAGCCGATATAATACGAAGACTGTTTGTGGATGATTTAAAATGACTTTCGAGGTAATCTGGTATGGTGATGGCTTTATAGTCGTCTGATCGTCTTTTAAAACGTTTTGCCATAAATTGCCATGAGATTAAAACCCCGAGCAATTCGCCAACTACAACCCAATAAGCAGAAAAGCCAGCCATGGCGCCCATGCCTGTTAATCCGATTAAAAGCCATCCCGATTCGCCGGTAGCTCTGGCAGAAAAAGCAACAGCCCAAAAACCCATGTTTTTACCGCCCACATAATAATCGCTCATGCTTTTAACTCGCCGTGACGCAAGAATTCCGATTAAAAATAAAATAGAGACATAAATGGCGAGGACGGTAAGTTTTATAATCATTGATTTTTTTATGGTTGCCGGTGAAGATAGTATTTCTATAACGAAAGGTTGGGCATAACACCAAGAGATGGTCATTTTCAATTGATTACATTGGTGAACAAAGGAATACTAGTGTTTTATTCTGACAAGCGTAGGTTAAAAATCTTATAAAAAAATTTATTTGAAAGAAAGTTTTTGGTTTGTATTGAGAGAATGCTTCGTTGTGCCTTCTGGCGATGACGTTTAAAAAACCAAATCTTCATAAACAACTTCCTGCGCTGTTTCTTCTACATTGCCTAGATAGTCTTTACCTCGTAATTTATTTACGGTATAGGCTTTAAGGTCTTGCTCTGGGTAAGGTTTCATAAGGTTTTGGATGTCCTGCACATCGGCATCCGTTTCAATGTGTTTCAACCAGTCATCTTCTAACTCTTCGGGAAGTATTAAAGGCATTCTGGCTTCTTTTAACTTAGAGTTGTTATGTATTTTAGACATAAGCGGATTGCCTTTTGTGGTAACTATACTAAAGGTTTTTATAAGTCCTTTAGTTTTTGGGTTTTTCCAAGTGCTGTACAATCCTGCAAGTACCATAGGTGTTTGGTCTTTTTTTTGAATAAAAAATGGATAGGTTTTTTTGTGGTAATGGTGGTGCTCATAAAAGCCATCGATATAAATAAGGCAACGGTTATGTTTTGCGGCATCGCTAAAGGAAGGTTTTTCGAAAATGGTTTCGCCACGGGCATTTAGCGTGTTATTCCATGTTTTTTGGAGTTGTTCTTCATCGCGCACCCAATGTGGTACCAAACCCCAGGTGGCGACTTCAGGGAAATCGGGCGAATCGTTGGTATAAATTAATAATTCCGGATGACTAAAACCTGATGCATGGTGCAATGGCAAATCTGTAAACGGAATGAGTTTTTCTTTTATTTCCTGGATAGCGCGTAAATCGCCTCGGCGTTCTGCACGACGTAATTGCGATTCGAAACTTGCTTTAATATCGTAGCACATGATTTTTTATGGTTGCCATACTAAATTAGTTATTTTTTGGTAATTAAGTTTAGAATATGATTGGTTTTACTTTGTTTAAAATTTAATATTGTTACGCCTTTGCGTTAGGGGTTGCAGCGGCATCCATTTTTGAGACTATCGAAACCAAAATATTTTATGGTTGAAGATATTGAAGCGAAGCTTTAAAAAAGATAGAGCGAAATATTTATATTCATGAGTTCCTTAATTTAAGAATTTAAACGCACGAATAAAAACCCGACCCGCAGGGTAACCTGCCTGCCGGCAGACAGGCGCCCAAATTTATCATGTTCTGATTGTCACATTTGTTACACAACTCGCCTCTAAAATTTTCCTATTATTTATAAAAAAGCTATACTTTTATAGCCGGATTTTTTGTTTAAAATTAATTTCCTAATTTACGGTACTATACCATTTAACTGACAGGTTTTATAGTATGTATTATAATTAAATTCCCTATGGTAAATAATATACTTATTGAAGATCAATATAGAAGATCGAGTTTATTTGAAAAAGAAAATGTAAATTATCTGGTTCGGGTACTAAAACGGTTTAATACGGTACCGAAAATAAACAACATAAATATTATTACGTCTGTTACCGAGCCCAATACTTTTAAAATTGTGCCTAACAAATCGATTACTATCGGTACGCTACTTTTAAACAAACCTGTTTTAGCATTAGTTTATTTACGTTATGGTATTGAATGGCAACTTTGGTATAAAGCTTTGAGTGGCGATAAAAAGGATACGGTGTTATGTGATATTGCAGCGCTTAAAGTAACTCGTATATTTTATAATTTATTGCCTAATGATGATAAAGAAAAATTAAAACCGCTTGATTATTTTTTAATTAATTTGATTAAGAGTGATGAAGATTTAGATACAGATTCTTTATTAAAATATGAAGGACTACAACTTTTTCATGGGTTAAAAAACACAAACAAGGTATTTAAAGATTCTTGGAAACCCATTCTTGAGAATCTTGCAAAACCAACCGAGTATTTATTAATGTCTGGTGGTGATCTTAGATTGAATATTGACGAGGTTGAATTGTTGAACAAATATGGTTGCAGACCTTTCCCGAGGCCCGATGCTTTTACTTTTGCCTCATCGACCGCAACAAGTGTGTCAAATTTTGCTTTTGATAAAACAGATAAGGTAAGAAGTATATTAATTGGAAATAGCTTGAAAAATGGTTTTAAAAATGCCACTATTGAGTTTTCTGAATTACTAAAAAATAACCTGCACAAAATATTTAAAATAAATGATGCCTGTGAAATCATTTTTTCACCTTCTGGCACCGATTCTTCGCTTCAAATAGCAGCGATTACTCAAATTACTTCTGATAAGGAAATTACACATGTTTTAGTAGCATCTGATGAAACCGGCAGTGGTGTACCTTCGGCATTAAAGGGTTGTCATTTTGAAAATACAACAGCACTTAATTTCCCAGTTAAAAAGGGCGATAAAATTGAAGGGTTTAGAGATATCGATTTGATAAAAATCCCTTTTAGAGATGACAATGGTGATTTAAAATCGTCTGATCAATTAGATAAAGAAGTTTTTAATGCCATATCTGAAACAAATAAACTAGGCAGACATGTGGTGTTACATGCCATGGATCAATCGAAATTAGGCTATCAATCACCTAGTGAAGAAATGATTGAAAATTTGGATACGCTTGACAATTTATCCATGCAAATTATTGTGGACGGATCGCAACTTAGGTTAGACCCGAAAGACATTCAGAACTATTTAAACAAAGACTATATTGTTACCATAACAGGAAGTAAATACTTTACTGGTCCTCCTTATGCAGGCGCCTTGATTTTGCCCGAAAGTGTTAGTAAATTAATAAATTCTGTAAAAAACACACTACCAAAAGGCTTAACCCAATATTATAATCATTCTGATTGGCCAACATCGTGGTACTGTTCAAATGATTTATCTGAAGGTTTTAATTATGGATCTTATATGCGTTGGAACGCTGCCATAGTTGAAATGGACCGCTACTATAAAACCCCTATCCTGTATAGAAACATGGGTATTGAGATGTTTTGCAATTTTGTTGAAGATTCTGTAAAAGATGCTGCTTTTTTAGAGCCACTTTACGGTGAGGAAACAAAAACTAACACCTATAACAGTGAAGAATTCGGGCTACGAAATATACGTACCATATTCCCGTTCTTTATCCTTAAAAACAATGAAGCATTATCTATTGATAATGTAAAAAAACTTTACACCTTGTTAAATTCTGACATCTCCGACCAGTTTGAAGATGCTTCTTTAGAAATTATTAGACTTGCTGCCCAAAAATGTCACACAGGGCAAGCGGTTAATGTAAAATACAATCACAAGACGGAAAGTGCTATTTTAAGAATAAGTTTGGGTGCACGAGTTATTTCTGAAAGTTGGGTAAATCGAGATATTAGCCTCTTTTTTAGAAATATAGAAGCACAAATGAATCAGGTGACTGTTATCATTAAAAAAATAGAATTGATACTGAATCATCCTGAATTGTTGAAATAAATCAGGAATACAAAGTCTAATTTTATTGGCGAGTGCAAATAATTTTAAAAAAATGTAGATACCTGTCTTCGCAGGAATTAATCGCCGTCCATTTCCATAATTAAATTGGCTATTAAAGCTGTCCACCCAGTTTGATGCGAAGCGCCTAAACCTTTACCACTATCGCCATCGAAAAACTCGTAAAAGAAATGCAGCTTTTTAAAGTGTTCGTCTTTGGTGAAATGTTTTCCTGCGTTATCAGCATGGTATTGAAATTTACCTTCGGTATTTGGTTCAAACAGTTTTACTAATCGCTTTGTGAGCTCGTTAGCAATTTGCTTTAAATTAAGTTTATTACCAGAACCCGTTGGAAATTCATATTGATATGTATCGCCATAAAAGGTGTAATACTTTCGCAACGAATGAATAATCATGTAATTTAAAGGCATCCAGATAGGACCGCGCCAGTTGGAGTTACCTCCAAACATATCAGAACGACTTTCTCCCGATTCGTACTGGATTTGATGATGTCCGTGGTGCTGAAAAACAAAAGGATGTTTTTCGTGGTATTTGGATAATGAACGAATACCGTAGTCTGACAAAAACTCGTCCTCATCCAGCAAGCGTTTCAGTAAATGTTCTAACCTAAAACCACGCATTATGGCGAATAGGTAATTCCCTTCTTCATTGGTTTCATCTAAATTTGAAATTAACGAAGCCAAATCTGGGCGGGTTCTTATTATTTCGTTGGCCCTGTGTCTAAAACTCTTTAATTCTTCGAACAGGTCTTTATGCATAATTTCGACTGCAAACATTGGGATTACGCCAACTAAAGAGCGTACCCTTAATGTATCTGTCACGCCACTTGACATTTCAACTACATCGTAGTAAAAATTATCCTGATCATCCCAAAGCGAAATATCCTTTTTACCAATGTGGTGCATAGCCCAGGCAATGTTTAAGAAATGTCTAAAAAACTTAATGGCTGATTCTTCGTATATTTTATTGGTTTTTGAGAGTTCGAATGCCATACGCAGCATATTAAGCGTAAACATGGCCATCCAACTGGTGGCATCTGCTTGCTGCATTCTAGTAATACCTGGTGGCATATGATTACGGTCGAATACGCCAATATTATCTAATCCTAAAAAACCACCTTCAAAAAGGCCGGTTCCACTTTTATCTTTTTGATTTACCCACCACGTAAAATTGATGAGTAGTTTTTGGAAAGCTTTTTCTAAAAATACGGTATCCCCTTTTCCCGTATAGTTTTTGTCTTTTTCATAAACATTCCATACCGCATAAGAATGCACAGGCGGATTAACATCACTAAAATTCCACTCGTATGCTGGTATTTGTCCATTAGGATGCATGTAGTTTTCTTTTAGTACCAGTAATAACTGCTCTTTCGCGAAAAACGGGTCAATTTCTACAAAAGCCGCCATATGAAAAGCTAAATCCCAAGCGGCATACCATGGATATTCCCATTTATCTGGCATGGAAATTACATGCCTGTTATTAAGATGTTGCCAGTTATAATTTCTCGGATAAGCCCTATGTGATTTCATTTCATCCTGACCACCAAATAACCATTTATACACATCGTTATAATAAAATTGCTTAGTCCAAAGCAAGCCAGAAAAGGCACTTTTCACAATAGCTCGATGTGCTTCTGGTATATTTGGTTTTATGGTTTCATTATAAAATGCATCGCATTCAGATATTCTTTGGTTAAATATAGCATCAAAATCTTCCCAAGGGTTTTCCACTTTAGTTTTGCTTAAGCGGACTTTTATACTTTTTTCCTCACCTGCTTTTAGATTAAATTTATGCCAAACGGCTAATTTTGAACCATTCTTTTTAGGATTTATGGTAAGTTTTCCACCTACCACATGGTCGTTTATACCATCTTTAACATAATCAGAAATATTTGGTGTATTATAAAGAAGCATATTATTTGTCTCGTTTTCACAGAATAGCTGTTCGCCATTTTCATGATAGAAAAAATAGTTGCCGTTTCTTGCACTTTTGGATTGCACACTGGAACTGGAAATTGATTTTATATTTGGTCGAGAATGCCTCTTGTTATGGTTCCAGAAATTTCGAAACCAAAGGTGCGGAAGCACATGAATATCGGCATTTTTAGAACCTCTGTTCACCACAGTGACTTTCATAAGAATATCATCAATATCGGCTTTAGCATATTCTATGTAACAATCGAAATAAGCGTTGTTTTTAAAGCTACCCGTGTCTAACAACTCATATTCAAATTGATCTCGCCCTCTACTATCGTTAGTGCTAACTAAATCACCATACGGAAATTCATTTTGTGGATATTTATAGAGATACTTACAATACGAATGTGTGGGTGAAGACACCTGATGAAAATAGAGTTCTTTTACGTCTTCACCATGGTTACCTTGATTGTTTGTTAAACCAAACAGACGTTCTTTTATAATTGGATCCTTTCCATTCCAGAAAGCTGGCGCTAAACATAATATTTCCCGAGAGTCACAAAAACCACCGATGCCTTCTTCTCCCCAACGGTAGGCATTACTGCGCGCCTTTTCATGATCTACAAAATCCCAAGCATGTCCATATTCGCTATAATCTTCCCGAACGGTTCCCCATTGCCTTTCGGCTAAATATGGGCCCCATTTTTTCCAGTTCTGGTAATTTTCGGATACTGCTAATCTTTCTGCTTCTATACCTTTCTGAATCATAAACTACTAAAATATATGTTGGGGATGCTATTTAAATGAAAATAAAAATATACTTTTTTGCATGAAGTGGCTACTCCTTTTTGAAATATTGCCTAATTATTATTTTTACAAGAATTCTTTTAAAATCTCGTAATAAAAAGCAGGATAATTTAACGAACTCATACTCTAATTGAAGGAAATAAATTCTGTTTCTTAGAAAATTAGGTGCGTTAAATTTTCCAATTACGAAGTTTATCGAGTTCTTCTTGAGCTTTTAATTCTTCTTGAGGGACTACTTTTAAAAAAGATGGATGTTGCTCAATAGCAAATTCGATTCTTTTTACAATATCTTCGGTAGATTCATTTTCATAGTCTATAATCAAAGGCTCCTTAATTTCGAAAGATTGTAAAATATTTTTCTTTTTTACACGCAATCCTTTTTTATCGAACGAACGACGAAACCCATCTATAACAATAGGAACCACCACGGGCTTATAACGTTTTATAATATGTGCTGTACCTTTTCTAATTGGTTTAAAAGGTGTGGTTGTTCCTTGTGGAAAGGTAATTACCCAACCGTCGTCTAGAGCTTGTCCTATACTAGATATATCACTCATTTTTACCTGACGGTTTACATCTTTACCTTCTGCACGCCAGGTACGTTCAATACTTATAGAACCTACATATGCCAATATTTTTGGCAATAACCCTGCGTTCATGGTTTCTTTAGCTGCTACATAATATATGTTAAGCTTGGGATTCCATAAATACCCAACATTTTTTATTGAATCAGTCCTGCCGCTTAAACTGGCATTGAACACATGAAACATCGCCACAACATCGGCAAAGTATGTTTGGTGATTTGATATAAAAAGCACATTGGTTTCAGGTAAAGTCTTTATAATTTCAGAACCTTCTATTTGCAACTCATTAAACCCTCGAAAACGTCTGTGAGTTAGAGCTCCAAGAATTCTTATAAGCCACTTTTTTATAAATAATATATGTCCGAATGGATTTCGTTTAAATAATCCCATAAATCACACTTCAAAAATTGGTTAGTTTACAAATGTAATAATTCTATAATTTACATGAGTTGTTTTAATACGTCTTTAATTTCGCTTAACATCATAGCAGTCGCTCCCCAAACTACGTGATTATTTAAATTAAAGGCAGGAACCTCAACCTCAATACTATAAGATGTTTTTACTTTCTTAGTTATAATGCTAGAATCATCAAAAAATTGTCGTAATGACACTTCAATAATGGTCTCAACCTCATCTTCCTGTTTAACAAACATAGGTGTTTCTTTCGAAATTCCTAAAAATGGCAACACATAAAAATTACTTGGCGGTATATAAACTTCCGATAATTCATAAAGCACTTCAATTTGGGCTACAGGAACGCCAATTTCTTCAAAAGTTTCCCTTACAGCCGCATCTTGCAAAGAAGCATCTTGTTTTTCCAGTTTACCACCTGGGAACGCAACCTGAGCAGAATGCACGCCCTTATAGGTGTTTCTTAAAATTAAAACAAAATTAGTTTGATGATTTTTATCAGGATAAAACAAAGCTAAAACACCCGCTCTTTTAGCATTTTTTATAGCGTCTGTTTGAAGTTTTAGTAGTTCCTGTCGGTAGGGAGGCACCATTTTAAACTGAGATACTTGGGCTGGAAGCGGTATATTCTTTATTTTTGAAATTGAAATTAAAAATTCATCAAAATTCATTCTTTATGCGCGTTATTTTTCTTTTAAGTGTTTTTCTTTTATTTCTGAATTGTGAAGATAAACAATCCTCTAAAAAAAATAAGATTGATTCTACCAAAACATCGGCTACTGAAAAAGAATTTGTAGAAGATATGGAAGACACAACAGAAACATCGAAAAGACGCTATCCAAAACTAGACACCAAAAAAGCTATGTATTTCTTTTTGGATTTCGAAAAAACCAACAAGGAAAACAAAGTTCGTATTACAACCGATTTTGGGACTATTGATATTTTGTTGTTTGAGGAAACAAAATACCATCGCGCTAACTTTATATTTTTAACAAAACAGAACTATTTTAACGACACTCAGTTTTACCGAGTTATTAATAATTTTATGGTTCAGGCAGGAAATAGTGATGACAAAAAAACAGCAAGAAAGCGTGGTCATATTGGAAAATATTTATTGCCACCAGATACAGATCGTGGTTT
>Ga0102812_10001716_pt1 | contig 15106 bp, 13 predicted proteins | sample ColrivemetaGS713_FD_79334 | JGI IMG/M metagenome (GOLD analysis project Ga0102812, IMG submission 79334) | Estuarine microbial communities from the Columbia River estuary - Flood tide ETM metaG S.713 | ecosystem: Environmental > Aquatic > Marine > Intertidal zone > Estuary | place: USA... | reverse complement strand
TCGTCTACTGGATCGGCAACTGCGGCAATCTGTCTGCGGCGGTCGGTCCCTTTGCCATCGCTCACGGCATGGTCGATCCTGCGCGGGTACCGCATGATGGCCTCTGTACCGTGCGCATCTGGCAGGCCAATATTGGTAAGACCATTCTGGCGCATGTTCCGGTCTGCTGTGGTGAAGTGCAGGAGACCGGTGATTTTGAGCTCGATGGCGTCACCTTCCCGGCTGCGGAAATCATGCTCGAGTTCATCGATCCGGCTGAAGAGGGTGAAGACGAGGGCGGTGAATCCATGTTTCCGACCGGACATTTGACCGACACGCTGAATGTTCCGGGCATCGGCACCCTTGAGGCAACCCTTATCAATGCAGGCATTCCGACCGTTTTCGTGAATGCCGCCGACATCGGCTACACCGGCGCCGAACTGCAGGATGCTATTAATGGCGATGCCAAAGCACTAGCCATGTTCGAAAGAATCCGTGCCCATGGCGCTGTCCGTATGGGGTTGATTGAAACTGTGGCCGATGCCGTTTTGCGCCAACACACGCCGAAGGTGGCTTTCGTCGCCCCGCCGGCGGATTACACCAGCAGCAGCGGCAAGCGCATCGCCGGAGTAAATATCGATCTTCAGGTCCGCGCGCTTTCGATGGGGAAACTGCATCATGCCATGATGGGCACCTGCGCCGTGGCTATAGCCACGGCTGCTGCCATTCCCGGTACCGTGGTGAACCGGGCGGCCGGCGGAAGCGTGTATCCGTCTGTTCGTTTCGGACATCCCAGCGGTACTTTGCGTGTGGGTGCCGAAGCCGTTCAGGATAATGGCCGATGGACGGTGCGCAAGGCCATCATGAGCCGTAGCGCGCGTGTGCTGATGGAGGGTATGCTGAGGGTGCCGCAGGATCGCGGTTACAGCGCTCCGGATGAAACCCCATGATTACGCTTTACGAGGACTGGCAAGCCAACACCGTGGTGGTCTGCGCGACCACTCTGGCGGTCAGTCTTGCCGTCCTGGTGCACTATGAGGGGCTGGCGCTGATTTCGAACTGGCTGGCCAGGCGCCGTGAACTGCATTCGCGGCGGAAGGTGTTGTATTCGATTTTCTCGGTACTGGCGCTGCATGTGACCGAAATCTGGATTTTCGGCATCACACTCTGGCTGACGCTGCATTACCCCGAGACCGGATTCATCAAAGGCGCTGATCCTTTGCATCTGCTGGATGCCGTCTATCTCTCGGCAGTGACTTTCAATACGCTCGGTTTTGGCGATCTGGTGCCGGTCGGGCCCATCCGCTTCATTGCCGGCACCATGTCGCTGACCGGTTTCGTACTGATCACCTGGTCGGCATCGTTCACCTATCTGGAAATGGAGCGCTACTGGCGTAAGTAAGGCCGCTTAGAACCGTGCCGCCAGCTCCGCACCTTGCGCAATGGCGCGTTTGGCATCCAGCTCTCCGGCCTGCTCGGCGCCGCCGATGAGGTGCGAATTGAGTCCGAGCCCTTGCAATGCGTCGTGGAGGGTCCGTTCGGGTTCCTGGCCGGCGCACACAATGACATGATCGACCGGCAACACCATGGCCTCGCCATCTTTTTTGATATGCAGGCCGACATCATCGATGGCCACGTATTCAATGCCGCCCCAAGCCTGTACACCGCCCATCTTGAGCGCCGCGCGGTGGATCCACCCAGTAGTTTTGCCCAATCGTGCCCCTGGTTTTCCCGCGCTGCGTTGCAGCAGCCAGATCTGCCGTGCCGGGGCATGCGGCTCGGGCTTGCATAGGCCGCCTTTGCTTTCGAAGGTGGGGTCGACGCCCCATTCCTTCATCCAGCGACACGGATCAAGGCTTGCCGATTGCGTATGCAGAAGAAACTCGGCGACATCGAAGCCGATGCCGCCGGCGCCGATGATCGCGACCGATTTGCCGACCGGTGCGTCATCGCGCAGCACGTCAAGGTAGCCGAGCATCTTCGGGTGATCGCTGCCCGGCAGGCGTAGGCTGCGTGGCGTGATACCGGTGGCAATTACGATCTCGTCGAATCCGGCCTGCTGCAGCTGGATCGCATCCACCGTGTGTCCGAGTTTCACGGCAACGCCGGTATCTGTCAGCAGATTGCCGTAATAGCGCAGGGTCTCGTGGAACTCCTCTTTGCCGGGGATGCGTTTGGCGTAGTTGAACTGCCCGCCGATTTCCGATGCCGCATCAAACAGGGTGACCTCATGGCCGCGTCCGGCGGCGACGGTGGCGAAACTCAGTCCGGCCGGTCCGGCACCTACGACTGCGATGCGTTTCTTAGCCGTGGTCGGCGGGTAGTTGAGTTCGGTTTCGCGGCAGGCGCGTGGATTCACCAGGCAGGAGGCTTTTTTGTTTTCGAATACGTGGTCCAAGCAGGCTTGATTGCAGGCAATGCAGGTGTTGATCAGGTGCGTCTTGCCGGCTTTGGCCTTGTTCGGCCACTGGGCGTCTGCCAACAGTGGGCGTGCCATCGAAATTATGTCAGCCTGACCATTGGCGAGAATCTGCTCGGCGACATCGGGCATGTTGATGCGGTTGGTGGCGACCAGGGGCAGTTTCACGTTAGGCTTCAGCTTTCCGGTCACCCCAGCAAAGGCCGCGCGCGGTACCGAAGTGGCGATGGTCGGTACCCGGGCTTCATGCCAGCCGATGCCGGTGTTGATGATGGTTGCACCGGCTGCTTCGATCGCTTTGGCCTGCTCTACGATTTCCGGCCAGGCCAGACCTTCGGGTACCAGCTCCAGCATGGAGAGGCGGTAAATGATGATGAAATCCGGTCCGACGGCCTCCCGCATCCGGGAAACGATTTCCATTGCGAAACGACGGCGCCTTGGGGCATCACCGCCCCAGTCATCAGCGCGGGTGTTCACCTGCGGCGAGACGAACTGGTTGATCAGGTAGCCTTCAGATCCCATGACTTCGACACCGTCATAACCGGCCTCGCGTGCCAGTTCGGCGCTGCGCACGTAATCGCGGATGGTACTTTCAACGCCACGTGCGCTGAGCGCTCGGGGCGTGAACGGGTTGATGGGCGCCTTTTTGGCCATTGAGGATACGGAGAGCGGGTGGTAGCCATAGCGCCCGGCATGCAGAATCTGCATGGCAATCCGCCCGCCGGCACCATGTACTGCATTGGTAACTTGGCGGTGCGGGGCCACTTCAAGCCGCCAGCTCAGTTTGCCGACGAAGGGTTTGAGCCAGCCGCGGATGTTGGGCGCAATGCCCCCGGTGACCATCAGGCCAGCACCGCCCTCGGCGCGCTCCCTGAAGTAGGCAGCCAGCTTCGGATAGTCGGCACGCTTGTCTTCCAAGCCGGTATGCATGGACCCCATGAGGATGCGGTTGGGTAGGGTGCAGAAGCCGAGGTCAAGCGGCCGGAACAGATTCGGGAATTCAGAGGAGCTCATGCAGTTAGACCTTTACGGGATTGAGGGCGCGTGTATTCCGCCGACCATACTCAGCAGTATAGTTAAAAAAACCGATTAAAAACAGGGGTACCCTCATCAGGGGGGGGGGGGGCTTAGGACAGGCCACCAACAACGGATTGGGTGCGGCTGAGCCTAAAAATGTCGATTGCGTCACAGTTCTATTTGGGGTGAAAGAGCTAGGATTGGCAGTAAGCATCTGAAAAAATAGGGTAATTCAGAAATAAGGATGGGTGAATATTATGGGAACTTTTTCCGCTAAAGGCTTGCAATTTATCCTGAAAGTGTTATTTTGGCGTTAACGATTCGAAAGGGGTTTACGGTCGTTGACACGGCAGGCGTTTGAGCCTGTATCGATTTGTAGCAATTTTCCACATGTAAAATGGAGATGTAAAAATGAAGAAAAATCTACTTGGCCTTGCTCTTCTCAGCGCCGTTGGCTTCTCGCAAGCTGCTGCTGCCCAGGAATTCGATGATCGCTGGTACATTTCCGGCACTCTTGGCGTTCTCGTTACCGATAGCGACCGTCTTGATGCCTCCAATTCCGAACTTTACGGCGTCGGCGTCGGCAAGCGTCTGTCCGAAAACTTCGGTCTGGAACTGGCCTATGACCAAGCCAGCCCGACCCTCGACATCGATCCGTTCAACGGTGACGTGAGCTGGGATCTGAACTCCCTGTTCCTGAATGCCCGTTACTACTTCACCAAAGACGGCCGTGCATGGGATCCTTACCTGGTCGGCGGCATGGGCGCAACCGATCACGATATCGCCAACGGTTTTTATGACGGTGCCGATTGGGCCGCCAAGCTCGGTGCCGGTATCGAAACCGATCGCCGTAAGCGTGTTGACTTCCGCGTGGAAGCCGGCGCCCGCTACGACAGTCACACCGAAAACGACGAAATTGTCGGTGACATCGGCGGTTTCGTCGATCTCTATGCCGCTGCGTCGATTCTCGTGAAGCTGGGTGACTTGGCCGCTCCGGTGGTTGCCGCCCCGACTTGCGACACCCTCGACGGTGACAATGACGGCGTCAACGATTGCAACGACAAGTGCCCGAACTCCGAAGCTGGTCAGGCCATCGGCGCCGACGGTTGCCCGGTCAAGCTGAGCATCGATCTGAAAGGCGTAAACTTCGACTTCGACAAAGCTACCCTGCGTCCTGACGCGGTCGTGATCCTTGACGAAGCCGTTGCCGTGCTGGCCAAGTATCCGGAACTGCGTGTTGAAGTCGCCGGCCACACCGATCTTTGCGGCAAAGACACCTACAACCAAGGCCTGTCGCAGCGCCGCGCCCAAACCGTGTATGACTACCTGACTGGCAAAGGCATCGATGCCGGCCGTCTGGCAGGTCCGAACGGTTATGGCGAAAGCCGTCCGCTGGAAGCCACCGAGCAAACCTCGCCGGCTTGTAAGAGCGAAACCAACCGCCGTACCGAACTGAACGTTCAGAACTAAGCGGTTCAAAGCGTCATGAAAAAGCCCGGCTTCGGCCGGGTTTTTTTATTGTCTATAGGATATGGACTCGGTATAGTTGGCATGCAGGCGGCTGCAGCCGTGCCCCAATCTTGCTCGACGCAAGGAAACGATCATGACCATCCCGAGTCTCAATGTTCTGAAAAACGCACGCATGCCGCTGTTGATGGCCCTTGCAGTACTGGCGGGGTGCTCACGCGAGCCTGATAATGCTGCCGATGTGGTCTATTCCGGCGGCGATATCCTGACCATGGCCGGTGACCAGCCCCAGTACGTGGAGGCATTTGCGGTCAAGGACGGGAAAATCAGCTTCGCCGGCAGCAAGACCGAGGCTGACAAATTGATCGGCAAAGCAACCATAGATGTCAATCTGCAGGGATCTACGGTCATTCCTGCCATTGTGTCCTCTGGCATGCCAATGGCGATGGCTCCTGAGAATAGGCCCAGCGCCCCGAATTGCTGGCGTGATGCCACGCCTGCTACATCTAGGGAGCTCATTGAAGCACTTACTGTCGCGTTGAAGAATCGAAAGGCATCCGATGTTGATGGCCTTTATTGCACCGGATTCGATCCAGCTGCTTTTGGAGCATCGCCCGCATTGACCGAGACCGATCTGAATGAAGCATTTCCCGATAATCCAGTGGTATTGGTTCAAGCTGGAGGAAGTGTAATTCTGAGCAACAGTTCTGCCAAAAAACGCTTTCCACTTGATACCTATAAGGTATTGAAGGGGGCAATGCTGCCAGGGGCCATTGGATTGCAGGCCGGTCAATCTGCAGACTTCATGTTGTTGGATAAAAACCCGCTAAAGATAACTTCCGGATCATTGTCGATAACCCATATTACTCAGGTTTTTTCCGGCGGTAAATTAATCACAGAAGCGCCGAAAGACCTGTTAATGCTCGCGTCTCTCGATCTGAATGCAGCCCTCGCGCAGGAACAGGCGAATATTGCGAAAATCGAAGGGCAGCGCGCAATCGAGGCCGCCAAGAAAGCCAATACTAAATCCAAACCGAAGCCGGCAGCTGCAACGACGGCAGCCAAGCAACAGACCAAACGCTCCAATGAAAAGAAACCACTGGCACCGAAGCCTGCGGCTGTTGAAAATGCGGCTGCGGAAGAAGCATCGAAGCCGAAAGAGGTGCGTTTCAACATGACCCAGGACGGCAAGAAGATGACGCCGGAGGATTTCGATGCCTGGATGAAAGCGCAGGGCATCCGCATCGTCCCGGCCAAGCTGGTCGAGCCGCCAAAAACCGAGACCAAGAAAGACGGTGGCTGAGCTTTACCAGAACATAGATGAAAAGCCCGGCTTAGCCGGGTTTTTTATTGGTGAAGCGGTAGTGCGCCACCATCCATTCATTGCCGTCGTTGAACGCGAACAGCTCGGCGCATGCCATCCAGAACATACGCCAGCGCTGCGACCAGACCGCGGCCTGGTCGGCGCCATGGGTTGCCGAGAGGATTTCCAGAATCCGCGCGCAGTTGCGATCCTGGTTTTCCAGCCATTGGTTGCTAGTGCGGGCGTAATGGCGGCCCGGAACCAGCCAGCGCCGTTCGATGGAAAGATCCTCGGCGAAATGCAGCAGGGTATCGGCCGAGGGCATCAGACCCCCGGTGAAGAAGTAGCGACCCATCCAGTTGTCATCGCCGCCGGTTTCGAATGGGTACATCAGGTAGCGGTGCACGAAGATATGCACGAACAGCTTGCCGTCCGGTTTCAGCCAACGGCTGATGCCGTTCAACAGGCTACGGTAGTTGCGCATGTGCTCGAACATCTCCACCGAAACGCAACGGTCGAACCGGTCGCTTTCGAAATCCAGCACGTTGACGTCGCGTGTCAGCACCGTGACATTGCCGAATCCGCGCTCGAGACAGCGTGCCTCGATATGGGCCCGTTGCGTGGCCGAATTCGAGACTGCGGTAATGCGTGCATTCGGATAATGTTCGGCCATCCACAGCGTCAGCGAACCCCAGCCGCAGCCGAGTTCCAGTATGTCCTGGCCATCGGCCAATTCCGCGCGCTCGCCATACATCCGCAGCATGTGTTCTTCGGCGGCATCCAGCGACTCATTGCCCTCGGGGTAATATGCCGACGAATACTTGAGGCGTTTGCCTAGACAAAGCTGGAAAAACTCGGTGGGAAGTTCGTAGTGCTGCTCGTTGGCCGCCTGGGTCTCTATGGCGATCGGACTCGATTTCAGCTCGGCAATCAGCTGGTTGAACTTTGCGTCCGCGCTTCCGGTATCGGCAATGCCCTCGTCCTGCAATCGTTGGCGGCAGAGTTGCCGGATGCCATGGCGGATGAGCGCATCCGGCAATAGGCCGCGTTCGGCGAAATCGATGAGGCTCATAAGACTCCGTTTTTGGATGGCTTCGGGGGCAGAGGAAAGAAGGCGCTGACCTCACTCTGATAGCGCCGGTAGTCATCGCCGCGCGAGCGTAGCGCCTGGGCTTCGGTCCACGGGATGCCGCTGACGCGGTACAGGAAGGCCAGCATGACCACCGGCCCGACCAGGCTCAACCAGAACTGCGGACTGCCGATTGCCAGGAACAGGTAGGCAAACCAGTGCAGCCATTCGAAAAAGTAATTCGGATGCCGCGACCAGGCCCACAATCCGTTTCGGCAGGTTTTACCGCGGTTCGCAGGATTATTCCGGAACGCGGCCAGTTGCCGATCCGCCAGTGATTCACCGGCAACACTGAGGATAAAAACAGCTACTGCGGCAAAAAACCAGAAATCAAGCGACACGTTTCTATTGTTCGCGGCTGCTACGAACGGCAGACTGAACAGGGCCACGATGACCGCCTGCCCCTGGAAGAATACGAACAGTTTCGTCGGACTGCCGTTCCAGGCCGCGCGCAAGGCCTGATAGCGGCCGTCTTCGGGCTCATGGCGAACCCTGATGAGCAGGGAAAGGAAGAGGCGCAGCCCCCACAGTCCTGCAAAGAGCGCTACAGAAAAGCGTGCCAGTGTCGAGCCCTCGGCCACATCCGCGCAGAAACCACCGGCAATAGCCATCAGGCCTGCCCACGCCACATCCACGATGCCGATATTGCGGATTTTCAGGGCAAGCATCCAGACCAAGGCCATGGCAGCGGCGCTGAATCCGAAAATGAGGGCGATGGTCAACAACAGGCTCATGCGGTCTGTCCTTTTTCTGTGGAGGTACTGCGCAGATCAAGCCAGCGGATCACGCTGAGTCCGATGCCCCAGACCAAACCGATCCAGAGTGCGCATTCAAGGGTGCCGCCTTGGACGGACATCGCCTCGAAGCGCATGGTGGCGATGCTATAGGCAACCGGGCCGCCGAGCAAACCGAACAGGAAGGTGGGCAGTGCTTTGGCGTAGATGCTGTGGAGCGAGTGGTTCAGGGTCAGCGCGAAGCCCAGCCAGAGCGCCATAATCCAAACCGGTGCCAGACCGGGAAGGGGATATGGACAGGCGAACTGCAGGCTCTGGGACTGTACGAGAATGCTGTCCATGAGGAAACCCAGAGGAAGTGCAATGCTCAGGGTGCGCAGATCCCTGTTGCGTTCCGGGGTGAATGCCAGCGTAAGCGCCGCAAACAGAACCGCGACGACCAGACCCGGCCACCAGAGGCCACGCCCGGCACCGATGACGCTCACCAGCCAGACAGCCTGGAAACCGAGGACGTTCAGCACGGTCCATGACCAGGCAGGCATTTTGGCCATGTTCATTCGGGAAACTTTTCCTTACCCAGCAGCAAGTGAACGTCGCTGATGGATTCTTCCAAGAAACCGGCCTCGCAGTAGGCCAGATAGAAATCCCACATGCGCAGGAAACGCCGGTCATAGCCCAGCGCCAAAACATCGGCTTCCCGGGACAGGAAACGCTCACGCCAGGCATGGATGGTCTTGGCGTAGCTGTCACCGATGTCCTGCAGATTGAGTAGGCGCAGATTACCGGCCTGTGCCGCGGAAGCGACCATGCTGCTGACGCAGGGAATGTAGCTGCCCGGGAAGATATAGCGTTTGATGAAGTCGACGCTATCGAGTGCCTGCTGGTAGCGGTGGTCTTCGATGGTGATGGCCTGGATCAGTGCTTTACCACCGGGCTTGAGTAGGCTGGCGCATTTGGCGAAGTAGGTGTCCTGATACTGGTGGCCGATGGCTTCGATCATTTCGATCGACACGAGTTTATCGTAGTGGCCATCGAGGTCGCGGTAATCACGGAACAGCAGGTTGATGCGGTCCTGCAGGCCCTCGGCCGCGATCCGTGCTTTGGCCAGATCGTATTGTTCCTGGGAAATCGTGGTGGTGGTGACACGGCATCCGGTATGCTTGGCGGCATAAATCGCCATGCCGCCCCAGCCGGTACCGATTTCCACCAAATGATCCCCGGCGCCGAGCGACAGTTTTTCGCAGATCAACTGAAGTTTGCGTTGGGAAGCCTGTTCGAGCGTCATGCCGTCCTGGTCGAACACCGCCGAGGAATACATCAGACTGGGGTCGAGGAACAACTCGAACAGCGCATTGCCCAGATCGTAATGCGCGGCGATGTTTTTCCGGCTGCCGCTGCGGGTATTGCGCCGCAGCGCATGCGCGGCTTGCATCAGCCATCCGGCGAAACGGGCGCCACCGCCTTCCATCGCATCCAGCAGGTTCCGGTTGCGGATCAGAAGGCGCATCAGGCCGACCAGATCATCCGTCTGCCAGTCCCCGTCCATGTACGATTCGGCGGCACCGACCGACCCGCCCAAGGCAAGCTTGCCGTAAAAGCGGCCATCTCCGATGGCCAGTGTCCCGAAGCCGGGCAGGGCTGTATCGCCGTAAGACTGGCGTGTGCCGTCCTCATCGATCTGGATATGGCCATACTGGAGTTTGCCGAGTTTGGCGAGCACCTGGTTGCGCACCAGAGCATCGATACCGCTCAGCCGGTGGCCGCTGGTGAGGGTATCGGAGTCAGTTCGGATCATGGTCGGCCTTGGGATTGGGATGGAACGGAGCACGCTTGAGCCAGAGCCGGAGCGCATTCCAGTAAATGCCGAATGCCACCGTGGCGCTCATCCAGGGCTGCAAGAATAGCTCGCGCAGCAGGTTCTGGTATGTCAATTGTCGCTGTTGCAGGGTCAAGGTGGCGTCAAATTGCTTATCGCCGGCCTTTTCGACCCGCATGTACACATCCAGGCGCTGATTGGGACAACCGAACCGCCAGTCATAGTCGAGATCCATCGGCAAAAACGGGGAGACATGGAACTGCTTCGGAAAATTCCAGTGACTGGTGCCGTCATTAGTACCCGCGGAGCGCATGGGCAGAAAATAGCTGTGCCGTTCGCCCCAGGGGGTATTGGTGATTTCCGCCAGAATCCATTGCAGTGTCTTCCCGTCCGGGGCAAAGCCGTAATAGAAACTGACCGGATTGATCACATAGCCGAACACCCGCAGATGGGTGAGTAGGTAAATCGGCCCTTCATGCGCGGTTCCGCTTTCATTCTGCACATGCCGCCGAACGGCGGTATCCAGCGGCAGCGCGCAATCTCCGAAATAGTCCTTACGCCGGTAGCTGAGCCAGTTGAATCTATCCGTAGAGCAGAACCAGAAGGGCTTAAGCGTCTGTTCGATGCGACTGATGTCGAGATAAAGCTGGAAAATCCGGTAGCGGAAGGCATGCGGTTTCGGAGTGAAACGGCGGTGACCGATATGTCCGACGTAAATCGCATCGGTCTGCGCCTGACTCATAAGGCGAGAATGCCTTCGGCAACCTCTTGGCCGCTACGGAATCCGTCTTCATGGAATCCGAAGCCCCAGTAGGCGCCGCAGAACCAGCTCCGGCGCTTGCCTTGGATTTCGTGGCGTCGGGACTGCGCACGGACCATGGCATGGTCATAGACCGGGTGGTGGTATTGCATGACCGCGAAAATTTTCGACGGGTCGATCTGGTTGCGCTGATTCAGGCTGACGATGAACGGTTCGGGGCTGTCGATGCCCTGCAGGATATTCATGCAGTAACTGACCGTGCATGGTGTCCCGGGGTCACCGGGAATGTCCGCATTCCAGGCCGCCCAGGCGCGGCGGTCCGGCGGCAAAACCGAAGCATCGCAGTGCAGTATGGTTTCGTTGGCTTGGTAGCGGATCATACCGAGGATGGACTTTTCGCTGTTATCGGCATCGCCCATCATCATCAGGGTCTGGTCACTGTGGCAGGCGAATATGACTTGATCGAATTGTTCAGTACCGAGCGGTGTGGTGATGGTGACGCCATCATCATTTCGGAGCACATGTTGGACCGGCGCATTGAGGTGGACGGACACCGGCCAAGATCCGGAAAGTTTCTCGATGTAACTGCGGGAGCCGTTTTCCAGAACCCGCCAGAGCGGCCGGCCGCTAATCTGCAGCATATGATGGTTGGCCATGAAAGCCACCAGATATTTGGCCGGAAAGTCCAGGATACGCTGGCTGGGTGACGACCACAGGGCGCTTGCCATGGGAATCAGGTGATTGTCGATGAAGTAGGCGCTGTATCCATTGGCGTCGAGATACTCGCCCAAAGCCGGACCTTCCTGATTCGAAGCCAGGAGCGCGGGGCATTCGGCATAGAAGCGGCGGATTTCACTCAGCATGCGCCAGAACGCCGGCGACAGCAGATTGCGTTTCTGGCAGAACAGACCGCCCAGATCGTGTGCGTTATAGAACATGCCAAGCGCGCGGTTGTGAACCGCGAAACTCATTTCGGTGGCTTTGGTCGGAACGCCCAGTTCCTTCAGGAAACCGCTGAACAGCGGATAGTTTTCCGGATTATGGACGATGAAGCCAGAGTCGATGCGGTAATTTCTTCCACCCATGGCAATGTCATGCGTGTGGGTGTGGCCCCCGAGACGGCTTTCTTTCTCGAACAGCACGACCTCATGCTGCCTACATAAGCCCCAAGCTGCGCTGATACCGGCGATGCCGCTGCCGATGACCGCGATTTTCATGTTGTCAGCCGTTTGACGTGGGCAGGCACGGGTTTGAGGTCCCAAGCCAAGCCGAGCGCCTGCATTGTGCGCAGTGCGAGGTAGGTCAGATCGATTTCCCACCAGAAAAAACCCTGGCGGGCGCTATTCGGGTAATGGTGATGATTGTTGTGCCAGCCTTCGCCGAAAGTCAGCAGTGCCAGCAGGGCATTGTTGCGGCTGTCATCGCCGGTATCGTAGCGGCGCCGTCCCCAGACGTGGGCGATGGAATTGATGCTGACCGTGACATGGAATAGAAGCACGGTCGAGAGTACGAACCCCCAGACCAGGAGTTGCGGGCCGGTGGTGCCGAGTCCGGGCGCAAAGCGTTCGAGCAGCGTGCCGAGGCCGAACAGCAGAACGGCTAGGGTGAATGGCGCCACGATGTCGAAACGGTTCAGCCAGCGCAGTGCCGGCCGTTTCGCGAAATCCTGGATGACGGTGTAATCCGTAGCGAAGGCTTCGTGCCTGAGGAACCAGGCCACATGGCTCTGCCAGAAACCATGCCGTGGGCTGTGCAGATCTTCTTCAGTATCGGAGTGACGGTGATGTTTGCGGTGATGCGCGGCCCACCACAGGGCGCCCCGCTGGGAACTGCTGGCGCCGATGAAAGCGAAGACAGTTTCGACCCAGGGGTGGGTCTTGAAGGTTTTATGGGAAAAATACCGGTGGTAGAACCCGGTGATGGCGAACATGCGTACGGCGTACGTCACCACCAGCGCAATCAGGGCGGTATTTGAATACCCCACCCAGAACACGGCAAGGCAGGCAATATGCAGGGCGATGAACGGCAGCACCCGCAACCAGGCAATCCCCTGCTGATGCGAGGATTTTTCGGCTTCACTGTCGAACCAAGCGAGGATGGATGCGGTGCGGTCGGATTTCAGAATCATGGCGGCATTGTGGTTTCGGGGCGGTGATACCGCCGTGAAGGTTCACCCGGTGATTTCGACCACGCAGTTGAGGGTGTTGGCGATGAAGCAGTTGCGGTGGGCGCTTTCATGGAATTTCCGCAACTCTGCGGCATCCGGCTGCATATCTCCGTAAAACCCGACCGCCGGATTCAAGCGGCAATGGGTGATGGCCATGCGGCCTTCGGCATTCTTGCCTAGAATTCCGACCGCTCTATCGGAATAATCAGCGACCGAATATCCCCGTTTACTGACGATGGCGAGGAATGTCAGCATGTGGCAGGAGGCCAGCGACGCCAATAGCAGGGTTTCCGGATTGGCTGCTGTCGGATTTCCGAAGTAGGCTGGCGCCGATGAGTTCAGGAATTCATGACCGTTTTCCAGCCGCACAATATGGTCGCGGGAGAATGTATCGGGCTGGTCGGGATGCGCGGTCGCGGTCCAGCGGATTTCAGCGGTATGCTCTGCCATGGCGGCCTCCTGAGGATTGACTTATTCTACACGGATGAACCGTGTATCCAACTCCGGCAAACGCCATGGACTGGCCCGTGTGCTCTCGAAAATGGGATTGGTCTCCCGAACCGAGGCGGCGCGCCTGATTCTTGCCGGTGCCGTTCGGGTCAATGGAAAACCCATTCGGGATCCGGAGTATCCGGTGCGCATGGGGCAGGATCGTATCGAAACCGGGGAGGACGGTGCGGAACCCCGTCCGTTCATGGCCATCATGCTGAACAAACCCCGGGGACTGGTGACAACGCGCTCGGACGAACGCCAACGGGCAACCGTCTACGATTGTCTTCCCGCCGACATGCCTTGGCTATCGCCGGTGGGCAGGCTCGACAAAGCCAGCGAGGGCCTGCTGCTGTTCTGCAATGATCCGGCTTGGGCCGCGGGTATCACCAGCCCGAAAACCGGGCCGGACAAAACCTATCATATACAGATCGACTGCATTCCCGATGACGCTCTGCTCCGGCGTCTGCGTTCGGGTGTTCTCACCGATATCGGGTTCCTTTCCGCTAAGCGCATTGCTCTGCTTCGCCACGGCGAGAAGCATGCCTGGCTGGAAGTCGTGCTTGATGAAGGCCGCAACCGGCAGATCCGGCGGTTGCTCGAGGGCTTTGATATCGGTGTGCTGCGTTTGATCCGCACTGCCATCGGCGGCTTGCCGCTGGGCGATCTGCCGAAAGGGCAGTGGCGGCAATTGGCCGAAAATGAGCTGGCTTTACTGAATCACGCCTAGTTCGCGACCGACCTTGGTGAAGGCGGCAACCGCACGTTCGAGATGTTCCCGGCTGTGCGCGGCACTCATCTGCGTGCGGATACGTGCCTGTCCCTTGGCCACCACCGGAAAGAAGAAGCCAACGGCATAGATGCCCTCATCAAGCAGGCGGCGGGCGAACTCCTGGGCCAGCACCGCATCGAAAAGCATGACCGGGACGATCGGATGGGTTCCGGGCTTGATGGTGAAGCCCGCTTTCGTCATTTCTTCACGGAAGAATCGGGTGTTTTCCTCAAGCTTGCGGCGCAGAGCATCGGCGCCGGCCAGCATGTCGAAAACGCGGATGCCGGCGGCAACCACCGGCGGCGGCAGCGAATTTGAAAAAAGGTAGGGTCGTGAACGCTGGCGCAGAAGTTCGATGACCGCTTTCGGTCCGGTGGTGAAGCCGCCCAGCGCGCCGCCGAGCGATTTGCCCAGCGTGCCGGTAAAGAGGTCGATTTTTTCCATGACCCCGTGCACTTCCGCCGAACCCCGTCCGGTTGCGCCCAGAAAGCCCGTGGCATGGCATTCATCGATGTGCACCAGGGCTTTGTACTTTTCAGCAAGTGCGGTCAGCTCGCCAAGCGGCGCAATCGAACCGTCCATCGAGAATACGCCGTCGGTGGTGATCAGTTTGATACGGCAGCCGGCGGCATCGGCGGCCTGCAGCTGCGCTTCCAGCCCGGCCATATCGCAGTTGTCATAGCGGAAGCGCTTAGCCTTGCACAGCCTTACACCGTCGATGATCGAAGCATGGTTGAGCGCGTCGGAAATGACGGCATCGCCCTCGCCGAGCAGCGGTTCGAAGAGTCCGCCATTGGCATCGAAGCAGGCGGCATAAAGAATGGCGTCCTCGGTTCCGAAGAACGCGGCGATCTTCGCCTCGAGGGTCTTATGCAGATCCTGGGTGCCGCAGATGAAGCGGACCGAGGCCATGCCGAAGCCGTGCGTGTCGAGGGCCTCTTTGGCGGATTGGATGATTTCGGCATTGTCGGCCAAGCCGAGGTAGTTGTTGGCACAGAAGTTCAGAACCTTTCGGCCGTCGGCGAGTTGGATTTCAGCGGATTGGGCGCCGGTG
>Ga0102812_10001710_pt1 | contig 15140 bp, 16 predicted proteins | sample ColrivemetaGS713_FD_79334 | JGI IMG/M metagenome (GOLD analysis project Ga0102812, IMG submission 79334) | Estuarine microbial communities from the Columbia River estuary - Flood tide ETM metaG S.713 | ecosystem: Environmental > Aquatic > Marine > Intertidal zone > Estuary | place: USA... | reverse complement strand
TTGATGCGCGCGGGGGAAGATGCCGAAAATGACCGCTTAGTATTGAAATCTTTGCGCGTTACCTGCGGAACGGATGGCCCACAGGAAGCGGTGATGTCGTTGTCAATTGAGGGTCAAGAGGTTTCGACCACCGCCACCGGGGATGGGCCGGTTGATGCAACCTTCAATGCCGTCAAAGCGCTGTACGCGCATACTGCGCGGCTCCAATTATATCAGGTACACGCGGTGACCGAAGGCACCGATGCACAAGCCACTGTCAGCGTGCGGATGGAGGAAGATGGTAATATTTCCACCGGAGAATCCGCCGATACCGATACTGTGGTTGCCAGTGCCAGGGCCTATCTGAACGCTTTGAATCGGTTATTGGTGCGCAGAGATCGTATTGGCGAGGATCATAAAGAGATCAATTATAAAGATTATAGCTAAAAGAAAACGGGCCCAAAGGCCCGTTTTTTAAATGCGATATCTGCCTATAAGACATATTTTATGAATAAGATATTCGGGAGCACGAACGCAAAGCAGATGCAAAATACCTTGGCCAGGCGCGAGATTTTTCCAAAAGTGCCTTGCCCCAATGCACCCTGCCCATAGGCAATTGCCCCGCCAACCACGGCATAGCCGTTGGCCAAACGCCGATTTTGTGATGCCTCAATTGAGCGCATCGCCGCCTCATAAATGGCGTTTTGTTCGGCTGCGTGTGAACTCTTCGTATTCATATTATATTCCTTTATTCCCATATGGTTGAGATGATGCAGCGCCGCTATAGGTCAAGCTTTTTGGTGAAAAGTTACGGGGTTTCTGTCTAAAAATTTTAACCAGTTTTCGCTGCTGTAGGCCGCCGTGAAGCCGGTTATCTTCCTCAGCGAATATCAGCTGGCAAGCCGTGGTTAGGTAGGGTGTTATTGCGGTGCACTGAACGGGTCTAGAGCCCTAAAACATATCTGGGCGTGATCGGATCTGTGCTTTCTGGGGCAAAAATCTTGCGCCAGCAGGCACATCAAGGGTATCAAGGGCGAAATTTAAAGAAACCGCCTAGGAAAAAATGATGCTGTATCGTGAGCAAATTCAATGACCTATAACCGTATTCAACAGCGGGCGCTTGAGGTCTTAGAACCGGGGCGTTTGGGCGATTTATACAGTAAAATTACCGACTATTTGATCGCAGCTTTGGTGATTTTGAACATAATGGCCGTAACGCTGGAATCGGTCAGTGATTTTTCAGTCACCTATGCGTCTCAATTTTACTTTTTCGAAGTGTTTAGCGTGGCGATTTTTTCGGTGGAATATTTACTGCGCGTTTGGGCTTGCGCAGCACGCTCTGATCCCGGCTCAAAGCTATTTGGCAGTTACCGGCTGGGTTATATTTTCAGCTTTAGCGGATTGATCGATATGGTTTCAATCATTCCATTTTATTTGCAGGCTTTGTTTCCGGGGCTGGATTTACGCGTTTTGCGAACTTTGCGTTTGCTGCGCATTTTTAAATTGTCAAATTACAATACGGCAATCGAAGATTTGTTCAGCGCCATTTATGAAGAGCGTAAATCGTTTATTGCCGCTCTTTATCTTTTGGTGATTGCCTTCGTTCTGACCTCTTCTTTGATTTATTTCGCCGAAACCAAAGCCCAGCCCGACAAGTTCGGCTCTATTCCGGATTCAATGTATTGGTCACTGATCACGCTGACCACCGTGGGCTATGGCGATGTCAGCCCCGTGACATGGATTGGAAAAGTGATTTCGATCATTACCGCTTTGATGGGCGTATCCGTTGTGGCGCTTTTAACGGGTATTTTAGCCAACGCGTTTAGCAATCAAATCGCCCGTCGGAAGATGATTTTCGAAGATCAAATCCGTGAAGCGCTGCAAGATGGCGTGGTGGACGCTGTAGAAAGCCGATCCTTAGAGGCTTTGCGCAAAGAATTCGGCCTCTCATCGCAACAAGCAGATGCGTTAATGCGCCATGTTCAACGCGAAAAACGTATGGAATAACGCGCAGTCTTTTGCGCGTTAAAAAGCGCGGGCGCTGTGTCAATCTGTATCGCTTTATGCGATGGAAAACGACTTTAATGTCGGTAATGCGAGCGCATAATCGAGCATAATTTTTATACAGGTTTGTATATCCACCCATTTTGAGTGATCTGATTTATGCGCTTAGCGTCTTCCGTTTCAACCCCCGTATCGCGCGCTAAACTTTTGCGCGGAAACGGGATTTGTGTAGGCTCTATTTTTCTGTTTTCTTTGGCCTTTCCCGCCGCCGATCTGCTGTTGCAGGATTGGGGTGTTTTGGGGTTGATTTTGATCCGGAATATGCTGGCATTTGGCCTAATCCTATTATTGTTTATTGCGCTATTAGGCGCGCAGGGGCTGCGCGATTTACCATGGGCGAAAGGCTTCTGGATTGGCTTTACAGGCTTTGGAATTGGTTCAACCTTATTGATTTATGCGCAGGCAATAAGCGATCCGATCACCGCCGCTTTGGCGGCTGCAGCGATGCCGATTTCTGCTGTTTCTATTGAGATAATTTTAGATAAACGGCGGCTTACTCTTCCGTTTTCTATGGGGTTGGTGTTGGTTTTGATGGGGGGGGTGTTGCCACTGGGGCGGGGCTTACTGGTTTTAATTTGGGTTGGGGCCTGATGGTCGGGTTGGTTTCCGTGTCGTTTTTTGCCTGGGGATCGAGGGCGAGTGTTGTAAACCTGCCCGACACCTCGCCGCTTGCGCGCACTGTCGTCACCACGTTTGGCATGTGGGGTTTTACGCTGTTCTTATGGGGGTTTGGGCGGATATTTGGATGGGCAGGGGCGCATATTCCCCCGCCAAGCGCTGAGTATCTCATTCCAATGTGTATTTACGCGCTTTTAGGAGTGGGAATTTCGCAATTGCTTTGGGTGAAAGGTGTTGGCGAAATTGGGATCGCAATTGCTTCTTTCCATCTGAACGCTGCGCCATTTTACGTTATGATCGTGATGGTGGCTTTTGGCCAGAGTTTGCAAATCACGCAGGTGATTGGCGCTGCTATTCTGGCATTTGGGGTGATCTTATCGCAAACTAAAAAGGCTTAAGGCCAAAATCTTCTATCGCGCCCCAGCTGCGATGTAGATCAAATATTAGGCTCGCCCTGCAGCCCTAACAGCTTGCGAAACCCTGTCCAATAGCCGGGCAGGCGGGGAGGCTTGGTGAGACCATCATGAATTTCATTTGACCATTGCGCCATTTCATCCGCGGCAAATGCGCGGCCCCAATCTAAAAATGCCGCGGCTTCGGCAGGGCGTAAGCGGCAGGCGCTTCCCACCAGCCCGATTAATGTTTCGGCCGGCGAATACCATTCATCTTGGATGCCGGTGACTTTGCGTTGCAAAATTGGCCCCATCAAGCGCATCAGGCGGTTTTCAGAAAATTGTAAGAGTAGCTTGCCCATGTCATCGCGCGTGTAGTGAATAAGGGGGGGGAACGTATCAAAAAAAACCGCTTTGCCCTGAACGATTGCAAAATTTCGGATTGAGGGGTGAAACCCGACGCGCCCATCTTCCGGGCTTAAATTATTCCAAAACCTGGCGATCACTTGGCCGGCCGCGTTCAGCATCTGCAACGCTTGTGCATGTGAGGCATTGATCATCAGCGGCCGCATCAATGCGTTGCTGTCAAGCGCTTCTTGAACAATCACTGGAAAGCGGCGCCCATCCATCTCTAACAATAAAAATTCTGTCTCTGGCAGGCCAACCCCGGTTTTATGCAGAATGGCGACATAATCGGTATGGTTTTTTGCAAGCTGATCCAGCGCGCCATGGTCGGACAGGCTTTGGTATATTTTGATGACTTTGCTGCGGAAAGGCCCCGTACGGGGTTGGAATGGCGCGCAAAAATAGCCCAGTTTTGAGATGGTGGTGCCACGCGCGGCGCTATCGGCGCGGATCAGTTGTTTTAGCGCGTCTTGATCAACCATCCTATGCCCCTTTACCATCTTGTTTTCGTAAGGGCGCTATACGCGTTCGCGGGCGGGATGGCCAGAGCTGCAGGGTTAACGATCACAGCGCAGTTGGAGCCCCAGTTTGCCTTTCACCGCCTCGGGCCAAACGATGGCTGCCTGATCTTTATCGGATCCGTATTGCAGCTCGATATAAGGCAAAGCGTGTCGGCGCGCTCCAGACGGCGTCAGGATAGGACTTTTTGCGATCAGCGTATCCGCATCCAGGCACTGGGCTTGAAAAGGCAGGCGCTGCGCCGTGTCGATGGTCCAAAGGGTGGCGGCGCTGTTCTGATGATGCGTTAAGCGCAAGGGGTTGGCGCTTTGGGTGGTAATATTGTTGAAATTATTACCATGAAATTGAATTTGAAAAAACCGCTCCCGGTCAAGATCAGATAGGCTGGTATCGACCGCCTCGATCCGGTCAATAGAGCCATTGATGGCACGGAAGTTATTGCCATTCACGCTCAGGTCCGACAGGCCGTGGCGCTGGCCATAGGGTTTAAGAACCAGAAAGGAAAAGGATGGCGCGACATTGCTGCATAAGAAAATATTATCGCTTATAGTGAGCGCCGAAAAGCCAAATCCGGTTGTATAATCAGGCTTGGCGTCATGTTCATTGGTCCATTCAATAAAACAATTATCGACATAATTGCCCGTGATGGTGCTGGTCGTGTTGGTTTGCGTCAGGGCAATTCCAGCCAGCCGAATGCCGTTTGATCTTTCGTCGCCCTGATAAAAATGATTGCCGCTGATGATATTATTTGAACCGCTTAAAATGGCGAAATGACGAAATCGGGACGCGCGGTTATCGCGCAGTTTGATATCATTTGCATTGGCATTCAACGCGATGCTCACCCGATCTTGTGCGGCAAGCAAGGATTCTGCGGTGATAAAATGGCAGCGGTCAATCAACATGCCTTGGCAGCCCCAGCCGGTTGAGGTGAGACCGCGATAGCGGGGTTTGGTAATCACGCAATCAGCGATATGAAACGTATCACCTGCCCGCGCCAGCATGATACCGTTGGCGATACTATTGCATTTGAGGTTGACGTTTTGCAGCATAAATTTCTGCAATTGATCAAAGCCGCTGAAATCCAGCATGTATTTAAAGCGTGTGAAGGTAAAATCTTGCGTTCCTTCGGCATCATAAAGCGCTTCTGAAAGCGTTGCTTCGCTGGTATTGATATCCACAGAGGTCACATAGATTTCACGGCCAACGCCATTGCCTTCAACCAGTGAGCCGGCTTGGATATTCGCACTATTGTTGAGATTGCGCAGCTTTTTGGGATCGGATGGCGAGTAGGTTCCGCGTGAGATGACAATATCGTTTTCCCATGCTGTATTGCGCCGGGCATATAACTCTCCGTTTCGAATAACCCGCCGCACCGCATATCCCTGCCGCGTAGAAACGGCTTCTTGAAGATCGATCGGGGCATTCACGCCGATGGTGCGCCCCCCCAGATCCAAGGCGTCATGATCGCCGCTGTTCAAAAGGGCTTGAAAGGCTTTTTTGAAGGCAAGCTCTTCTTCACCGAACGCATCAATATAGGTGGTGGAGTCGAAATTATTCTGCAGCACAAACGGTGCTGATACGGGCAATTTAACCGTACCGCGAAACAACAATTTCGAACGCAGGGTCAGACCCTTTTCAATATAAAATTGTCCTTCTGGCACCAATAATCTACGCCCTGCTGCGGCGTCATCCGCGGCAGTGAATGCATCATAATTTGGGGTTTCGCCATCGCCTATGGCGCCGTAATCGCGGATATCCAAGATATTTGTGCTGTGAAGCATGAATAAGGCGCTGACATCTTCGATCTGCAAGCTTTCAATGCGGATAATCCCACCATTCTGACCCGTCAGGTCAAGCCCGAAATGGCCATAATCGGGATCAGTGCCCCAAACCATATCCACCCCGTCGCGCAGACCAGGGCCAATAATAGCGCTGACGTTCAACAACTGGCTATAGTCTGTGGGCACCACCGAGGGGCCTATTTGGGTGACTTGGGCAATATGCGCGCCCGAAGCGGCACCGGCCCAGCCCGCGATGCGGACCCCCGGAAAATGCCCGCTGACCACCTTAACCCTACATCTTATCCTGAGATAGGTTTCTTTGAGTATTGGGGTTTGTGTGAAGCTGCGCAATTTTTGCACTTCGATCGATTTTCGCAGCTCGAGGCAGACGCCAAAATCGCTATCGCCCGTCACCAAGCTGGCATCCGAGCTTAGATCGTATCTGTGATCGCCGGCTACCCCATCGCCGCTTGACCAATTCTTTAGCCCTTCCGCAAAGGTAGGTGGCGTAAATCTGGCAGCCTCGATCATGCCCAAACCCATATTCTTCCCTTTTCACATGGTTGCGTGCAGCCGTGTTAGGGTTTTTGGGTTAAGATGGTCCGCGCGCAACGCGCGCTGGGCTGCCGGTTACACGCTGAAATCTGAGCTTGGTAAGATTTCCACCCCGGAAATTTTCCAGCTTTCTCCCAGCTTGACCATGTAATAACGCAGATAATGCGCTTTTTTGTTTCGATCAAAAATTTGGATATTCTGGGCCATACCATGGTGATAAGGGTCAACGCTTAAAAAGGTTACCTTCCCAGGTTTCCAGACCATAGGATAGCCGCGTTTGACCATCGATTCAAAATTATCAGGCCCCCCAAAGATGGATTGGATAGACGGGCTTGCATAGCTGAAGGCTTCTGCAAAATCATCGAGCTGAAATGCCTCTAATTGCCGAGAGATCGTGGCTTGGATATCTTCCTTATCACCGGCGAAGATTGGCGCTGCCAAAAAGAACAGGGCGCATATAAAAGAAATTAGTCGCATATATTTCTCCTCTCTTGCGCAAAAGCTAGATCAGAGATTTATAAAATCAATCTTTCACAAATCCGCCGCTTAAAGCGTGGTCGATCAAAGCCACGGTTTCTGTAAGGCCGTAAAGGGCAATAAACCCTCCAAACCGTGGGCCTTGGCTGGCGCCCAATAGCACCTCGTAAATGGCTTTGAACCAAGCGCGCAGCGGTTCAAAACGCTCGCGGCCACAGGCAAAGACGATGCTTTGCAGCTGTTCGGGGTCGAGCGGCCCCTGATAAGCTGCCAATTGATCGCGTAAATCCTGAAGCGCGCTGCGCTCAAGATCAGAAGGCGCACGGTAGGTTTTGGTGGGTTTGACGAAATCATTATAATACCGCACCGCAAACCCCGCGGCTTGATCTAGACCGGGATGACTGGCGGCTGAGGTATCCGGGGCGTAGCGCTGAATAAAGCCCCATAATTGGTCTTTTTCATCTGCATTGGCAACCGCAGCCAGATTGAGCAACATACTAAAAGACACGGCCATATCGGGCTTTGGCGCATTCTGCCCATGAATATGGAAAATGGGGTTGTTCAATTGCGCCGCCGGCTCTTGTGTGTGGAAGGCTTTCAGCTGCTGCTGGTATTCATCCATGGCCTTCGGAATCACGTCAAAATGCATCCGTTTTGCGGTTTTTGGTTTGAGATACATAAAATAAGACAGGCTTTCGGTGGTGGCATAGCGCAGCCATTCGTCAATAGAGACTCCATTGCCTGAGGTTTTAGAAATTTTCTGCCCCTGCTCGTCTAAGAAAAGCTCATAGGTGAAATGTTCGGGGGCGGGCGCGCCCAAGAGCCGGCAAATTTTGTCATAAATGGGTGTGTTGGTCGAATGGTCTTTGCCATACATTTCAAAGTCAACGCCCAGCGCTGCCCAGCGGGCGCCGAAATCAGGTTTCCATTGAAGTTTCACATTGCCACCGGTCACCGGAAGGGTGAATTCACGCCCATCCTCATCATCGAATGTCACAGTGCCTGCTTGTGCGTCAACCGCCTTCATCGGCACGTAGAGCACCCGACCCGTTTCTGGGTGTATTGGTAGAAATATTGAATAGCTCTGGCGCCGCTCTTCGCGCAATGAGGCGAGCATTACCTCCATAATCGCGTCGTATTTTTCCGCCGCGCGCAAAAGGATTTTGTCAAATTGCCCTGATCTGTAAAAGTCTGTGGCTGAGTAAAATTCATAGTCAAATCCGAACGTGTCTAAAAACCGGCGCAGCATGGCATTGTTATGGTGCCCAAAGCTTTCATAATCTCCAAACGGGTCGGGCACAGAGGTCAGCGGCTTTTGCATATGAGCATGCAAACGCTCTGGGTTTGGCACATTTCCCGGAACTTTGCGCATACCGTCCAAATCATCCGAAAAACAGATTAACTTGGTTGGTATGTCACTGATTTGTTGAAATGCATGCATCACCATTGTGGTGCGCGACACTTCGCCAAACGTACCAATATGGGGAAGACCAGAAGGCCCATAGCCCGTTTCAAAGAGCACATAGCCTTTTTCCGGTGGCGCTGCGGAATAGCGTTTGAGCAGCCTGCGTGCCTCTTCAAAAGGCCAAGCTTTCGCACTTAGGGCGAGGTCACGCATATTTGACATTGGTTCATTCTCCGAGATTGCCAGCAGGTCTGGTCCCAAATTCCTGCTGAGGGTTGCGGCTTCCTATTGCGACTGGACCAATAGGTCAATATTCTCTAAAAAAGACCTGTTGCTGTAGGATCAGATAATGGCTGAAAATATCCCAAAAGTTTTAACCTCACAGGATTGTCTAGTGACATTGATGATGGCTATCTCGGCTTCGGATGGTCGCATTTTAACCGCCGAGCTGGTCAAAATTCAATCGGCTGTGAATCATTTGCCGATTTTTGCCGATTATGACGTGGATCGGTTCACGCTGATGTCGCAGGTGGTATTTAATCTTTTTGAAAAAGAAGAGGGGCTGGATATGCTTTTTGGCCTCATTCGCGAAAACCTACCGGATCGACTATTTGAAACCGCTTATGCTTTATGTTGCGATGTAGCGGCGGCGGATGGCATTATTCGTGAACCTGAATTACGGCTTTTGGAAGAAATGCGATATGAGCTGAATATCGATCGCTTGCACGCCGCCGCGATCGAGCGCGGCGCGCGCGCGCGCCACGTCACTGCCTAGCGCAATTTAAAGTTTTTGTGACCATTTGCGCAGCACGTTTTGCTGCAATTGCTTGGCCCGTCTGTTCCAGTAACGCGCATTTCGCGAGGTTTCTCGCGCTAAGGCCAATAATTTTTGCCGCTGCTCAAGATCCTGACAGAAAATGGCAAAGGCATAGGGTCGCACAACCCCTTCCGTGACATAGCCCGCCAAGGCGCTGACATAATGCAACGTACCGGTTTTCGCCAGGATCAGCGCCCCGGATGCGCGATCAAGATTGCCACGGGCATCTCGCGGTTTGATTTTCTTCATCAATTTTGGAAACTCTGGCCATATTAGCAGCGCTTTTTGCAGCGCGCCCACCATATCATTGGGTGTCACCCGAGACGCAGCGCCGAGCCCCGAATGGTCAATGAATAGGCTATTTTGCATGCCTAATCTGGCTTTTGCCCACCGGGTCATGTGGCGCGCTGAGGCCTCTAATTGCCCAATATTGCCACCTCTGGCGCGGGTGGCGGCCAAGCCCAGCATTTCGGCGGTGATATTGGTAGAATATTTCATCATATCTTTGATGATTTCTGCTAAGGGATCGCTTTGATAATTTGCCAGTACGGTCTGAGCAGATGGCATATCGGCCGCTTCGGCTTTGGGCAGCGCGACGCCTTGTGTCTTTAAAAGACTGCGCAGGACCTCAGCCGTATGGGCAGCGGGGCGCCTAACCGGCAACCAACGCCCACCAGTTTTGCCAAGGGCGCTGCGGGCAACATTCCATTCTTCATAATCAGATCTCGTAGAATATTTGAACACTGGCGCGCCGCGCTTTTCAATCACCAGCTTGACACCGCTCACTGCGGGGCGGTGGTTCAAGCCGCGCGCTTCAAGCCATGTTTGATAGCGCCCATTCTTTAACTTCCATTCAAAGAATATCCGATTGTTATTCAGGTTCAGGCCGGAAAGGGCTGGGTTATAACCCACATGTGCCGGTTGCTGGGGATCGATCTGATATATCTCTTTATAAGCGCCAGTGGCATAAAGAAAACGGCCCGTTATTGTTTTTAAGCCCGTCTTAGCCAGCGCTTTGGCCAATTTTCCCAAAGCATCAGTGGTAAGCGTTGGATCCCCATCACCTTGCAAAATAAGATCGCCGGTCAAAACGCCATCTTTCACGCGGCCGGCCGTGGCAAGTGTGGTGTTAAAGCGAAAATCCTTGCCCAGCGTATCGAGCGCATAAAGCGCGGTGATCGCTTTTGTAACGCTGGCCGGTGCAAACGTATCCTCTCCGCGGTGGTTCTCGATCAACCCGCCTTGCGCCAGATCACATACTGCGCAGCCGCGCTTGCCACTGATGCTGGGTGTGGACAAAGCGCTGCGCAAGGCCGCAAAAGGTTGCGGAGCAGGGCGCGGTTTGGGCCGTAAGCTGCGCAGAGGCGCCGTTGCGGCGGCTGGTGAGGCCAAAAGTGAAGCTGCCAGCCATGCTGCGAATTTTCGCCTTGTTATTTTATCGCTCATATCTACACATATTCTTTGCTTGGGGCGTTTTAAATCCGAAATAAGGCTGTGTAATGCATAGGGCGATTTTGATTATGCTGGTTGCGATGTCGTTGATCCCTTTGGGGGATACGGCGGGTAAATTGATGACAGACCAAAGCGCTCTTTCACCGTTTTTCGCCGCTTGGAGCAGGTTTGCGGTTGGCGCCCTCATATTAGCTTTTTTTGTACGCCGCGCCGCATATAAACTGTTGTTGGATTGGCGTATTATCGCGCGGGCCAGCATATTGGTCTGCGGTATTACGTCCATTCTAACAGCCCTTTCCACTGTTCCAATTGCCACCGTGTATGCGGTGTTTTTCATCGGCCCTTTGATCAGCTATATCCTAGCTGTTCTTTTTCTGAAAGAGCCCATTGGCGGGCTACGTTTGGCTTTGGTTGCAGGCGGCTTTATAGGGGTTGTGATCGTATCGCAGCCGCAGGGACAATTTGATCCAAATCTTCTTTTTGCCGTGTTGGCGGGGCTGTGTTATGGGGTTTTTTTGGCTTTGTCTCGCGCGCTGTCCGAGATTGCGCCACCCGTGGAGATTGCAGCCACTCAATTGGCCTATGGGGCATTTGTTCTTTTGCCTTTTGCGGTTTGGAACTGGCCGGGCATAACCCTTGAGCTGGGTTTTTTGGGGGCGGTATCCGGGATTGCCTCAATGGCTGGCAATTTGCTTTTAATAATGGCTTATGCTTTGGCGCCGGCCACGCGTTTGGCGCCTTTTGTTTATTTCCAGATCGTTATCGCTACGATCAGCGGCGCAGTGGTTTTTGACGATTGGCCGAATATGCTCAGCTGGACCGGCATTGCGGTTATTTTACTCTGCGGCGGCCTCTCGGCCAGTCGAGTGAGCCGCCCGAAGGCGCAGCCGGGTTGAGGAGATATCCGTCATTGGAATGGGAAGATAGCACCAACAAGGCGCGCTTTGGCGGCCTAAAAGTTGGCTTTGATACCCTGGCAGGCGGGCCGCACGATAAATTCTGCTGGCGCGGGCGTTGAGCGGCGCCATCTGATCGCCGGGCCGCGCCAATATGCCGATGGGCACCGAATTCATAATGGTTTCCCATGCGTGCCATTTGTGAAACTGGTTCAGGTTATCGGCGCCCATCAGCCAAACAAAACGATATTGTGCAAAGCGTTGTTTTAAGGCGGCAATCGTGTCGGATGTAAAACGGGTGCCGAGGTCGTTTTCAATGCCGGTGACATCAACCTTTGGGTGCTCCATCACTCGTTTTGCTGCGCGTATTCTGGATAAAAGCGGGTCTGGCCCCGTTGTTTTGAGCGGATTGGCAGGGCTGACCATCCACCAAACCCGATCAAGCCCGAAGCGGCGCAGCGCATGCCGCGTTATTTCAACATGCCCCGCATGCGCAGGGTCAAAAGAGCCACCCAAAAGGCCAATGATGCGTTGTGCTGCCATATTCTGCTCGCGTCTTTCTGGTTCGTGCGGGGGCACGGATCATATTCTTCTTCAATAGCCACCCTAAGCGCAGAAGTCATCCCCGCCGATCCGGCGGCGTCTGCAGAGTTTAAAATTTAACCTGAGGCGTTGCCCCCGCGCCCCCATTTGGGTATCTAACCATTCTGAATTATCGCCCTAAGGAGCAATCGAGATGGCCGCGTATCAATATGTTTATCACATGGATGGTGTTTCAAAGACCTATCCGGGGGGCAAGAAATGCTTTGAGAATATTCGGCTGTCATTTTTGCCCGGTGTAAAAATTGGTGTGGTTGGAGTGAACGGCGCGGGTAAATCAACGCTGATGAAAATTATGGCGGGGCTTGATAAAGATTTCACAGGCGAAGCCTGGTCGGCCGAAGGCGCGAAAGTCGGCTATTTGTCGCAAGAGCCTAAATTGAACGAAGAGATGAACGTTCGCGATAATGTCATGCTGGGCGTCGCCGAGAAAAAAGCCATTTTGGAACGCTATAATGAGCTGGCAATGAATTATTCCGATGAAACCGCGGATGAAATGGCCAATCTTCAAGATAAGATCGATGCAGAAAACCTGTGGGATTTGGATAGCCAAATCGATGTGGCAATGGAGGCGCTGAGATGTCCAGATGATGAGGCTGATGTGGCGACGTTGTCGGGGGGGGAGCGGCGTCGGGTGGCCCTGTGCCGGTTGCTACTCGAGGCGCCCGATATGCTGCTACTCGATGAACCTACCAACCATTTAGACGCAGAAACCATCGCGTGGCTGCAGCAGCATTTGATCGATTATAAGGGTACAATTTTGATTGTGACGCATGATCGTTATTTCTTGGATGATATCACCGGTTGGATTCTCGAGCTGGATCGCGGCAGCGGCATTCCTTATGAGGGAAATTACTCAAGCTGGCTGGAACAAAAAGCCAAACGCCTTTCGCAAGAGGCACGCGAGGATAAGAGCCGGCAAAAAACGCTTGAGCGCGAATTGGAATGGATGCGCCAGGGTCAAAAAGCCCGGCAAGCCAAACAAAAAGCCCGGATCAACGCCTATAATGATCTGGCAAATCAATCCGAGCGCGAGAAAATTAGCCGCGCGCAAATCGTTATTCCAAACGGGCCGCGGCTAGGTGGTAAAGTGATCGAAGTGGATGGTTTGCACAAAGCCATGGGTGATAAACTGCTTATCGAAAATCTTGAGTTTTCGTTGCCACCGGGGGGTATTGTGGGAGTGATTGGTCCGAACGGGGCCGGCAAATCAACGCTTTTCAAAATGCTCACGCAGCATGAAGCGCCGGATGCGGGTGCTATTACCTATGGGGATACGGTTGAGTTATCTTATGTTGATCAGTCGCGCGATGATTTGAAAGCCGATGCTACCGTGTGGGAGGCGATCGCTGATGGCCAAGATATCATCCATCTTGGCGATGCCGAAGTGAATTCACGCGCCTATTGTTCGGCGTTTAATTTTAAAGGGGGAGATCAACAAAAAAAGGTCGGGTTGCTGTCTGGAGGAGAACGCAATCGTGTTCATATGGCCCGGCTGCTAAAATCAGGCGGCAATGTATTGCTGCTCGATGAACCGACCAATGATCTTGATGTCGAAACCTTGCGCGCGCTAGAGGACGCTCTGGTCGATTTTGCAGGCTGCGCGGTTGTAATCTCGCATGATCGCTTTTTCTTAGACCGGATTTGCACGCATATTTTGGCGTTTGAAGGCGAGGCGCATGTGGAATGGTTTGAAGGAAACTTTGCCGATTATGAAGAGGATAAGAAGCGGCGTTTGGGCGCGGACGCTTTAAAGCCGAAGCGGATAAAGCATAAAAAGTTTTCTCGATAATAGCGAATAATTTTACACTGATCAGTAAAGTCTGAAATTGAGAGAATAACTTTTAAATTTTAGGCTGTTTCTCTGACAAATATATTGAATATGACGGCTGACCTTGTTTTACTATGAGAGGTAAAATGGAGAAAGAGCTGATGAAAAAATTTGTAATTATGGCCGCTGTAATCTGTGGTCTGGGTGGGTGTAGCACGATGTCTGATTATAATGTGAACCCCGCAGACTGGTTTTCAGGCGCAAGCGAGTAAACCGTTCAGGGGCGCCTGTTAAGGCGCCTCTGGGTGTCGCCCGATTATGTTGCGCCAGATAGGCGCTAGCCTGCAACACCTCTTTGAGAATCGGCAGCCGTTCTTTGCCGGCGCATTATGAGCATCAAGAACAGGCAGACTACAAACAAGCCTCCGATATCCCCAATCACGAAGATCAGCGTGGCGAAGCTTTGTCCTCCCGTGAACCCGTTAAAAATTGCGGCGTTGAATATGCTGGCAAAGGATCCAACAAGGAAAACGGGTATGAATTTCGGAACGTGCATCGCTGTTGCAAAAAAATCAAAGCCGCAGCGTTTGAAACATTCGAATGTGAGAGGAACGATTACAAGACCCGCAATGATTCCGATCGCGGCGCCGCTGGTAAAGCCCGGCAACCCCAATATCATATAATGGCCCAGAACAACGCCGGGCATCAGTAAGAAAATCGATTTCCAGCCATAAAGCCACGCTGTAAGAACGCGCACAGCATGCGGAAAAAACAATAGACTGCCGAAAACCTCTACACCCAGCGCCCAATCTTGCACGGGCTGTACGATGTGGGTTGTCAATAACAATCCAAATATATATGCCAGCGACGGTATGCAAAACTCAATTGCGCGCATAGAGATTTCCCTCCGATGCTGTGAGTATATGCTGTTCACCATTGAGTTAAAAGTAAGGACATCCTTACCTTTTAACTTTGTTTAAGGCATTGTAATTATGGCTTTTTATTGCGACTGTATTATATATCCACCGCGACCCTTGCCATTATAAGCCAGGTGATCTTGATCAATAAGCGACTTCAGCGCGCGGAAAATAGACGGGCGAGATGAGGATTTTAAAAACCGATGTGCAAGGATATCTTTGGTTTTCACAATCGGTGCCGCGTCTTTTAATTCGACGCATGCGAGCATCACATCACGCTCAAGGTGAGACACATCTGTGAGCCCAACTTCGCTTTCCATATCCAACATTAAGCCTCTCAGTTTCGCTAAATGGGTTAACGTTGACATGATAGGTTCCTTTAACCAGTTACGCTGCCGGTGTATAACAAAAAAACCATTAATCAAATAGAAATCATCAAAACGAGCTATAAAATACGCATATTTTGTGAAAATCTATAAATGATTGCGCTAT
>Ga0102812_10001706_pt1 | contig 15152 bp, 14 predicted proteins | sample ColrivemetaGS713_FD_79334 | JGI IMG/M metagenome (GOLD analysis project Ga0102812, IMG submission 79334) | Estuarine microbial communities from the Columbia River estuary - Flood tide ETM metaG S.713 | ecosystem: Environmental > Aquatic > Marine > Intertidal zone > Estuary | place: USA... | reverse complement strand
GGATTTTGCCAGGCAATGAAGTATCCAGCACTCCAGTAGAGTACAATATATGCTATTGCAATGGCGCTCAATTTCAATATCAACTGCTTGAAAGGAATGATTAATGATGGAGCAGGCTCAACATTGTACGTGGCTTTTCCTTTGCCTAAAATCAACACGGAAAGTGGCACATAGACAAAAGCTATTGGCAAACCCATTATTAATAGTCGTGGTAATAATCTTGAATCAAATGTAATATTTGATATGAAATACCAACTCTCAATTTGCGTCAAAAATGTTACTACACCATAATAAGCAAAGGCCAATGTCAAGGCTAATTTCCACCCATTCCAACGTGAGGTTAGAATTAATCCAATTACAAGAAGCGTGTTGGTAATCCCAAAGATCAAAAATCCAATATTGCCAGGTACTAACCCTGGTTCCGATTTGACTTCAGGAAGTATTCCTGAAACAGCCAATGTCCCGCTGATAAATAGGACATAAAATAACAATAGCAGTAAAGCAATACGAACCGTCCAAATCAAAATATTTTTTCCATTCATCTATTTCGTTTTTGGATTAATATTTCACCTAACTCATGCTACTGCGCCGGACCGTAGCGAAACGCAGGGCTGGACGTCCTAGGCAACGTGTGTGTCTGTAATCCACATCCATCTCTATAAAGATAGCGATTTCTCTTGGTGGTGCAAGTCCACCGGCGGCGAGTTGGTGAAGCCGTCAAGTCAGTCCCGCGCCTGCTGGAGCAGAGTAGGGAGGTAAACCAAGGTTAGGGAAGAAAACCGTGTTGTGAATATGCCCGCCTTGAGAGACTAGCCTGAAGGCCTGAACGTCAGACTGCTTGAAGTACTCGATTGTGCGTTCGTTTTTAATATATTCTGTCAAATGTTTTTCCATTAAACTTATAAACAGCCGATGGGGACTCACCAGCAAAAAATAACTCACCTTTTTTAGTTCTGTAAATAGTCCAGATATTTTCACTCTTTACACCGTCATCTTTTGTGTAATTCTTAAACTCATTCGTTTTGGGATTGTACATCCAAATACCTGAATAGACTGTGCCAAACCACATATTGCCTAAAGAGTCTTCTGAGATTGAAAAGGCTCGATGAAGTGTACTGCCTTCAACATCTCCTTCATCTAAATGATGTTTCCTAGTGAAATTTTCAGTCTCTTTCCCATCATATACAAATACACCTGCTCCATTATCAGCAATCCATAGTTTTCCTTTACTGTCCACAAAAATTCCTCGAATCCCCATTTGCCTTTGATCATTCTTTCGTCCCATCTCTTCACGACCAATCGACAAGAAAGCATTGTTCTTTAATCCAAAAGCTTTCTCCATTGTTCCAACCCAGACAGTACTATCCTTACCAATATAAGCTTTGGTAGTAGGGAAATATAGATATTTATTATTGTCATCTCTATTCAAGGGATATCGAAAGAATTTTCTACTTGTCTGATTAAGTTTGTAAATACCAGGCTCTACGTATGAAGTATCGGTTGGACTTAATCCTCTTTGAATCCAAAGACTATTTTGATTCCCATTTGAAACTGAATTGTCGTTCAACTTATCTGTAATAAAACGACTACCATTGTATCGAAAAACTTTGAATCCGTCTTCTATCCAAATTGTTCCATTTATGTCTTCATGAATATTACCAACAATGGTTAACCCATCATCTTCGGAAAAATAATGTGTTTTTTCACCATCAACCCTAGCTACATAGTCGGGACTTGAAAACCAAAGATTCCCCTCACTGTCCTCTAAGATGTCGCGAATTCCCCGAGTTTCTTTTAACCAAAGACTTGTATCTATTTTAGTTTCTTTATTATCAGTCTCTGATGCTGAATTATCAGTTTTGTAGTCCGAGTTCCGACACGAGTAGTTCATAATTATAACTGCCAATGGTAAGCAAAACCAAATTATTTTTCTCTTCATTCTACGTTTCTGAGTTTTCTTAATGACGCACAACTCCGGCTACTGCGCCGTGCGACCGGAGGGAGCATGGATGTAGTAGCAAAGATGGGCGCGAAATATTTATCTGTAATTATTTATATCAATCTTCTTCAACTTGATATACTCTCCAGCTAAATGATCAAAATCACCATCCGTCGTCAATATAACTATCTGCAATACAGAGCCTGTAGCTGCGATCCACAAATCATTCTTCCCCATATTCCTAGCACTAAAGCTACCTTTTTTGTGAGGTAATTTCCCCTGACTATAGGCATCAATTTCTGCGTAACGTTCAGTTATATTCTCAACATTTATATCTGCCACAATGAACTCATTCAATAATTGGCCTAGCTTATCAATTTTATTCTTACCCCAATTATTTTTGATCGCCAAAGACTTGATCTCACCTACTGTTACAACAGAAATTACCAACTGATTATCACCAGTCAATAATTGCAGGTCTTCTTCTATTTTTCTTGTAATACTATTCCCTCTTACATAGATGAGAAGGATATTAGTGTCCAGTAAATACTTCATGTTCCTTATAGCTGAGAAAGCAATTCGTCAATATCTTCTTCTATTGATATTTCATCTGTCAAACTAAAAAAATGATCTCTTTCCAATGGCTTATAATCTTGCTCCTGAGCTAATTCTTCGACGCTAATATTCTTTCTCATTGGCTTGATCACCTTATCCCAAATCTCATCACGAAAAACGCCCTCTTGCTTCTGGGCAAGTCGCTGCTCCAAGTCTATAATCAAGGCCTCATCGTCTGTCTTGATCAGTTCTTGAATAATCTTATATTTTCTATCATCTAAACTCTTAGTCATATCATTACAAGATTTTGAGCCATTCAAATATAACCATAATTACTATTACAATGTCCTAATATACCCCGAAGGTTTCATCCTGAAGTCAGAAATCCTAGTCAGGATTAACTAATATCATCATTAACCTTGACGATAAGGCTCTTTTTATATAAAAAAAACAATGTAAAAAGCTCATATACACATCCTGCCTAATGTATACTTGGTTCTACATGGCATTGCGCCCATCTCAAGCTAGAACGCAGGCTGACCAACGGGAAGCTTGACGTGCTAGCAAAGCTGGGCATAGCCCGGAGCTCATAAAGAATATAAACTCCTATTATTAGCGATTCCCAAGACACCAAACTGCGCGCTATGATCTTACACTTTTGGTGCTGATCTCCAAAGGCGGAACCAAGCATTCTGAGTAACTCTTTCTAAAGATAAAAAAACATTCCTTTTGGTATTCCTTGAGTGCGCAGTAAAAAAACCTGCTACCCAGCTTTTAGTAGAAAATGCGAAGGGTTGTGCCCAGCGTTTGGCTAGCAGCAGTACGGAGCGGTAGCGGAGTATTGTCTGCTAGCCGGTGTTAGCAAGCGTATTTTTTTTCATTTTCTTGTTTTCAATTCTTTCAATTTCTGTTCAGTACCATTTACTCCCCCTAACTCCAATGACTTTGATAAATATTTTATAGCATTTGTTGTATCAGAAATACTGATATAGTAATCTCCAATAGAGTCATATGCATTTGCACTTTCAGGGTAGTTCTTAATATTTAACTCGAAAAAGGGGAGAGCTCTTTTGAAATCATTTCTGCCCAAATACATATAGGCTAACCTGTTGATTTCGTACTCCTCAGGAAGATAAACATAACCTAATTTCTCTGAAATTTTGTTAAAATGAGATACAATCAACCCTACAAGTTCGTCGCCCGTAAGTTTTGGTTCAGGAGCGTAGAATTCGTCCCAATCTTTAAAATTAAACCAAGAGAATAGAAATCTAAGAGCATGGTGTTCAGCAACAATAGGCACAGTTCCATGGGTTTCATCTGGGTAATATTTCCATTCTGAAACTAACTGATCATTTGATTTTGCTAATTCAGAAAACTCATGAATTGACCTTAAATGAAGTGTAGCTGTTGTTGTATCCTTAAGTGCTTCTTCAAAACTCATATCAATTGATTGTCCATTATTTATTGTATTGGCAATTGCGATATAAATTGCCTTATTTTCATAATTACCGTCTTTTATTTGAAGTCTTCCTTCTTGTAGTAATTTCTGATTATCCCATCCAAGGCTTGGGTCAATTGCTAAGTAATTATTGAAAAGCTTGGAGTGATTAATAAAAGTATTAGTAACAAATAAACCACCAAGCGAATGTCCAATCAGAGTTCTATGAGAAATCGTGGGGTAATTACTATCTACATAGGGTATTAATTCACTTTCTATAAATTTTATAAAGTTCTCTGCCCCACCTGATGAATTTGAGTCATCACCAACATGAGATGTTGATAAATCTCTATATCTATCTGTATTTGGAATAGCGACTATTATCATTTCCGGAATCAGTCTGCTGATTGCATTGGACCTCACAATTCCAACAACAGATTCAAAATGAAACACACCGTCCAATAAATAGATTACAGGATATTTCAGACCGTAAACACTTGATTTTGGGACGTGAATCCATACTTCTCTTTCTTCTCCTAATGTTTTAGAAAATAGGTGGTCTCGAACACCAATATTAATTTGGTTTGCACTTAAGTTTAAACTATCATTAGTTTGACCCAAACAGATGTTTTGATATAAACTTAATATTATTATCAAATTGATTAATCTCTTCATGTTTATTTTTTTATGCTTGCTAACTCAATTATAGCGCATTGCACTTAATCCCCCTATACTCACACCTCTATTGCGCATAATGTACCGCCTGAGTGGACAAAATACGCATATTTCTATGACGCTTTAATAACCGTCAAAAATAAATTGTTGCGGATAGGTAGCAAATTACGCAACCAGTTTTGCCCTCCTAATGACATTTAAAATAATCAAAAGGCTCTAGACAATCCAAACAGCGGTAGAGGGATTTGCAGGCGGTGGAGCCAAACTGGGCGATCATCTCGGTATTGCGACTGCTACAGCGGGGGCATTCTACTTTTTTGTCGTCCTGGAACAGGGCGTGCTTGTCGACGTTGCCGGGTTCGGGGGGAGCGATGCCGTAGGCTTTGAGTTTCTTCTTGCCGTTCTCGGTCATCCAGTCGGTCGTCCAGGCGGGGGAGAGGACGGTGGTGATGGTCACTGGATCGTACCCCGCCTCCTGCAGCACCGCCCGGATGTTGACCTCAATCATGTTCATGGCCGGGCAACCCGAGTAGGTAGGCGTAATGATCACCTCCAACTGCCCCGCAGCATCCAGCCGCACATCGCGCACAATGCCCAAGTCGGTGATGGTGAGTACGGGGATTTCCGGATCACTTACCTCTTCGAGGATGTCCCGAACGTGGTTAAGGTCAATGGTATTGGTAGTGTCAGCCATGATAGGTAAACTTTAGGATATGCTGAAAATGATCTATAATATTAACGAACAACTGTTCGCTCTGGTTGTGAATGCCCGTGAATAGTTTTTGGTGGGTTCGGGAGCGCACCCCCCCGTGAGTCCCGAGGAATCGGGACGAACACCACCGCGAATCCCTCAGGATGAGCACCTCCGCAAGCGCAGCGCGCACCCCCGCGATCCCGATTCATCGGGAGAGCACTACTCCTTCACCCACGCCTTCTGTAGCACCTTCTCTCCGTTGGCTCGATAGCCGCTGAGGTAGTACAGCCCCGCGGGCCATTGAGCGACATCAACGCCGTTGGCCGACCAGTAGCCCCGCTGCATGAGCTGCCCCTGGGCGTTGTGGATTTGCCAGAAGCCGTTTTCGGGTGCAGCTTGCCACCAAAGGAGCTTGCTCGTGGGGTTGGGGAAGAGCCGGAAGTCGGGGAAGAGACCGGGGGCTTCCACACCGGTAGTGAGCTGGCAATCGGTAGGGGCGGGGAGGTCTTCGATGCCGAAAAAACCTCCTTCATCGGTGCCCGTGAAGGTTACCGTGCAGTCGGTGGACACGGTGAAGAACCAGCTGTAGAAATTATCACAACCATCGAAGCAGTCATTCCATTCGTAGCGGAATTCGTAAAAGCGATTGCCTGCCTGGTCGGTACTGTAGTCGATGCGGCCGGCATTGCCGATGATGTAATCGGGCTCGGCGTAGGCTACACCCGGAACGCTGGCAGTAATGGAGTCGGCGAGCGCAAAGAGGTTGAGGTACTGGTCGGTATACAAAACGCCCGCCCCGAAGCTGATGTAATTTTGCAGGTTGAAGTTGTAGGTCGTCAGCAAATTATCGAGGATGGCATTGCCGGTGAGGGTCGTGCCTTGCGCCCAGGCCTGCGCGATGGGAGAATTCGTGTCTACACCAATGATGAACCCGAAGAGGGCAGGGGAGCCAAAGTTGTCGTGTACACAGTAGCGGTTGAATACAGAGTCGGCTTCGGGCAGGTCGTTGCTGAGGTTGAAAATAGCGGCCATGCCTTCCAGGATACTGTCCTGTACGGCTTGCGGGATTTCAATTAAGGCATTGTCTGGACTATTTTGGGCTTGTATTCGCTTGATGGCCATCCCTTTGACGTCGCGGTCGTAGGCTTCGCGCAGGACGTTAGGGATACTGCAATCGGAAGGAATTTGGGCCCAGCCGCTGAAAGGCAAGCACAAGAGGAGGGTAAAAGCAAAAAGATGGAATTTCATTTTTTGTTGATTTTTTGATCTTACGTAGCTAAGACGTAATAGTAATCATTTTTGGTTTGGTGAGCTGGCGTAAAACGGGCTTTGGCATTGCCATGCCTTCGGCGCAGCCCGTTCTTGGCGAATGAATCCTACCCGCTAGAAATGACGGGGAACCATTAATGCCTTGCAGAACCGCTATCCCTATGGCGACGTTCAGCTTATGTCTTTGGATATTTTTTATTTTGTGTTTAGTGTTTTATTTAGTACTTAAAGCTGTATTTTGTTATTTGTGTAAAATAAAATTGATTTTTAGTTAAAAAAATCGTAATTTATAGTAAAATCCCTTTTGCTATGAAAAAAAGAATTACTACTATCCAATCACTGCCTTTTTTTACCTTGCTGCTCATGTTCTGTTTGCTGAGTGCTTGCTCCGAGCCTACGGAAATTGTTTTCACCCATGGCCCGGATGATTCCGGTACGCTAAAGCAATTGGTCCAGCAATTCAATACCACCCACGCAGGAAAAATTCACGTTACCTGGAGACAAGCCTCTCGGCTATCCAACGAATATTACCGCGAGTTGGAGAAGTCCTTTGAGGCGGGCGATTCCGATATCGATGTTTTGAGTGCAGACGTGGTATGGACGGCCACTTTTGCCGAAAGGAAGTGGGTGAAAAATCTATCCGATCCATTTTTTGAGCACTACCAGGCCAGCGCCTTTGTCCCCGAGGCCCTAAATTCGGTTCATTACCAGAATGAAGTATGGGGAGTGCCTTGGTACACTGATCTGGGAATACTCTTTTACCGCAAAGATTTACTCGATAAATTTGGGTTCCATGCGCCACCGGCCACCTGGACGGACTTAGCGATCATGTCCCACACCATCAAGGACGCTAATTTCACCAAATATGGCTACGTCTTCCAGGGTGGCAATTACGAAGGTGGCGTCGCCAATGCCTGTGAGTTTATCTGGAATGCTGGTGGTGAGGTACTGCTGGGTGATTTCTCGATTGACGATGAGACAGCCCAGGCTCCACTGTTGGTCATCAATAGCCAGGAGGCGATCCAGGGCATCGAGGACGCCCAAAACCTCGTTGCCGGAGGTGTAGTCCCGAGCGATGTGTATGCGTACAAAGAAGCCGAAGGGCTCGAGGCCTTCGAAAATGGAGATGCTATTTTTATGCGCTCGTGGCCCGGCGCCTATCATCGCATTGTATCGCAGGATACACCGATCAACCCTGCGGATGTTGGCGTAGCAGCACTTCCCGTTAGCAAAAAAGGCTACCCCTCCTACAGTTGCCTGGGCGGGTGGAACCTGATGGTCAGTGCCCTTGCCAGTCAGGAGGAGCAGGATGCTGCCTGGGTCTTCATTAAGTACCTTACGGAGGAAGCGCAGCAGCGGACACTCGCATTGAAAGGGGGGAACTTACCCGCAATGAGGAGCCTTTATTCCGACGAAGCGTTGATCGCTCAGGTGCCCGCCATTGGTCTCGCCAAAGAAGTGATGCCCAATGCCCGTCTGCGCCCGGTCACGCCTCGGTACATGGAGTTGGCACCCGACATCGGCTGGGCCTTTAGCGAAAGCCTGCAAGAACACCTCTCGGCCGTAGCTGCCGTAGAAACCATCGAAGGCCTGTTTCGGGCAACGACCGTGGTGACCAACGAATAACGGGAGGTATTTTGCCTATTTGGGGCCATGCCTTCTCCCGTCCCGACTTTTCTAGTCGGGACGGGATCGGCACCGGGCTGTCCGCCGGTATATGGTGAGTTAAGGTAGAGACGCGATGCATCGCGTCTCTACCTTTTTTATGAATAGCGAATTTTCGCTTATCTTCACCGGCTAGCAAATAAAGCCAATGATTCATGAAAGCATTTGATTTAAAAGGGAAGGTCGCCATCATCACGGGATCTAGCAAAGGTATCGGGCAAGCCATGGCCCTGACGCTGGCCGAAGCCGGTGCCAAAGTAGTCATCAGCAGCCGCAAGCAAGATGCGGTAGATGCCGTTGCCGAAGAATTTAAAGCACAGGGGCTCGAAGCCATCGGGATCGCCTGCCACGTAGGGGATAGCGACCAGCGCCAGGCCCTGGTAGAAAAGACCATTGCCGCTTACGGCCGCATTGATATCCTGATTAACAACGCAGCCATCAACCCCATTTTCGGGCCGGTCGAAGACGCTTCGGAAGATGCCTTTGACAAGATCATGAACGTCAATGTCAAGGCGGTTTGGCATTTGTCTAACCTGTGTTTACCCTACCTCAAAGAAGGGGGCGGTTCCATCATCAATATCAGTTCCGTAGAGGGACTGCATCCCGGTTTCGGGCTGGGGCTCTACAGCGTCAGCAAGGCCGCCGTATTGATGCTGACGAAGAACCAGGCGAAAGAATGGGGCCGGCACGGTATTCGCGCCAACGCCATCTGCCCGGGCCTGGTAAAAACCAAGTTAAGCGAGGCCCTTTGGCAAGATGAGAAGCTGCTCCATAAGCTGGAGAAACACCTGCCCCTGAGCCGCATGGCTCAGCCCGAAGAGATGACGGGATTGGCGCTACTCCTAGCCTCAGAAGCCGGCTCTTACATGACCGGCGGCGTATACACGGCCGATGGAGGGTACTTGATCGGGGGGTAGTTTTTGGTAGAGGGATGCGGGGCGATTGCATCGCCCCTTAAGGTAGAAGGTAAAGGGACTTCGATTACCCAAGAGGGAAGCGGCTTTTTAATTTCCAACCTCGACCTATTAGACTGATATTGGAAATTAATGAACATTGGTCTTTCCATCTCTATACCCTTTACCTTAAGGCGCGAAGCAGCCTGTGTCCTTGTACGGACTTTGGCTAAAGTCCAGCTTATATGGTTCAAAAAAAATCAACGAAAAGGAAATGAATTTCGAATATACAGAACGCACCCAAAGCTTGATCCAGAAGGTGGAAGAATTTATGGATCGCTACATCTATCCGGTAGAGCAGCTGCTTAATACCTATTACGGAATACCGGAAAACTACTGGACGGTACATCCCAAAGTAGAAGAACTCAAGCAGCTGGCCAAGTCGGCTGGTTTGTGGAATTTGTTTCTGCCCAAAAGCTACGGAGCGTTAAGCCCAGGGCTGACCAACTTGGAATATGCACCCTTGGCCGAGCTGATGGGGCGCTGTAAGTGGGCCGCAGAAATCTTCAATTGTAGCGCCCCCGATACCGGAAACATGGAAGTGTTGGCCAAGTACGGCAGCCCGGAACAGCAGGAGCGCTGGCTGAAGCCCTTGCTGGCGGGAGAAATTCGCTCCGCCTTCCTGATGACGGAACCGGATGTCGCTTCGTCTGATGCCACCAACATTGAAACCTCCATCGTTGCTGATGGGGACGAGTATGTGATCAACGGTCGTAAGTGGTGGTCATCAGGCGCGATGCATCCGCACTGTAAGGTAGCCATCGTGATGGGCAAAACCGATTTTGAGGCCCAGCGCCACGTGCAGCAGAGCATGATCCTGGTACCTATGGATACGCCGGGATTGGAGATCGTACGGCCGCTGAGTGTCTTTGGTTCCTACGATGCGCCGGAAGGCCACGCAGAGATCAAACTCACCAACGTGCGGGTACCCAAAAGCAACATTTTGCTGGGCGAAGGCCGCGGTTTTGAAATCGCCCAAGGCCGCCTCGGGCCGGGTCGTATCCACCACTGTATGCGCCTGGTGGGAGCTGCCCAACGCAGCCTGGAATTGATGTGCCAACGGGTAGCCAGTCGCCAGGCTTTCGGGCGTACCCTCAAAGATTTTTCCAGTATCCGGCAGGATGTTGCCACCTCGCGTTGTGAGATCGAACAAGCCCGCTTGCTGACCCTCTCTGCTGCGGATAAAATGGATCGTGAAGGCAGCAAGGGCGCCAAGGATTTGATCAGCATGATCAAGATTGTCGCGCCCCGCATGTGTCAGGGCGTCGTCGACCGCGCGATCCAGGCTCACGGTGGCATGGGGGTCTGTGGCGATACGCCGCTAGCTAGTTTCTTCGCCTATTCACGGATCATCCGCATTGCCGATGGCCCCGATGAAGTACACATGTACCAACTGGGTAGAGATACAGTGAAGGCGTGGATGTAAGGAAAGTGAGGCTGAGGCTGTAGCTAAAGTAGGGCGCAAGGCGTAGCCTGAAGCGCGGCGCATCCCGATCTTCCATCGGGAGAGCAGGACAAAGGATGGTAGCCGCTCCGTAGGGTCGGGTTTAAAACCCGACCCTACGGAGCGGAGCGGCGGACAGCCTGGTGCCGATCCCGTCCCGACTAGAAAAGTCGGGACGGGAGAAGGCATGGCCCCTGATTATTCAGAAAATCAACATCATTCAACGACCATCTCATTACTTACATTTCCAAGCCCCTCACCGCGGACTTCCACTACATCCCCCGCTTTTAAGAAGCCGGACAGATCGCCTTTTAGTTTAATAGACAGCTTTTTGTAGCGGTCAAATCGCAAAAGATTGCTTAACCGAACGAGTGCCCTGGGGGTAGCAACGGCAACGCCACCGGGGGTGCCGGTTAAGACCATGTCGCCCTTTTGGAGCGGAGTGTTGGGATATTTTTGTTGAATAAACCGAAGCATTTCTAATGGTGTATAAATCATATTATCCGTCGTCTGAGATTGCCGGACATCGCCATTTACGTAGGTTTCTATGCTAACGCAAGGGATCGTATTGGAGGTCGGATGATTGGGGATCCATACCTGGTCGGATACGGGCAGGAAACCGGGGAAGCTTTTGGAGATTCCCCAGTACTCATAACGTAGCGCGGTGCCTTCGCCCAGCAGGCCGATGCTTCGGGCGGATAAATCATTAGCAATGAAGAAGCCCAGCGTCGGAATGAAATCATCCGCTTTTAAGTCATCCGCTGTGATGTTGTCCAGCAAGACAAAACCTAACTCCACTTCGTAGTCCAGCATGGGGGAGAGGTTGTTGAAATCTGCTCTTAAGGTACTGGCGACGGCATCTTCCAGTTCGCCCGCGGCGGCAATCAAGGCTTCTTTGGTGGGCAGTTGTACCTGCTCTCCGTCACCGGTTAAGGAGTGCAATTTCTTTTTGAAAATTGGCGGCAAGGCCATAGGATCAAACTCGGCGGCGGTCTCTACCAAATGTTTTCTGTAGGTCAATCCCATACCGTAAATATTTTGCGGGAGGGGAAGGCTATCTCTGGCGATAAATGCACCCTCTTCTATTTTCAGACAAGTGAAATTAGCGGGGGAAGGAATGTTGGACAAGGGCCGGAAGAGGTAGTAGGCTAAACCCAGGATAACCAGGAGGATAATTGTTAGGATTATTTTTTTTAGACGCATGATGGGAGGAATAAGCTGTCAAAGACAGTGTGAAGGTCAACAGCCAAATTATCGGGTCGCCAGGCAATTTGGCCATCCGGGCGAATCAATAGAAGGGGGACTTTTTTTATGGGGTAAAAAGATTTTTCCAGGGCATGATCGGGTTGGTTGTCCAAGAATTTGGTGATGTTAATTACCTGCACGATGGAAAGGGTAGTTGGCGGTAGTTTTTTAGCATGTTTGGTCCACCAGGCTTCGCCTTCTTCATTGCACAATAGCGTAAACTTGTCTGCACGCAGCCACTGGTGGGAGCTTATCTTTTTCCCGTGATCGTCTACCCAGAAGTGGGGAAAGCGGACGCCAGGGGCTATGGATGGCTGGTATTGGCTAACCGTCTGTTGGGGGGGCTCGTGGTTGGGGTTTAAAAGGAGGGCTCCTTTCTGGTAAGCATAGCCCAAGTCCAGGCCTATCCGGTCAAAATGCTCCGTTTGGTCTTTGATCGCCAGCTTTACTTTCTGCTGCTGTTCAGGATTATTGGGAATTGCGAGAATTTTTTTGGAAAGGGTCTGATGGATTGTTTGCAACAGCGCATTTACCCAACTTTTTGGGAATAGTTTTACCGCAGCACTATTAAGCAAGATGGCTTGCCATTTCATGGCCTTGGGGTTAAGTCCCATCGCTTGAGGCACTTCCCAGATTTTGAAATAATTACGAAGACTCTCTTCGCTATTTATTTCAATGACGGGCTTTCGTTCCGTTTCGTAGGTATCCAACAAACCCTCGCTGGCTATTCCTTTAATTACCCATGCCAACTTCCAGCACAGATTTTGGACATCTCCTATCCCGGAATTCATGCCTAACCCTCCGGTGGGCGGGAAGCGGTGGGCGGCATCCCCCACCAGGAAAGCCCGGCCTTTTCGGAAGGTCTCGGCAATTTGGGAGGTCATTCGCCAAAAACTGATCGATTTTACCACTACCGGAATATCCTTGTCTCCCAGGGCGGTAAGAATGCGCTCCTTTACGATGGCCTTAGTAAACTGTTCCTTTTTCTCGTAAGGCGTGAAAATCGGAAAATGATAGACCCAGCGTTTTTCAATATGATGAGCGATAAAAGTGCCGGGAGCGGCGGGGTTCATGATCCAAAATAATTTAGCTGTTTTCCGGAGGAATGGCCTGAGATTGAGTTCGAAATAAACGCTGATAAAATCATCTATTTTTTCTGCACCAAGCATTTCAATATCCAAAGCTTTGCGGCTTCGGCTGGCGGCGCCATCGGCACAAATGACATATTTACTGTTGATGGTGAGCTGCTGGTTGTCCGCTAGCTGGAGCACTTTGCTTTTTACGCTGGCGCTATCTTCCTGCATGCTTTCCCATTGATGACCAAGGAGCAGTTTGCTTTTCGCACAAGCCGCCAGTTTCTGGCGCATGAGGGCTTCTAAAGCGGTTTGCGAAAGATTAAGGTAGGGCAGGGGCGATGCCAGATGTGCCTGGTATTTTTCGTCATTGCCACCTTCCTGCAAATCTATTTCGCCAATGGTTGCGTTGATGGTGTGGCCAAAGAGGATAAGGGAAGCATCCTCGTGTGAAGACGCCTCTTCTTTCAATTCCTCAATGGTAAAACCCAACTGGCAGAGTATTTCAATAGAACGAGCACTCAATTCATGGGCTTTGGGATGCTCGGAAATTTCGAATTGCCGCTCCAGAACAATACTGGATATGCCCAACAAGTCCAGGTAAATAGCACTGACCATTCCGGCGGGGCCACCGCCGATGATCAGCACCTCTGTTGCGTATTCCTCTTTCATTTCAAGCGGTTATCTGGGAGGAATCGTAGAGGGGCTCAACCTTGGTTTTAAGCCAGAAATAGGCGATCACTAAAACAATCGATAAAAAGGAAAAGACAAAGATATTTTCGTCGATACCAAGGATAGAGGTGTGATACCGATGGTCAACAATCGCACCACCATAAACAGGAACAAACAGGATACCCGCCCAAAATCCGGCCAAGTGGGTGGCTTGCCAAAGGCACGACAAGTACAGGTGAGATAATTTAAAGGGTTTCCGGACCCAGATGAAGTAGAGGTTCACCAAGCCCGAAAAGAATAAATAACCCAATAACCACGCCAGATGGACTTTGGCGTGCCCCACCCATTCGCCATTCATGATGTGGGACGAGCCCGTATCTTTCAGTAAGGGACCAAAAAATTCCAGTACGCCAATGGTCAATAGGATTTTAGCAATTAGCAGGTTCTTTTTCATTGTATTTGAATTATTTAGTATTGAAAGCTAACCCCAGGGCATGCCTATGGCAAAGTTTGACTAAGCCGCTTGGAGACCACTCCAGACGAAGGTTTTGATGGTGTTTCTCCTGTTTTTCAAAAAAAGATCCATTTCCGGTTCCGTCCGATTTTCTTTAAAGCTGATCAGCGGAGCTACCAAATACGGAATGACACATAAGCCATAAATATTAAGCAGTAGGTCTTCTCCCGATATGCTTGAATGAATCTCTTTTTTCTTCCTTGCGCTTTTCAAAAAAGCATCGAACAGCGTTGGTAGTTTTTCTTCTTTGATGATGGGCAAGTTGGTAATCAATTCCGGGCTTTCATTCAGGATATTGACGATAAAACTTGGCAGGCTTGGCTTCTCGATGAGTACGTCAAATAGCAGGTCAATCAAGCTGTTGATTAAGCTTTGCAAGCTATTCTCTCCGATAAATATCCTTTGGGCATGCTCAACGAAAAAACCAAAACTATTTTGTAAAACTTCGTGGAATAAATCCTCTTTGGTTCGGTAATAATAATGCAGCATCGTCCGACTGACACCGGCTTTTTTCGCAATCAAAGTAGTTCTTGCCCCTTTGAAGCCATTCTCGTGAAAAACGACTTCTGCGGCAGCAAGAATTTTGGCCTTAGTTTGTTGATTAATCTGAGTCATAAACAAAATTGTTGAACAAAAATGTTTAATTTATTTTAACTCACCAAATTATCTAAGGTTTTTTACCCAATTATAGGAGCTTGTATTGACATTGGAGGTTTTATTGTTTATTTTTGTTTATGATTTTATTTTTTAAAACATATCTAAACACTTTTGTCATGCCTACTAATTTCTACATGTACTTTGTAGCCGCCCTGATCCCCATGATCATTGGTGCTACTTACTACCACCCAAAAGTATTGGGTACTGCCTGGATGAAAAGCAATGGATTTACTTTGGAATCTTTGGAAGGAGGCAATATGCCACTGATTATGGGTACGGCCTATCTGCTATCCTTCATTCTGGTCTTCGGAATGACGGGAGCCGTTATTCACCAGTTCAGTGCTTTTTCTTTGTTGGTT
>Ga0102812_10001705_pt1 | contig 15154 bp, 16 predicted proteins | sample ColrivemetaGS713_FD_79334 | JGI IMG/M metagenome (GOLD analysis project Ga0102812, IMG submission 79334) | Estuarine microbial communities from the Columbia River estuary - Flood tide ETM metaG S.713 | ecosystem: Environmental > Aquatic > Marine > Intertidal zone > Estuary | place: USA... | reverse complement strand
TTACAAATTATTAAAAAGGATGATGAAAGATACTTTGAAATTAATTTAGAAAAAACTGATAAAATTATTTATGCGATTGCATTATATATAATAGCTCAAGCGCAACGTATAAATTATGTAAGAAAGTGGGTAAAATAATGAAATATTATATTAAGCAAAAAATATTTAGTCTTAAAGATAAGTTTTATGTTCGTGATTTTGAACAAAATGATTTATACATGGTAAAAGGAAAAATGTTCTCAATATCAAACAAACTTGATTTATTAGATTTGGATGAAGAAGTTCTTTTATCAGCACAAAAGAAAATCATAACATTCTTACCAAAATACACAATATTCTCAAAAAATGGTGAGGAACTTGCTGTTGTTAAAAGATTATTTGGTTTTAGACCAAAATTTAGTGTAACTTTAGGACATCAAGAATTAGAAGTGCAAGGGACATTCTTTGCTCATGACTTTACAGTTACAAAAGATAATCAAGAAGTTGCGTCTATTACAAAGAAACTCTTTGCTTTTGGAGACTCATATGAAATTGATATTCATGATGAAGCTAACCAATTATTGTATATGTTCATCGTTATTATTATTGATCAAATAATTCATGAAAGTAAAAATAGAAACAATGCCTAATAACTGTTTAATATGTAATACTGAAACTGATGAAATTTTTGATGAGCATTTTAAAGTGCATTATGATATATGTCCACATTGTGATTTTGTATATAAACAAAAACAACATCATTTACCGTTTGATGAAGAGGGAAAACAATATGAGAGACACAATAACTCTTTTGAAAGCTTAGGGTATGTGGATATGTTTAAAAGACTTATTAAAAACCACATTCAACCTCTTGATGTAAAAGGTATTGCATTAGAATTTGGATCTGGTCCAGGACCAGTGTTAAAAGAATTATTAAAACAAGAAAAAGACCTTGATGTATATGACTTTGACCCCTATTTTAATAACAATGTTGTTTATTTAGAGCACCTATACAATCTAATTACTGCAACTGAAGTTGTGGAGCATTTCCATGATCCTTTAAAAGAGTTTGAGCATCTTGCATCGTTACTTATTAAGGGTGGGTATTTGGTAATAATGACTAAATTTAGAAACATGCCTGATGAAGAATTTTTAAATTGGTGGTATCGCAGAGATATTACACATGTTTCATTTTATAACAACACAACTTTCAAATATTTAGCAAATAAGTTTGGATTAAAAATTGAGTTTTCAAACAATGAAAATATTGTTATTTTTACAAAATAATTACAAAAGAGAAACCTTAGCAGGTTTCTCTTTTTTTTGATATAATTAAGTTGGTGATAATATGAAAAACATCAAAATTACAGCAAAAGAGATAGTTGAATTCTTATATTCAGGTGGAGATTTATCGAGTGAGTTCCAATCTAACAAGAGAGCTCTTGAAGGAAGTGAAGCTCATCGTCATCTTCAAAGTAAATATAACGAGGAAGATAGAAAAGAAGTTTCAGTTGAAACTCTTTTTGAACGTGGAGATTATAGCTTTTATATCACTGGTAGAATGGATGGATTATTAAAAGAAGGAAATAAGTTAATAGTTGAAGAAATTAAGAGTACTAAAACAGATCTTTCTAATATGGAAATAGATTCGAGACCAGAACATTTAATGCAAGGAAAAATGTATGCATATTTGTATGCTCTTAAAGAAAATCTAAATTCTATAAATGTAAGATTAACTTATATTTATGTTGACGATTATAAGACAAAATCATTTAATAAACGGTATAATATGTCACAATTAACAAAATTTTTTGAAAAAACAGTTGATAAATATATCAATTGGCTTGAAATTTTTGATAAACATCAAGCAGAAAAATTGAAGTCTATAGAAGGCTTAAAATTTCCCTTTGAAGAGTACAGAGAAGGGCAGCATAAGTTTATGGGAGCTGTATACCAAACCCATGTAAAAGAGGAAATTCTATATAGTATTGCGCCAACTGGAATTGGAAAGACAATAGGTTCTCTATTCTCATCATTAAAAACAATAAAGAATGAGAAGGAGAAAATATTCTACTTAACAGCTAAGAATGCCGGTAAACGTATTGCTATTGATACTATAAATTTACTGAAAGAACATGGATTAGTTGCAAAAACTGTTGTTTTAAATTCTAAAGAGGCAATGTGCTTAATGGATACAGTTGATTGTGATCCAGATTTATGTCCATATGCAAAAGGTTTCTTTGATAGACTAAATGGTGGGCTTGAAGATATTTTTGTACATGATGATGTGTATGAAATGAAACTGATAAAAGATTATGCTGAATTTCACAATATTTGCCCTCACGAATTTAGCTTAGCAATATCTTACTATACTGATGTTGTTATATGTGATTATAACTATGTTTTTGATCCTAGAACACATTTGATTAGATATTTTGATGAAGAATATTATTCTCCAAAATTACTGATTGATGAGGCACATAATATGGTTGACCGTTCACGTTCAATGTACTCTGCATCCTTGTCAAAAGAATCACTTATTACCTTGAGAAAAAACACTAATAAAGTTAAGCCATCTTTAAAAACAACGATTAATAAGTTGATTAAATATATTGATGATTTTAGTGAGGAAAACGAATTAATAAAAGCAAGATTTTATTATCAAAATGATTTGGATTATGAGCTGATTACTTTGGTTGAAAAAACACTAATTAAACTTGATAAAATATTAACTGAAAATAAAAAGAATCCGAAGAGAAAATTGATCTTGGATGGATATTTTGAACTTAATCAATTTCTAAAAATTAGTGAATTCTATAATGGTAAGTATAGATTTGTAGTTGAATCTATAAATGATGATATTCAAATATCTCTAAAATGTTTAGATGCTTCAGAGTTTATTTTAGATACCATTAAAAGAAGATCATTTGGTACTGTGTTTTTTAGTGCTACTCTTTCACCAATGGATTACTATGTAAAACTAATTACTGCAGGAGAAGGAATGAGTATCAGAATACCATCACCATTTAGACAAGATAATCTTGGGATCTTTGTAGATGAATCAACTAGTACTAGGTATCGAGATAGAGAACGAAGTGTACCTAAAATTATAGATACAATTTATGCTATGCTTGAATCTAAAATTGGGAATTATATAGTATTCTTTCCATCTTATAAATATATGGATATGGTTCTTGATGAATTTAATGAAGAAGAATACGAAGTGTTAAGACAAACGAGGAACATGAACTTCCATGAAAGGAATAAAACATTAAAAGCATTTGATACTGTCTCAGCAGTATCTAAAGTAGGTTTCTTTGTATTGGGAGGTAGCTTTAGCGAAGGTATAGACTATGTTGGTGATAAGCTTAGTGGGGTACTAATAGTGGGTGTTGCCTTGCCAATGTTTAATAGATATAACGAACTATTACGTAATTACTTTGATGATGAGTTTGATGAAGGCTTTGACTATGCTTACACATACCCTGGAATGAATAAAGTAATTCAAGCTGTGGGTAGAGTTATACGCAGAAATGAAGATACTGGAATTGCTATTTTATTTGATGATAGATACGCTCATAGAAAGTATCAAGAATTGTTTCCCAAAGAATGGAGTCATAATAAAAGATTGAGAAATAAGGATTTTTTACAAACGTATTTAATGAAATTTTGGAAATAGCTTTAGCGTTTTAGTTAATATATGATAGAATTGTTTTGGGAGTGATATTATGAAGATTACAAGAAGACTTGAAAACAAGTACTTCATATCTTATTTGGATTATTTTAAAATAATAACTGCAGTTCAAAATATACTTATCCATGACAAACATGGAACAGATGATTCTTATGATGTAATTAGCATATATATTGATGATATTGTATTTTCAGGAGCAGCTGACAAAGCATTTGGGAATGAAGTTCACAAAAAATATCGCATTAGACATTATAATGATCCAAACATACTAAAACTTGAACTCAAATATAAAATTGGAGACTTATCAACTAAACATTCTACATCAATAAATCAGGAAGTTTGTGATGCAATAATCAATCAGGATTTGGATGTTTTAGAACGCTATTTTGATGATGATTTAATAAGGAGATATACCCTAGATATGATGAAAAATCATCTAGAAGCTAAGTGCTATATAAAGTATAAACGAGAGGCTTATAAAGATGAATTAGATAACATTAGATTAACGTTTGACCACTCTTTAAGTGCTGAGAGATTTTCAGTACCTATGGAAGGCATGGATATGAACCTTATGCATGGGAATAATCTTATTCTAGAAGTTAAGTATGAAAATTATATGCCAAGTACAGTAAAAGAGATATTAAAAAGAATAACACTAAATCAGATAGCTTATTCCAAATACTTTTTGGGATTTAACAGCTTAGAATTGTAGGAGGAAGAATTATGTTACTAGTTTCAATTTTGGATATATTTCCAGATTTATCAAGCAGTCCAGTATCAGAGGTTTCAGTAGGTACCCTTGCATTTAATTTATTGTGGGTATTTGTGTTTAGCACATTAATTTTAATAACATATAGAAAAAGTTATCAAACTACAGTTTATAACAGAAGCTTTGCAATAAGTCTACCAATAGTATCAATGGTAACTTCAGTTATTATAATTACCGTATCATCAAATATAATTTTATCACTTGGTATGGTAGGGGCTTTATCTATAGTTCGTTTCCGTACTGCAATAAAAAATCCTTTTGATACAGTATTTATGTTTTGGGCTGTTGGTCTTGGAATTACAGTAGGGGCAGGGTTTTTATTAATAGCTGCTGCATCTACAATAATTATTTCTCTTGTTATTTTTGCTTTGATAGCATTTGAAATGCTTGTATCATCATATTTTCTTATAGTAAGAGCTGATTCATACAATAATGAAGAACTAATCTTAGAACAAGTAAAAGAGTTGTTTGGTAAATACACTCTTAGAAACAAAACGATTAAAGATGGAAAATTAGATTTAACTATAGAAGTTAGATCAAAACAGCATAATACAATATCTGTTAATAAATTAAACGAAATAGAAAGTGTGAAGTCTGTTATATTGTTATCTCATCAAGGGGATTACATCGCAGAATAATGACAAAACTATTATTTAAGAGAGGAGCGATTCTCTTAACAGTTGTAATTATGCTTGTTGTTTTATATGCAACTTCATCTGAAAATTTATTAGAGAATTTACCTTCTGAATCTGACATAATATCAAGTATTCTGCAGAAACAAGAGCAGGAAGCTGATTTATTAAAGCAAATAACTAAAGATCAAGAACAAGCTATAAAAGATTTAGAGAATGAAAGACAAAAAATAATTGATGATTTAACAGTTACAGTACCAATTCCTAAAGTAGATACCGATATTGAAGATTTTAATCAATTATTTGATCATTCTATTAGACATACATTTATCGTTGATTTTACAAGTGATGAGTTTTTTGGTCTTGTAAATGATATGTATGAATATAATCAAGAATTTGGTTGGATTGATTTTAGAAATAATAATTACCACAAGGTAAGTGTTACGTACATTGATGACGATTCAACAATGACAATAGAAGACGTAGGTATTAGAACCAAAGGAAATGTTTATTCAAGAAGAGTTCCATGGGATGGAAATAACGTAATTGATACTCATTATGTTTTAAAATTTAATGAAACATTTAATTTTGTTGAAGGAACACCTGAGTATGAGGAACTAAAAACAAGAGAAGTCTTTAATATTGAAAAATTAATATTCAAATATAATAATACAAATGATCCAGCAGTATCAAACGAAGTTTATTCTACTGAGTTATTTTCTCAAATGGGAGTAGTAATGCCTAAAGCAAGTTATGCTGAATTGATCATTAAGATTGATGGTGTTGTTAAAAACTCTAGTTTATATAATATTTTTGAATTCCCAGATGAGGAGTTTTTAAGAAGAGTTTATAATGAGGAAGATGTAAAAGAAGTAGGAAATTTTTATAAAATGGTGTATCCAGCTGATTTAACTCCGATTTTTGATCAAAATAATATTGGGGTAAGAGATTGGGTTTCTGGATTTAGACCTATTTATGGACGAGAAACAAATAAATTAAATACTGATTATTCGGATTTGGTAAATTTCACATTTGCTTTATCTGAAGCTAACCTAATAAACAGAAAAGCATATTTAGAAGCTAATTTTGACGTTGATTCATTTTTAAGATCAATGGCAGTTAATGTCCTAGTTGGTAACCCAGATGATTATCGAGGAAACCTTAACAACTATTATATGTATATTGATACTAGTGGTTATACAACATATATTCCATTCGACTACGACAACTCACTTGGCTCTGGTTGGCCTGGGGATGATAGTTTCATTCGATTTACCTTAGATAATGATATTTACGACTGGGGAAGAATATCTTGGGGTGTATACACTGAGAGACCTCTAGTTGATAATATTTTAGAATATGAGGAATATCAAATACTATATGAAAATTATTTGGAAGAACTTATAGAAACAGGATACTTTAGTTATAGTACATATGATGCATTTGTAAATGTTCCGAAATCATTATATGGAGATTTATACTATATTAATAATGATAAACAATACTTTTTCGATGAAAAAATCATTGATACAATCGTGCAAATTAAGTACTATAGAGATCAAAGATAAGGAGAGATTTTATCTCTCCTTTTTTATGGATTTGTGGTACTATATTATTAAGGAGTGATAACATGGAAAAGACAATTAGAGATGCATTAAATGAAAGAGTGATTTCTGAATCTGGACTATTTTTTGGTATTGCTAGAGAAAACATTAAAACACTGGGTGGGTTTGAAAACTTTGTTTTTGAATATGAAGATAATAATGAGCTATTTATCCTAAGATTAGTGCATAGTTCTCACAGGAAATCTACCTTTGTAGAAGCAGAATTAGAGTTCATTGACCACCTGTCTAAAAATGGGGCAAGAGTATCAAATGTTGTTAAATCATTAAACGGGAACTTGATTGAAAAAGTGTATGATGACTTTGATGGATATTTTTCTGTATGTGTCTTTGAAAAAGCTCCAGGAGATTTTGTCAAAAAGGAAAAAATAGATGAAAAATTTAATTTTAATTTCGGAATTGAAGTAGCTAAACTTCATAAAATCACTAAGAATTTTACTCCTAATAAGAAAAGGTATCATTGGTATGAAGAAGACTGGATTGAAATTGGAGTTCGCAATTTAAAAGATGAAGAGCAATTTATTGTTGATATAGCAAAGAATCATGTAAAAAAATTAATGGAATATAAAACCGATATAGATTCATATGGATTAATTCATACAGACCTTCATTTTGGTAACATGTATTACGATAATGGATTATTGACATTTTTTGATTGGGATGATTCAGCATATAAACATTTTATAAGTGATATTGCAATAATTATATTCTACCAATTTGGACTGAACGGTGATGACGAAAATACTAAAGAAAACAAAGTTAAGGTTTTTCTTAATGATTTTATGAAAGGATATAATACAATAAATAAACTGGATTACGAATGGTTTTTAAGATTAAACGATTTTCTTAAACTAAGAGAAATAATTTTATATATGGTACTTCATGGAGCAGGAGATGCAGTTTTAAATTCACCTTTTGGAAAAAGGTTTGTGAGTATCTATAAAGACAGAATTATCAATAATACACCGTTCATCAATTTAGATAATGTATTAGAAAAAGACAAATGGAATTTATAAACTCAAACAAATTAATTCAATCTGTATCAGGGGAGCATGCTTGGTTTGGATCGAACTATAATATGAACATATATCGAGGGTGCAATCATGGTTGTATTTACTGTGATTCTAGAAGCTCCTGCTATCAAATACATGAGTTTGATAAGGTTAAAGCAAAAAAAGACGCACCTCTAAAAATTGAAAAAGAGCTCTCAACTAAGAGAAAAAAAGGTGTTATTTCACTTGGTGGGATGAATGATCCATATAATCCATTTGAAAAGGAAATTGAATACACAAGGCAAGCATTAATATCAATCAACAAACATTCTTTTGGTGCATTTGTAATAACAAAAAGTAATCTTGTTACAAGAGATATAGATATCTTTAAGGAAATTAAAACTCACAGTGTTTGTAATGTTGCGATTACTATCACTACAAGTGACGACAGACTGCAATCTAGAATTGAGAGAAACGTTACTTCAACTAGTGATAGATTTAAAGCAATTAAAGAACTTAGAGATAACGATATCTTTGCTGGTATTCTAATGATGCCAATATTACCTTTTATTAACGATACCAAAGAAAATATTAGAGGAATTGTTGAACAAGCAAAAGCAGCTAATGCCAATTATATCTACCCATCATTTGGTGTTACACTTCGAGATAATCAAAGAGAACATTTTTTTGGAAAGATAGGAGAAAAATTAACAAAACAGTATATGAATGAATATGAAGAAAAATATATGTGCGTATCTCCAAAAGCCAAAGAATTAAAAATTTACTTTACTCAGTTATGTGAAGACAATGGTATACTATATAAGATGAAAGATATTATTAGGGAAAGTACACATAGTATCTCTAATAAACAACTGAAACTTGAATTTTAGGAGGTTACTATGAAAGTACATGCGAAACATGGTACAGTTCAGGAGTTTTTAAAAGAAAATCCTGTAGAAGGTATTGAAGTTGTAGATGACCCAAAAAGATGTAACTATCTGATTAGTGGTAGATATACTCATTCAGATTATAACTTAAATCTAAGAGGAGTTATCATTCCTTACACTGGTCATAACGGTATAGATTTAAACGCACTTAGAAATGATGATTTAAATCTTTTTGTAACACCTACAAGATCAAGATATGTAGCTGAAAAAGCTGTTTCTTTAACACTTGCTTTGTTAGGTAACACAATTAACTATCATCAGTTACTAAAAGAAGGAAACTGGTCTAGTAGAAATAGTGATGAAAGATTACCTTGGACAAGTATTCAAGGATTGAGTGTCGGATTATTTGGATTTGGAAGAATTGGGAAACATATTTATAAAATGCTTAGCGGATTTGATTGTGAATTTTATACAATAAAACGTGGTAAAAAACATGATGAAAAGATTAAACAAGTTAAGAATTTAACAAACCTTGTTCAAATGTGTGATGTTATTATTATCGCAGCTCCATTAAATGATGAAACTAAAGACATGATTGCAAAACCAATCTTATCAAAAATGAAGAAAAAATTCCTTATTAATGTTGGTAGAGGGAAAATAGTTAATGAAGAAGATTTATATGATGCTTTATCCAATAAAAAGATAAAAGGGTATGCCTCTGATGTATGGTACAACTATCCAAAGAATAAGGAAGTTATGTTACCATCAAGTTATCCAATACATCAATTTGATAATGTGGTATTATCAAATCATTCTGGAGGATATACATATAACACAAATAAAGAAGTAAATGAAGACTTACTAAAAATGCTGATTAAACTTCGTGATGAAAACTTTGAAGATAAATTAGACTTAGAAAATTTAATATGAGGTGCAAGATGAAAAAATTAGTTTTATTAATGATAGTACTTACTGCAACACTAAGTGGATGTAAAAAAGAAGAAACGATAGAATCTATAACATGTGAAGAAGGATTTCATGTAGAAGGTTATATTGAGAATGAGTTTGAAGGTACATGCGAAGCGAACCAAGTTGATGCAGTTGTCTTGTCTGAACTTGAGTATTATAGCTATCTAAATGACACAAACCCAGTAGTTACGATAAGTGTTAGAGACTACGGAGACATAGAATTACAGTTGTTTCCAAGTGTAGCTCCAACGACTGTAGATAACTTCGTACAATATATTACAGATGGTGATTTTGAGAATAATGAGTTCCATAGAGTTGTAGAAGGATTTGTAATTCAAGGTGGAAGATTAGATACTCCAGCATGTAATATAAAAGGAGAATTTAACAATAACGGAATTCAAAATGATTTAAAACATACAATGGGTGTATTATCAATGGCACGTGTTGGAGGAATAAACGATTCACAAACTTCACAGTTCTTTATTATGCATGAAGCAAGTGATTTCTTAGATAATGATTATACAGGTTTTGGTGGAGTTGTATCTGGTTTTGTTATTGTTGATATGATAGCTAAAATGGAAGAAGGAACATCTCAAGCTCCTTCATCAAAAATAATAATTGATAATATTACTGTTGATTTAAAGGGACAAACTTATAATGATAGAACTTGTGCTGCTGATTACGTTGCTCCACTTCCAGAGATTAACGTTCCAGAAGAAGGAACAATAGTTTTAGAAGACTTACCATACTTTGATTATTTATTACCTACTAACCCCGTAGTTACAATAACAATCAAGGAAGTTGGAACTATCGAAATAGAATTATTTCCAAGTGTTGCACCTAATACTGTAAATAACATAATTAAAAATATTAATGATGGTGTATATACGGATAATGAGTTTCACAGTGTTGTAAATAATTTAATCATCTCTGGTGGTAAAACGGAAAGTTCAACTTGTTATATTACTACTGAGGCAACTGATAATGGTATTGAAAACCCACTATCAATGACAAGAGGAGTTATTGGAATGAGTAGAACACCTGGTGACTTTGATTCCATATCAACTGGATTTTTCTTATTACAAAGTGATTACTTGTTCTTAGATGGAGCATATGCTGGATTTGGTGGTGTTATAAGCGGGTTTAATGTATTAGACTACTTAGCTGGCTTGCAATCTGATAGTGGAACTACTCCTGAATTCGCTTTAGATTTCGAATCAATAACTGTGAATCTTAACGGTTATGTACCAATAGATCCTATTTGTGTAAATTAAATATTAGTTTCTCCATATATTGGAGAAACTTTTTTTTACGCAATGTAAAACTATTTTCTTATATCTAAGGGCTTTATGATATAATAAATCTATGGTGATAATATGAAATATTATGATGAAAGAAACACTTTGTTCTCTCGTATATCTCTTAAAAAAGGTAGCAAAGAGTATAATGAGTTTTACAAAAAGAATCCTTCTCTTAAAGAAAGTGATGATCAATATAGAGGGACTAGTTTTCGTAATAACTTAAGGAAAAGCGACAGATTTAAAGATCTGTTTTTTCCCATTACTGCAAGTAATAAAACCTTTATAAAAAGTCTCCATGAAGTTGTTGATAAAACAAGGCTTGGAGAAATGCAAAAAATCAAACCTTCTTTTGCTAAAAACATAAAAGAGATTACGAAGTATTATGGAGCGACTGAAGTTGGTATTACAACATTAGATGAGTATTCTTATTATTCTCATTTTGGTGGACTTAATGATGAATTAGGTATTTATAACTATGGTGAAAAACCTACACAAAAATATACACATGCTGTTGTTTTTACAATCGCAATGGATTTAGAAAAAATGAATCGTGCTCCTCACTTTGAAGAACTACTTGCTACAGAAGAAGCATATTTAATGCTTGCACATGTAGGAGCAAGACTTGCTGTTTATTTAAAGAGTATTGGATATGATTCAATGTTCAATAGCAGTGAGTTCTATTTAGCACCTTTGGTACCACTTGCATATGATGCAGGACTAGGTCAGATAGGCATGAGCAATCACTTAGTAACTGTCGAACATGGAGATAACGTAAGACTTGGAGCGGTATTTACAACGCTTAAGCTAGATATTGATAAACCAATTGATTTTGGGTTAGACGACTTTTGTAAAAGGTGTTCTTTATGTTTAATGAACTGTCCTTCTCATGCAATTAGTCATAAACCAAGAATGGTAAATGGAAGACAATTCTATAAATTTGATGATCAAAAATGTTTTGATATGTGGGCGAAATCTGGAACTGATTGTGGAACATGTATACAAGCATGTCCGTTCACGCAAGGTATAGACTTGAAAAAGATTCCAAAGATTAAAGAAGGAACTAAGGAAATCGATGAAATAATGTCTGAACATATGGATAAATATGGAAGAAGAAACTATATTAAAAAAGAACATAGAATGTTGATGTTGGAGGAAGATGATGAGAGTTGAATTTGACATACATGATATGACTGAGTTAGAAGCACAAAAGAGGTTAGAGAAGTTTATTGCATCATGTGATAAAAATGTTTCTGAGATAAGGGTAATCCATGGTTATCATGGTGGGAAAGCATTACAATCAATGGTCCGTGATGCTAAAAAACTTAGAAGTAAAAAAATTTATAGAAGAAAACTAACAATGAATCAAGGAGAAACAATTTTAGAATTATATTAAGTGGGTGAAGAAATGAAGAAATCAACAAAAACTGTTGCTATTTTAATGAGCATAATAGCTTTATTGTTCATTATCATGTTGCTTATAGATATTAGTATTGTCGCAAGAGGAGAAGTAATCTTTTTGCTTATTTTTAGTGAACTTATGCTAGCCTTTATTGGATTCTCTTTTTACAGATATCAAAGTGCAAAAGAGGAAACGAAATCACTTGGCTTAAGTGATCAATATACTGTGTGTAAGCATTGCGGAACTAAAAATAGAAAAAGAATATCTTACTGTGTGAAATGTAAAAGTAGTATTGTAATTAAAGTATGTCCTATCTGCAAAGAAGTAAACCAACATGATGCAAAGTATTGTGTTACATGTGATTCTATATTACAAAACACAGGTAACCATTAATCATGAATAAGTTAATAGGATATGTAGGTTATTTAGTATTTGGATTAGGTTTAGGGTTATTTGCCTTGTCATACTATCAAAGTAGCGCCTTACTTCTGTTTATCGGAGTAGGGGTTTTATTACTTGGAATACTTTATACTGTTGCATATCAAACATTTGATTTGTTTAAGAGAGATAAAACACTTGATTTGATTAAGCTTCAAGAACTTGGTTTGACAATTGTTACTTGTAATAATTGTTTAAAAGAAAATGTATTGGAAGATCAATACTGTATTTACTGTAGCGAGAAGTTAGAGAGTGAAGAAGATGGAATATAAAAAGAATATAGTCCTAGACTATTTACATACATTTTTTAGGAACACCAATTTTACACACGCGATATGGATGGTGTATTTGGCATCTAAAGGATTAAACTTAATTGAGATTGGGGTACTAGAATCAGTTTTCCATGTTACTAGTTTATCAATGGAAGTGCCTACTGGTATGATTGCTGATTTATACGGAAGAAAAGTTAGTAGAGTACTTGGTATTTTTTCATATGTCATATACGTTATCTTAATGATTACAACTACCAACTATATTTTATTAGTAGCTGCATTTGTTTTTTGCGGGTTATCATTTACATTTGAATCTGGTTCTGGAGAAGCAATGGTGTATGATTCCTTAATCAAAATGTGTGAAAAAGATAGATTTATGAAAGTTAATGGAAACAAAGAAGTTATCTATCAGATAGCTTCAACGATAAGTTTATTTATTGGTGGTATGTTAGCTATGGTATATCTAGAGCTTAGTTTCTTACTAACTCTTGTACTAATGCTAGCGGCTTTAATAGTAATTATATTAATGAAAGAAGTCACAATTGAAACAAATAAAGTAAAGGTCACTTTTGTCCAATCTTTTAAGAATCATTTCATTGTAACTTTAAGAGCTGCTTTCACTGTTAAAAGAGCTTTTCTATTAATTGTGATTGGGGCATTATTTGCTGCACCGATAACAACTCTATTTTTATATATGCAAAACTATCTTCAATCTAACGGATATGATTTTTGGCAAATTGGTTATGTTTTATCTGCGCATGCATTCTTTGGAGCACTAGGTGGTATCTTTGCATTTGCTTTGGAAAAGAAATATAAAGAGAAGAAGATTTTGTATTTCGCACCATTCTTTATTGTTATAGCTTTCTGGGCTATTACATTTGATACTTATATTTATATTCCTTTTGCACTTATTGGATTTTTTGATAGTATCTTATTTGTAGTATTGGGAGATTATCTAAATAAGATCATACCATCAGACATAAGAGCATCTGTACTTAGTGTAGGGGGCTTAATGTTTAGCTTTATCATGATTATAATATTTCCGATAATAGGATATGTTGGAGAACACTTTGGATTGGAAAAAGGGTTCGTTGTGTTAGCTATGATTGTTACTATATTTTATGTATTACTATTAATTATAATAAGAGGAAACCACTTAGTTGAAAATGGAAAGGATGATTTAGATGAAAGCAGTAATTTATCACTCAGTTAGTAAAAACCAAAGATGTAGAAATATTGCAAAAGATATTGATGGAGATCATTTTGAAATCAAAGGAACTAAGAAGTACATATCTTTTGTACCATTACAAATGGTTGTCTACGGATTTAAAACTGTGACTAGTAGTAGAATCAAATTAGTAGAGCTTAATATTGATTTTGATAAGTATGATGAGATTACTCTTGTATGTCCTGTATGGGCTGATAGAGTAAATGCTTTTGTAAGACAATTTTTACAAAATAATAAATTTAAAAACAAAAAGATTACAATCATAGGTAGCTGTGATGGTGGATATAATAAATACTTTGATAGCTTTGATAAGTATATTGATGATAGTAACGAGATTGTAGAAAAGATTATATACGTAAAAGGAATACAAGAATAGAAAGAGGTATATCATGTACAAAATCCTTGATAAAAAAGCATTGAACAAAGATGTTGATTTAATGGTTGTTCACGCACCTTTTGTTGCGAAGAATGCAAGACCAGGACATTTTATTATTTTAAGAGTTGATGATGAAGGTGAAAGAATTCCCCTTACAATTGCTGAACTAGATGGTGAAAATGTAACTATTGTATATCAAAAGCTTGGATACTCTACTAGAAAACTAGGGGAACTAGAAATGGGTGATGATATTGCTGATTTTGTTGGACCACTTGGTAAAGAGTCTCATATCAGAGAAGTAAAGTCTGTGCTTGGTATAGCTGGTGGTGTTGGAGCTGCACCTTTGTTACCTCAGCTTAGAGAATATGCTGAAAGAGGAATTAATGTCGATTTAGTAATAGGTGCTAGAAGTAAAGAGCATTTAATTTTACTAGATAAGTATTTAGAATTTTGTGACAAGATATATATTTGTACTGATGATGGATCTGCAGGTTTAAAAGGATTTGTTACTGATCAAATAAAAGAGTTATATAAAACAAAAAAATATGATCATACGGTAGCTATTGGACCTCTTATTATGATGAAGTTTGTTGTTA
>Ga0102812_10001704_pt1 | contig 15161 bp, 11 predicted proteins | sample ColrivemetaGS713_FD_79334 | JGI IMG/M metagenome (GOLD analysis project Ga0102812, IMG submission 79334) | Estuarine microbial communities from the Columbia River estuary - Flood tide ETM metaG S.713 | ecosystem: Environmental > Aquatic > Marine > Intertidal zone > Estuary | place: USA... | reverse complement strand
GGCTAAGGCTAAGGCCGCACCGGCGAAGAAAGATTCGCCAGTAACGAAGAAAGACTCACCTAAGCGCAAAGAAGCTCCGGAAGCTGATCGTCCTGCACGTCGCGGTACGGGTGTGAAGCGCGGTCAGGGATTCGATCCGAGTTATAATGAGCGTCGTCTAAAGGCACCGAAGCGTCAAAAGCTAAAGGCCCCTTCCGCATTGCAGCAGGGTTTTGAACGTCCAACTGCAGCCGTCATTCATGATGTGCCTGTTCCTGAAGCTATTAGCGTAGCTGATCTTGCCAAGCTGCTGTCGATTAAGGCTGCTGACATTATCAAGGTGATGTTCAAAATGGGCGCACCAGCAACGATCAACCAGATCCTGGATCAGGATACCGCGTTGTTGGTCGTTGAAGAGATGGGCCATAAAGGCCATGTCGCTGATGAATCGAGTATTGAAGATCGGGTTCTGGAAAACATTGATTACGAGGGTGCCGAAGAGCCTCGTGCTCCCGTCGTGACGGTGATGGGGCATGTTGACCATGGTAAGACCTCGTTGCTGGATTACATCCGCAAAACGCGGGTAACGGCTGGCGAGTCAGGCGGTATCACCCAGCATATCGGTGCGTATCATGTTGAAACAGGCCACGGCATGATCAGTTTCTTGGATACTCCGGGCCACGCCGCGTTTACCGCGATGCGTGCTCGTGGTGCCCAGGCTACCGATGTCGTTATCTTGGTTGTTGCTGCTGATGACGGGGTGATGCCTCAGACAAACGAAGCGATTCAGCATGCGCGTGCCGCCGGTGTTCCGATTGTCGTGGCTATCAACAAGATCGATAAAGAAGGGGTTGATCTGGATCGGGTCAAGAACGAGCTGGCCGCCAAAGAGGTCATTCCTGAAGAGTGGGGTGGTGATACGCCGTTTGTCCCTGTCTCTGCCAAAACAGGTGAAGGCATTGATGCCCTCTTGGATGCGGTATTGCTGCAATCCGAAATGCTTGAGTTGACTGCGGTTCCTGCGGCACCAGCCAAGGGTGTGGTTGTTGAATCACGCCTGGATAAAGGTCGTGGTGCGGTGTCTACGTTGTTGGTGCAAAACGGGACACTGCGTCCGGGGGATATCGTACTGGCAGGCCAGAATTATGGCCGAGTTCGGGCGATGCTGGATGAAAATGGCAAGTCGATCAAAACGGCAGGGCCCTCCATTCCTGTTGAGATTCTGGGGCTGGATGGCACGCCGGATGCGGGTGATGAGTTTGCCGTAGTCGCAGACGAGAAGAAGGCGCGCGAAGTGGCCAACTTCCGCCAAGGCAAGTTTAAAGAGGTTAAGCTGGCACGGCAGCAGGCAGCCAAGCTGGATAACGTCTTCGCGAATATGGGTGCCAACAAGGTATCTATCCTCAATATCGTACTGAAGACTGATGTCCGTGGTTCTCTTGAAGCACTGACCAGCTCGTTGATGGACCTGGGTACTGATGAGGTTAAGGTCCATGTGGTGTCTAGTGGTGTGGGCGGTATTGCCGAGAGCGATGTCAACCTAGCACTGGCCTCTAATGCCGTCATCTTCGGCTTTAACGTGCGTGCCGATGTCACAGCGCGGGCTTTGGTCGAGAAGGAAGGTGTTGATCTGCGTTACTACAGTGTTATTTACGACATCGTTGATGATGTTAAACAGGCACTGTCTGGCATGTTGGCTCCTGAGCTCCGCGAGGAAATTCTAGGTATCGCCAATGTCCGTGAAGTATTCCGCTCACCTAAGTTTGGCCAGGTTGCTGGTTGCATGGTGGTAGAGGGAACCGTTTATCGCAGCAAGAAGATCCGCGTTCTGCGTGATAATGTCGTTGTTCACGAGGGTGAGCTGGACTCGCTACGTCGTTTCAAAGATAACGTTAACGAAGTGCGTAACGGTGTCGAATGCGGTATCGGGGTTAAAAACTATGACGTTAAAGTGGGTGATCAGATCGAAGTCTTTGAGGTCACCGAAATCGCGCGTCAACTGTAAGACGCGCGCTTATTGTTGTTAATGTTATAGCGGATACCTAAATGGCCAGAGAATTTAGTCGTGCCCAACGAATTGCTGAGCAGCTCCAGCGAGAGCTTGCTCAGTTGATTCAGCAGGAGGTCAAAGACCCGCGTTTGGGGTTGGTGACCGTCAATGGCGCCAAAATATCTCGTGATCTCTCCTATGCCGATATTTATATTACGGTGATGGGCAGTTACGAAGAGGTGCAGGCGCAAGCCGAGGTGTCGGTTAAGATTCTTAACCGTGCCGCGGGTTTTTTACGTGGTCGTATAGCGCAGCTGATCAAGCTGCGTGCGGTACCGCAACTGCGCTTTCATTACGATAGCTCTGTGGTGCGCGGCAACTATATGGCATCGCTGATCGAGCAAGCCGTGTCGCAAGATCATCTGCGACAGGGCGAACGCGGTGACGTTGATTCTGAGACTGCTGCCGACGATGTTGACGGCCGTCGCGATAGCGAGGCCTGACAGGCTTGGCTCGACAACGAAGAGGGCGCGCTATTGATGGGTTGGTACTGCTGGATAAGCCGGCGGGTGTCACCTCCAATTACGTGCTGCAGCGACTCAAGTTTATCTATGGTGCCGCCAAGGCTGGGCATACCGGCGCGCTAGACCCTCTGGCGACCGGTATGCTGCCGATCTGTCTGGGTGAGGCAACCAAGTTTTCTCAATTCTTGCTGGACGCGGATAAACGCTATCAGACCACCGCTAAGCTGGGTGTCAGAACCGATTCCAGCGATGCCGATGGTCAGGTCATAGAAACGCTGCCGGTTGGTGATTATAGCATCGAGCAGATTGAAGCCCTGCTGGTTGAGCATTTCAGCGGCGAGATCGAGCAGGTGCCGTCGATGTTTTCGGCGCTCAAACACAAGGGTCAGCCACTCTACAAGTTGGCCCGCCAAGGGATCAAGGTCGAGGTCAAGCGCCGTCGGGTTACCATCTACGCCATCAAATTGCTGGCGTTCCGGGGTGATGAGATCGATCTGGAGGTCCACTGTTCCAAGGGTACCTATATTCGCTCGATCGTCGAGGATCTTGGGCTGCTACTGGGATGCGGTGCGCATGTTGCCGTATTACGGCGTCTTGACTCAGGGCCCTATAAAGCCCCGATGATGCGGACTCTTGCCGAAATTGAAGCGGTTGCAGGTGTGGGGGCCGATGAAAAGGTGCTCGACGCTGAAAAACAGTGCGACCTGAAGGCATTGGATGCGTTATTATTGCCGACCTGGACGGCGGTCGATCATCTACCTCGGGTAATTGTCGATGCCGAGCAGCAACGTAAAATTGGTCATGGCCAGTCGATTCCTTGCGATCAGCCGGCGATGGACCAAGTACTTATTTTTAGCCCGGACGGCAGCGAACAGCGCTTTCTCGGTCTGGGGCAGATTTCGGATCAAGGGGTGTTAAAACCTCAGCGTCTGATACAAGCCGCACAGGATTAGCCTGGCGGTTAAGTCGCGTCGTACTGTAACTGTGCACGGTACGTACGTTTGTTTAATACCACGCCTGTCATTGAATAGGGGTGTGCACCGTAAAATGGAGCATTAACATGCTATTAGCAGAAGAAAAAGCAGCCATCCTAGCTGACTACCAAACCAAAGAAGGCGATACCGGTTCTCCTGAAGTTCAGGTGGCCCTGCTGACCGCTAACATCCTGGGTCTGCAGTCTCACTTCAAGGCCAACAAGAAGGATCACCACTCACGTCGTGGTCTGATTCGGATGGTAAACCAGCGTCGTAAGCTGCTGGACTACCTGAAGTCCAAGAATGTTGAGCGTTACACGACCTTGATCGGTCGCTTGGGTCTGCGTCGCTAAACGCAGTTCCATCCAAAGGCTCTGACCCACAGTCAGGGCCTTTGTTGGTTTAAGAGGGTGGTAATTTTGTTGGTGGGGGCATCTGACCCAGAACAACCACCGTTAATGTGCTCAGCAATCTGTTGATCAGCCCGTACTTTAATGAATCCAGCAACTGTCGATGCCTCTTAAGAGGTTAGCGCGGTGATCCGGGGTTATTAAAGTACGGTTTGCAGGCGGGGCTAAGGCCCACAATAGATTGTCGGCAATGGGGCCGAGAGTACTGTAAACAGGTTCATTGATAGAGGAATTCATTGTGTTGAATCCGAAGACTAAAACTTTCCAGTACGGTGGTCAGCAGATCACTCTGGAAACTGGCCGCATTGCTCGTCAAGCATCCGGCGCTGTATTAATCACCATGGGTGAAAATCAGGTTCTGTGTACCGTTGTGGGTGACAAGACAGCGCGTGCTGATCAGCCATTCTTTCCGCTGTCGGTTCACTACCAGCAGAAGACTTACTCCGTTGGCAAAATCCCTGGTGGTTTTTTCAAGCGTGAAGCGCGCCCAAGCGAGTTCGAGACGTTGACCTCGCGTCTGATCGACCGCCCAATCCGCCCGCTGTTCCCGAAAGGCTTCATGAATGAAGTGCAGGTTATCTGTACCGTTGTTTCTGCCGACAAGAAGAACTGTCCCGATGTGGCCGCGATGATCGGCACCTCTGCCGCACTGGCGATCTCCGGTATTCCATTCAGCGGGCCTATCGGTTGTGCACGTGTAGGTTTTGATGAAGAGAATGGTTACATCTTGAACCCTTCATTCGAAGCGATGGAAAGCTCACTGCTAGACATGGTGGTTGCAGGTACTAAAGACGCGGTGTTGATGGTTGAGTCCGAGGCGCAAGAACTGTCCGAAGATGAAATGCTGGGTGCGGTACTGTTCGCCCATGACGAAATGCAGGTTGTTGTTGATGCGATCGTCGAGTTTGCTGCTGAGAACGCCAAACCGACTTGGGACTGGCAGCCAGAAGCCGTTAACGAAGCGCTGAAGCAGCAGATCGTTGACGGTTACGGCGCAGCGATCACTGAGGCTTATGCCATCAGTGACAAGCTGGCACGTTACGGCCGTCTGGGTGAAGTTAAAGCCGAAGCGGTCAGTCAGTTGACTGCCGAAGGCGTTGACGGCAAAGACGTTGAGAAACTGTTCGCCTCCGTCGAGAAGAACATCGTTCGTAGCCGCGTCGTTAACGGCGAGCCACGTATCGACGGTCGTGACACCAGAACCGTTCGCCCGATTGAAGTTGAAGTAGGCGTGTTGGGTAAGACCCACGGTTCTGCACTGTTCACCCGTGGTGAAACTCAGGCCATTGTTACCGCTACTCTGGGTACCAGCCGTGATCAACAGATCATCGATGCACTGGAAGGCGAGCGTAAAGATCCGTTCCTGTTTCACTACAACTTCCCAGGCTATTCGGTGGGTGAGTGCTCACGCATGATGGGTACCAACCGTCGTGAGACTGGCCACGGACGTCTAGCGCGTCGTGGTATCCAAGCGATGATGCCGTCACAGGACGAGTTCCCTTACACCATCCGTATTGTTTCGGAGATCACAGAATCTAACGGTTCCAGCTCTATGGCATCTGTTTGTGGTGCTTCTCTGGCGCTGATGGATGCCGGTGTTCCTGTTAAGCGTCCGGTAGCCGGTATCGCCATGGGCCTGGTTAAAGAAGGCGACAAGTTCGCGGTTCTGACCGACATCTTGGGTGATGAAGATCACCTGGGCGATATGGACTTTAAGGTTGCCGGTTCCGAGAACGGTATCACTGCGCTGCAGATGGATATCAAGATCGAAGGCATCACCGAAGAGATTATGGATCAGGCTCTGGAGCAGGCTCTGGAAGCCCGCCAGCACATCCTGCGTGAGATGGCTAAGGTTATCGGTTACGCCCGTCCTGAACTGAACGACAACGCTCCGGCGATGACCCAGTTCAAGATCAATCCTGACAAGATCCGTGACGTGATCGGCAAGGGTGGCGCGACTATCCGTGGCATCACCGAAGCGACTGGCGCCTCTATCGATATCGAAGATGACGGCACCATCAAGATCTTTGCTGCTGACAAAGCGGCAGCCCAAGCTGCGATTGATACCGTTATGGCCATCACTGCCGAAGCTGAAGTGGGCAAGATCTACGAAGGTAAGGTGGAGCGTATCGTAGACTTCGGTGCATTCATCAATATCCTGCCGGGTAAAGATGGTCTGGTGCACATCTCTCAGATCGCGAAAGAGCGCGTAGAGAAAGTCACTGACTTCCTGCAGGAAGGCCAGATGGTTAAGGTTAAAGTGCTGGAGGTTGATCCGCGTGGCCGGATCAAGCTGAGCATGAAAGACCTGCGTGCTGATGAAGGCGTTGATGAATAATCACGTCGTGTCAGCGTAGATAAAAAGCGGGCTTCGGCCCGTTTTTTGTTTTCTGTAAGGCAAATGACTTTCTTATAGCGACTATGACTCCGAAATTCGAACTCCATATAAATATTGATGAAGCTGGCCGCAAGGCGATCGATTGGCTGGCGATGCTTTGTACAGACTCTTCCCGCGACCTATCACGTGCCGAGCTTAAGTCCGTTATGCAAAAAGGAGCAGTCTGGCTTACTAGGCAAGGTTCAACCCAGCGTCTGCGGCGCGCTTCCCGGCTGCTGAATGAGGCTGATGAGCTGCACCTGTATTACGATCCGCAGGTGCTCGATCAGCCGTTGCGGGCACCGCAATTGATCGCCGATGAGGGCGATTACTCAGTCTGGAATAAGCCTTGCGGCATGCTCTGTCAGGGCTCCAAGTATGGTGATCACACCACTCTGTATCGCTGGGCGGAAGCGCAACTGACGCCAGAGCGTCCGGCGTTTATCGTCCACCGTCTGGATCGTGCGACGCGTGGCTTGATTCTGCTGGCGCATAATAAACGCACGGCTCAACGCCTGTCGGCGATGTTCGAAGCACGGCAGGTGGATAAGCGCTACCGTGCGCTGGTTAAGGGTCGCTTACAACTGGACAACCAGCTGGTGGATACGCCGGTGGCAGGCAAGTCGGCCCGCAGCCGGATGACCACGTTGGAGATCGATGCCGAGAATGATCGCAGTTTGATCGAGATTCGCCTGGAAACCGGGCGTAAACATCAAATTCGCGTGCACCTACTCAATCTCGGGCATCCCATTCTAGGCGATCGTTTGTATGGGACGGGTGAGGAGGATGGTTGCGATCTGCAGTTGCAGTCGTGGTATCTCGCTCTGCATTTTCCTGTCGATAGCGGGGGTAACCGGTTTAATTATCAGCTTGCCGATGCCGAGCGCTTAAGTACCAGCATCTGAACATCTTCAGGGATTTTCGTTAACGCGTCTTGGTGTTTACGTTAGGCAATGCTGACGGATGTTGTGGTCCGGCATTAACCTATTGCCAGCCAAATACCGACCCCTAGCATTAGGGTACCCGCGCAACGATTCATCAAACGCACGTTACCACTTTTCTGTAGAAATTTGCTCAGTGTCAGTCCGCCGCTGGCATACAGCAGCAGGCAGAGGAGTTCGATGATTAGAATCATCGCCACCAGGATGCTGATTTGCGGCACCAGAGGATATTGATCGCTAATAAAAGGCGGCAGTAACGAGACGAAGAATGCCCAGCCCTTGGGGTTGGCTACCGCGGTAACGAAGCCCTGGCTGATCAGTTCGGTGGCGGAGGCGCGACGGACTTGGGTCTGGCTATGTTGTATGGCCATCTTGCCGCGAGACAACCATAGCTGTACTCCTAGGTAGAACAGGTAGCCGCCACCGATCCATTTAAACAGTTCGAAAGCTTGCGGATATTCCAGCATCAGCGCCGCGACTCCGGTGACGGACAGCACAGCGACCAGCGCCACGCCGACCAGTTCACCGGCCATCATCCACAGGGCACGGTGAACGCCAATGGTCATGCCTAGGGTCATTGACAGGGTCATGCAGAGTCCGGGGGTTGCGGACACGAACAGGAAGGTGGGGATGAAGACCGCCAGTAGGGTGGTGTCGATCAAGTCATTGAACATCGGTGGAACAGTCTCAGGAAAATAGCGGCAATATGACACTGCCGTTTGCAAAATCTTTAATGACGTTGATCTGCAGAGGAATTTGCCGATGATACGCCGCTGTTAGCTTATATTGACACAGCGGCGTCAGGCGTCGGATTATTTTTTCTCTTGAGGTTTTTTGTAGTCGTCGTGACAGCTCTTACAGACATTACCGACCCGCTTAAATTGTGCAGCCAGTGCGGCGCTATCACGTTGTTGGGCGATTTCGGCCAGTCGAGTGGTTTCTGTTTGCAACCGCGAGATCAATTTATTACGTCCCTGTTCATCATCCCAGGCTTTGGGGAGAGCGTTGGAGCCTTCTACCATGTCTATGTCGGAGCGCACGGCAAACATGTCTGGAATGATCTGTGACAGATGGGCTAGATTCTGTGCTCGCTGGACAGTCTCATCGGTAAAGGTGGCTTCCCCCTTGGCAACGGCAGCAATGTGGGCGACTTGGAATTTCTGGGTTTGCATAAAGCCTTGGCGCATTCTGGTGGCATCATCAGGTTGGAGGCCGTTGGCCCAGCTTTGGGTGGACAACGCACAACTGAGCACCAATGCGGTAGCTAGAGAGAGTGATGATCTGACGGTGTTGAGCATGGCGAAATGCCTCCAATAGATTTTTTCATAAGGATAGACTACCGCAAGCACTGCAGGGGCGGGTAGTATGTGAACATATTGCTAAAAAGTTTCCTAGGCTGTTGTTTAAATTCAGTTCATGTAAGGAACACTCGAGAGTGCCTACTCCCGCAACTAGATCTGGGCCAACACAAAAATCGCCGCTGAGACTCATTAATCGGCTTAGCGATCAGTTGATTGCGATTATCTCTGTGACGGTGTCCATCGGCTTGGTGGTGATGGTGTTGTTCTACTCTGAGCGTCAGCGAAACAGTATCCAAATCAATAATGAGCAAGCGATGCATCAGGTCACAGAGAGTGTGATTAATAGCTTGAGCACGGTGATGATTGCGGGATACGCCGATATTGCAGAAGTCTATGCTAATAATTTAAAAGCCGTATCAGGGGTGGTGGATTTTCGGATTCTGCGTACTTCTGGAGAAGAAGCCTTTCACGATAACCAGACCATCAAGGCGGTGAATCAATATCGCGGTGATGATGATTTCGAGCTGCGTACTGAAGAGTTTACTGTGCCGATCCTTTCGGCGAATGACCGGTATCTGCAGCAGGTATTAGCCGAGCGTGACATCGTACTGTTCTATGAGCAGGGTGCGATGAATGAACAGTTTTTGACCTTTCTAGCGCCCATCCAGATGGCCAAGAAGTGTGATAAATGCCACGACGAGGCCGAACCTGTTCGCGGTATTGTCAAATTAACCACCTCGTTGGGGGAGGTGAATAACGATCTGCGGCAGACCTGGCGCGACTCTATCAAGATTTTGGCCATAGCCATTACCGCAATAGTCATCATTTCCGTATTGTTGGTCAGACGCTCGGTTACCCGGCCGATCCGTGAAGTGTCTGATGCCATGGCTGAGGTCACCGTGGGTCATGCCCATCTTGATGTGCCGGTATTGGGCGAAGATGAGCTGGCTCAGATGGCACGCAGTTTTAATGCCATGACTAGCGAGCTGGATCGCAGTTATAGCGAATTGGAAAATGAACAAAACAAGCTGGCGACGATCATCCTGACGGCCAGCGAAGGTATCGTCGCCACTAACCCTGATGGTGGGGTGATATTGGTGAATCCTGCAATTACCAACATTATTGGTAAATCTAAGCAGCAGATTCTTGCCCAGGGACTGCATCAGTTATTGGATAATGCTGAGCAGATGGACGAGTGGCTGGCGTTGGCAGCTACCGGCCATCAGAGCCACCTAGTCGAATACCAAGGAAAGCTCCTCCACGTGGTAGTGGCATCTATCCATGATACCAGCGGATTGTTGATTGGTTGTACCGCCTTTGTTCGAGATGTGACCACTGAAAAACAGCTTGAAGATCAACTGCGTAAACTGTCATTGAGTGATGGTTTGACGGGGCTTTTTAACCGCCGCCATTTTGACGAAACATTGAAGCATGAACTCGACCGGGCTCGGTCGCCGGATTGGCCGTTGTCGGTGTTGCTGTTTGATATCGACCATTTCAAGAAATTTAACGATAGCTATGGCCATGATCAGGGTGACAGGGTGCTGCAGCAGGTGGCCAAAACGCTGCAGCAGGCCGCACGGACAGTCGATATCTGCTGTCGCTATGGAGGTGAGGAGTTTGTGGTGATTCTGCCCAGTACCGATAGCGAGGGTGCTGGGGTGCTGGCGGAGCGGATTCGGGTGGCGATTGAAGCCATGGAGGTTGATGGCTTGAAAGTCACGGTTAGTATCGGCGTGGCACACCTGAGTCAGCACATAGGCGCCAGTGCTGCGGAGTTGTTCGAAGCTGCTGACAAGGCGATGTATGCGGCCAAACAAGCCGGTCGCAATCGGGTGGTGATGGCTGAATCGAGTCTGCCGCCGCTTATGCAGACCCCGAGGACTGACCCGGATGTTTAAGCGCATCGATCGGAAAATTTTTGCGGTCATCGGGCTGTTTGTGACTCTGGGATTGGTCGCGCTGGTGCTTTTTTATAGCGAGAGAGAAGAGCGCAACATTCTGGCTCAGAATAAACGTACGCTATTGAATGTGCTGGACACTGCGCATCAGGGGTTACGAACCCTGATGTTGTCAGGCTATGGCGATACCGGACAGTTATATGTGGAAAGTCTCGAATCCATGGAGGGACTTGCTGATTTTCGGGTAATGCGCCCCGACGGTAGTCAGGCTTTCTTGGATAACCAGCGGATCACTCAGGTCAACCAGAAGGCGGGCTTCGAACAGTTTTATCCCCGTGAACGGGAAAGCAATCAAGAAGTGCTGCCTGCGACCCACAGTGCGCTACAACAGGCGGTGACGCAGGGCGAGATTGTCGAGTATTACGATGCGACGCTAAGCGGCGACCGGCTCTATACACTGCTCTATCCCGTAAAACAGGAGCCCGCGTGCGGCAAGTGTCACATACCCAGTCAGTCTGTTTTAGGGGTTATCAAACTCACCACTTCGCTGAAACAGGTCGATGATGAGATAGCGGCGAGTCGCAATCTAGCTCTGGTCGTACTGTGCTTGTCGGTGTTGCTGGTCATGTCGATTATCGGTGTATTTGTTCGCCGTGCTTTAGTGCCGCCGATACGAAGACTCACCAAGGCCATGGAGCAAGCGGCGGCTGGTGATCTGAGTCAGCGGGTGGCTGTACCTAAACAGCTCGAACTGCGAAATATTGCCGATAGTTTTAATACCAAGATTGCTGAATTGGAGGCGACCTACCTCGGTCTGCATCAAGAGCGCAATAAATTGTCGACCATCATCCTGGGCGCTCAAGAAGGAATGATCGCTTCCGATGCGGCGGGTCAGGTGGTGTTGGTCAATCCAGCGGCTGAAAAACTGCTGGGTCGTAACTTTGCTCGGCTGGTGAGCGATGGAATGGAGTCGATATTTAACGACCCTAAATGGCCGCAACTACTGGGCCGGGCATCGACACCCGATAGCCCGGTGGTCGCGCAGTTGCTGCAGCAGGGAAAAACCCTGCAGATTCAGTTGGCGAGCATCGCCAACGAGCAGGGCAAGCTGATCGGCACTGCCGTGCTGATGCGTGACATCACTCAGGAGCAGGCGCTGCGCAACCAACTGGAGCATCAGTCGCGTACCGATGCCTTGACCGGGCTCTATAATCGCCGCTTTTTTGATCTGAATCTGGAAGCTGAATTTCGGTTGGCCCAGCGTTACCATCAGCCGGTGTCTTTGGTGCTATTTGATATTGATCATTTCAAACGCTTTAACGACGAGCACGGCCATGATCAGGGTGATCGGGTGTTGCAGCAGGTCGCCGAGCGGGTAAAGGAGGCGGTCCGCTCAGTCGATATTCTGTGCCGCTATGGCGGTGAAGAGTTCGTCATTATCATGCCGGGGACCTCGATCGAACTCAGTCGTGAGCTGACGGAGCGGATACGGTTGGCGGTTGAAGCCCTGCGTGTCGATGGCTTGCAGGTCACCTGCAGCTTTGGTGTGGCGGTCGCGCCACACCCTGCGATAGCGACTCTGGATCAGCTGCTTAAAGCCGCCGATGCGGCGATGTATCGCGCCAAAGAAGCAGGGCGTAATTGCGTAAGATCAATGCCATAGTTGGATAGGGCGCCATTCAGAGCGTTCAATCGCGAGTTTCAGCCTCTTTGTATAAACGCAGTGACTTGAGTTGATTATCGATGCTTAGCAGCATCTCTTTATAGGCGCTGTCATCAAAATCCTGGTAGCGCTGGGCAAACTGCTGCTCACTTAACCCTTCCGGTAGTTGGTCAATCGCTATCATTAGATCGGTTTCCCGTAGCGGCTGCTCGAGGCGCTGTAGAAATGCTTGCGCCTGGTGTGGATCACGACTGGCTTGCACTGCGAACAGGGTGCCGGCACGGTCAGCGGCCAAGTCAGCAAAACTAAAACCACTGCCTCCCTGTCGGCTGTCGAGTAGCTCCTTAAACTCACCTATAGCATGACTGGCCCCCGCATCAGCGAGCACCTGTAAGGCGGCAGACACTACAAAGTGCTGGCGCAGATCGATTCTGCCCTGCAGTAGGGTGCGGTGGTGAGGCGGTTGCTGGCGCTGCTGTGCTGTGATTACCGGTCCGGTCAATTGCTCCACCTTATCGCTGCCCAGATAGATTGCCAGCGCCAGCAGTGCGGAGCCCGACGCCAGATGCAGTTGTTCGGGGTCTGTTTGTTGGGCAACCTGCCGAAACAGCGGAGCGATGAACTGGGTCACGGAGACCCATTGCTGGGATTCAAACTCGGCAGATTGCTGTTGCAAAAGACCGTAGTAGTGGCTGATCTGAGAATTATCGATCGCAGGTTTTACCCCGCTAAAACTATGGATGCGAGCGAGTAATTCACGTAGACGTTTGTCGGCATCAGTCGGCGGGCGGATCGACAGGGTTAACTGCTCCGGGGCTAGCGCACTTAAACGCACTGTCTGCAGTAGCGTTTGACGCTGTTCTTGATCAAACAGTACTTGTAGCAAGCCGGGTAACAGGGACTGCAGTAGCGCATCTGGGACGATTACGTTCCCTAGGCGTAGCTGCTCCATGCTGACCTGTTGCTCAGATACGGGCAGGACCAGCTGCCAGGATAGGTACGGGCCTAGCGGGTTGCTGGGCAGCTTGGCCGAGAACTTCAGTTCTAGGCCCGCAGGCGTAATAGTGAGCTGGCTGTGTAGTTTTGGGTAGGCGCGACTGAGTAAACTGCTAAGGCTATCGAGTTCTGTTTGACTGACGCTAATGCTGTCCTCTTGCTGCCGGGAAAAGACCCCTAGTGTGCGCTTGGCGAGGGATTTTACCGCATACACCTGCTCTGCAGTGGCGGCCGGTGAAGCGGTTACCCAAGGGGTGTCGCCGATGGCTGAGTGAAGTAAATAAACTGCTCCGCCCAGCAGTAATGCCAGGGCCACGATAGTCAGCAGCAATAGACGGCGCAGGATTTTCAGATCTCAACCCTCAGGAGTGGTTAACCTCTGAAGGGTAAAGGTCTGAGGCTTTACTTGGCAATAGCTCGGCGGTGATTAAACGCTTAGCTTGCGGTGCTGAAGTAACGTTTTCAACTCAAGGATGCAGGACCCGCAGTGGGTGTGGGTTTTCAGGGCACCGCCAAGCCTTTTGGGTCGAGGCTAGCGCCTGTCTGCCTGCCTGTCACCTTGCTGTCGGGTTTGCATGTCACTCGGTCATTATCCCAGAGATACTCTCCCAGTGCGTGCTGAACAAGAACATCGAGTTAGGGCAGGGCGGCTAACTGTTGGGTGTTTCAAACTCTTCGGCCAGCGGATGGGCGTCGATCTGTTCGGTAATGCGTTCGACCTGGCGTTCGGCTTTGAGGCTCTCGTCAAAGCGGGCTAGGTGGTAAAGCGCTTCTCCTTCGTTAACCAGCGGGATGTTGTTTTGGCCGATGATGATTCCCGAATTGGGCGCTAAGACTTCAGACATTTCGTCGCCGAAGGGTGAGGCGACTATCCCCATCAGCTGGTCGCGACTCACACGCTGGCCGAGCGTCACCATTGAACGAAACACGCCGTCGGTCTCGGCCCGGATCCAGGCGGAGGAGTTAGCGACTACTGGCGTTAAGATCCGCTTTGGGCTTTTTTGTTGTGGCAGCATGCCGAGTTCACGCATGACGTTGAGCACGCCGCGGATTCCGCCACGGATGGCGTTGTCATCAAAGCGAAGCGCTTCGCCGGCCTCGTATAGGATCAGCGAGATGTCGGCTTCATCGGCACATTGGCGCAGTGAACCATCTCTGAGCTTAGAGTCGATAATCACGGGAGCGCCAAACGCCTTGGCCATCATCTCCGCGGTCGGGTTGTCTAAATTGGCGCGAATCTGTGGCAGGTTGCTGCGATGGATTGCGCCGGTGTGCATATCGATCGCATGGGTGCAGTGATTGAGAATCTGGGTACGGAAGATATACGCCATGCGCGCGCCTAGCGATCCCTTGCTGCTGCCGGGAAAGCAGCGGTTGAGGTCGCGGCGGTCGGGTAAATATCTGCTACGGTGGATAAAGCCAAAGATATTGACCACAGGCACGATGATCAGGGTACCGTGGATACGACTCAGTGCCTTATGTTTCAACAGTTGTCGACAGACCTCGACACCGTTGAGTTCGTCGCCATGAATCGCGGCGCTCACCATCAGCGTCGGGCCGGGGCGGCGGCCATGAATGACTTCAATGTCCAGATCGAGGCGGGTGTGATTATAGAGCTTACCCAGGTCGATATGCAGCGACTTGCGCTCCCCCGGCAGAATGCGTTCTCCTGCAATCTCCAGAACGGAGTTCTTTTGCCGCATGGTTTAGCCTGCGCCTCGGGTGCGAGTACGGTTGCTCTTTTTGGCTTCGACACTCTTTTCGATGAATTTAATGATGGCACTAGCAACATCCTTACCGGTCGCTCTCTCAACCCCCTCGAGTCCCGGGCTGGAGTTGACCTCCATCACCAGCGGTCCGCGGCTAGAGCGCAGTAGATCAACACCAGCAACATTAAGCCCCATTGTGCGTGCGGCTTGCACAGCTGTGGCGCGCTCTTGTGGCGTGATCTTAACCAACTCTGCACTACCACCGCGGTGTAGGTTGGAGCGGAATTCGCCTTCTTTGCCTTGACGTTTCATGGCAGCGACCACTTTGTCACCAATCACGAAACAGCGGATATCGGCTCCACCGGCTTCTTTGATGAATTCCTGCACCATAATGTT
>Ga0102812_10001701_pt1 | contig 15182 bp, 11 predicted proteins | sample ColrivemetaGS713_FD_79334 | JGI IMG/M metagenome (GOLD analysis project Ga0102812, IMG submission 79334) | Estuarine microbial communities from the Columbia River estuary - Flood tide ETM metaG S.713 | ecosystem: Environmental > Aquatic > Marine > Intertidal zone > Estuary | place: USA... | reverse complement strand
TAGGGGGGATTAAAGAAAAAATCCTGGCAGCCAAGCGCGCGGGGATCAAAGAGATCATCCTTTGCCAGGAAAATAAAAAGCACATTGACGAAATCAGTGAGCAGTACCTGAAGGGCCTGACTTTCCATTTTGTGGAAAGAATGGAAGAAGTGTTGGAGATTGCGATACCGTAGCTTCAGGTAGCGAAGTGTCCTGTATCCTACTACAATAAGTACAATTTAAGACCGTTGGTCTAAAAAAAACGTAGCTTTGAGAGGAAAAACAAACCAAAAGGGTTTGTCAGTCGTCTTAAATAAGGACAAGGTACTAAAGCCAGTTCCAGAGACTCAATTTTTGTTATGATACGTAAGCTCACGATCTTATTAGGGTTTTTTACCCTCTTCTTTTGCTCCCCTCTCTCGGCACAGGAGGAGAGTAACCTCGTACAGTTTTCCGGGATGGTGCTTGATGGCACTACCCAGGAGTTGGTCCCAGTGCCGTATGTGAATATTTTGGTAAAGGAAAAAGGGCGGGGGACCTACTCGGATTTCAGTGGGTTTTTCTCTATTGTGGTTGAAAAAGGAGATGTTATTGTCTTCTCGGCCGTGGGATACCAAACTGTTGAGTATGCAATTCCCGACTCTTTGACTGATAATAGGTACTCTTTAGTGCAACTTATGACGCAAGATGTCGTAAACCTGCCTGAAACGGTTGTTTTTCCGTGGCCAAGCCGGGATCATTTTAAACTGGAATTTTTGGCGATGGATGTAACACCCGAGTTGCAGCAGCGAGCTAATCGCAATATCGCCAATGAAACATTAGAGCGGATGCGCTCTGAAGTAGCGACTGACGGAGTGGAAAACTCCAGCTACTATCTACGGCAACAATCCAGAGAATTCTACTACATCGGCCAACGCCCACCTATGAACATCTTTAGCCCAGTAGCTTGGAAGCAATTCTTTGATGCTTGGCAAAGAGGTGATTACAAGCGTGAGCGCGGTGACCGTTGATATTAATGAAAAAGTTTTATCTTGTGCGTCAGATGGCTTGTTTCGTCTTTAGATTAGAGAGGAAGCGAGCATCTTGCTTGAAAAATGAACAAACGATTTTCCTGAGAAAGCTACTTCGAATAACTACTATGTTTACACTACCCAATTAACGTGTATTTTAGTCTATCGAAAAACTCAGATGAAAAATCTAAAAGACAAGGTGTTAATCATTACCGGAGCGGGTTCAGGGATTGGTAGAGCGTTGGCTTTACATCTGGCTCAGGAAGGTGCACGATTAGCCCTTAACGATTGGAACACGGAAACACTACAGGCTACTGTTGACCTCATTGGTCAGGAGCAGTCGCTTGTTTATAGTCAGGCTTTTGACGTTAGTGATCGTCAGGCCTGGGAATCATTTGCTAAAAAGGTCAACGACCATTTTGGACAAATCGACGGCGTCATCAATAATGCTGGCATCACTACCTTTCCAGAAACCATCCCTGAAATGGACCCTGTTGATTTCTCTCGTGTGTTAGAAATTAACCTTTGGGGGGTTATCCACGGTTCGCAGGTCGTAATTCCTTATCTGCTTAAGCAAAAAGCATCTTTACTGGTAAATATCAGTAGCCTTTTGGGGCTAATGGGGTATGGTGGCCAGGGGGCTTATGTTACCGCCAAATTTGCCGTACGAGGATTTACGGAGACCCTCCGTCAGGAGCTCGCAGGAACGGGTGTTTTAGTCACCGCCATTCATCCTGGTCCAGTGAAAACCAACCTTACCCGTAACATTAAATATGACGATCAGGATCTTTTAAACAGGCTTTCTAATTACTTTGATGAAGCAGCTACGACTACTCCCGAAGAAGCTGCTCAGATTATTGTTAATGGTATAAAAAAAGGAAAGCATCGCGTATTGTTAAGCCCGCGTACCAAAATGCTGGATCGCTTAGTGCGCTTAATTCCGAATAGCTATCACCGTTTTCTTCCGCGTAATTTCCGTCCTGGGCATTTGATCAAAAAAGCCTTGGCCAACCGCGCTGCAGAAAAGGAAGGGACTACCGTGGTGAAGTAAATCTGTCCGTCTATTTTTCGGGCAATATCCAGGGAGAGGTTTCCCAAAGCGACCATTCTACCTTGGCCAAATCAACAGCAGGATCAATATAGGGATGGTATTGACCATCATTTAGTTTCACCTTTACCTTGGCAAAAATGGCAACGTCTTTCCCTTCGGCGTGAGCCCGATCGCGTAAATGGTGCGCGTATTGTAAAATCATATCGGGATGGGTCCATAGTTTTCGGGCCTGTTTTGCCGAAAGGTCTCTTCTGGGGTTCACCCGTTCTTCCTCTCCGCTAGCCATGTTTTTGACGATAAAATGTCCACTGCCCTGCTTGGCTCGCAGCATCATGCGCCAGGCATAGCGGTGCCCTTCTTCCGTCCAGGCTACGTCATCGGGGAACCACCAGTGCCGTAAAGGGAGCAGTGAATGAACACAAATTAATGCTCCAAAAGACAGCATCAAAGTGCGGCGGTAACCAAAGTCATTTTGCCAAAAAGCGGTGGGGGCCGGAATGATATCGCCGAGACGTTGCTGCCAGCTTTGGAACCATCTTTCAGCTTTGGCCCAGCGCCGACGGACGTAATCAATAAATTTGCGGGGCCAATCCGGAGGAAAAAACAGGGCCGTTAGCGCAACGGACAGATACGGGAAGATGCCAATGTTGAAGACCAAATGATTGGTCAGATGAAAGGCGATGGCGAAGGCAAACCCAAATTTGCGGGTACGCCTGTTGAGCATCAGAAAAGTAATACTAAGATCAAACAGCGCACCCGTCCAGGCCATGATCCAGGCGGTAGCTTCCTGCGCTAGCAAGGGGCCGATTAAGAAAAGATCCGCTTTGCTTTTGAGCCAAAGTTTGAGGGGCATCGCCGCCAGTAACCAATCGGCATTGAGCTTGGCAATGCCACCAAAAAAGTAGACAACCCCCATCAAAAATGGCAGGATAGCCCAAGTCCACCGGGGAATGAGTGCTGTAAATTCAGCAGGCTTACGCCAAACATCTACCGACCAGGATCGCCAGGCGGGGAGCAGGGCCATGATCCAGCTGATCCAGCAAAAAAGGTAGCCGTGATTGAGGTAATGAGCTTTCTCTAAGAGGAAATAGTAAGTAAAGAAGCAAGCAAATAAGGGCGCCGTAATTCGATAACGCCAGCCCAAAGTCACCGCAATGGCTAGCCCCATTCCGATCAGGAAGAACAAACTCATGAAGGGTTCCGGAAATACGGTCACCCATTCAAAGCCATAATAGCGGAATTGAAAGTTTTGGGGATTAAAAGCATCCACCCAGAGATGATAATAAGCGAAACCACCCAGCAAGTCAGCGAAGCCCAGAATCCCAAAAACGATCCGAAAAAACACCAGGCTCGCAATATCTACCGGTTGCCAAAGCCAGGTTTTCATGCGTCAGGGGCTTTACAAATTTGGCGTAGTTTTCCGAGTTGCTCTTCATTGCCTAACACTATAAAAGCTTCCCCAGGTTTGAGGATGACGGTAGGCGGAGGATTTACCTGGTAAACCCGCAGTTCGTTGCGATAGCCAATGATATTAGCTCCCGTTTGGGAGCGCAGCGCCAGGTCACTGATCGGGCGCCCCTGGTACATTTCAGGGAGATCACCGTAGTGCAGTTCTTCAAACCCCATGTCCGAATGATACTCGCTGGTGATAAAGGAGAAAAACTCCACTGCGCCCGGTTTGTTCATCAGCATGGCCATGTAAAAGCCACCAATGTTTTCGGGCATCACCACGTGGTTGGCCCCGGCTTTGATCAACTTGGCTTGGGAGCGTTCGAGGATGGCCCGGCTCACAATCGTCAGTTTATGGTTGAGTGCTCGGGCAGATAAGACCAGAAATAGATTGTCGCTGTCGTCTCCTAGTGCGGCGATTAAGCCGCGGGCTTTCTCAATACCTGCTTTTTGCAAAACTTCATCCAGGGTGGAGTCTCCCTCAAGGTACAGTATATCACTATCCGTTTGTTGGATGATCTCAATCTTTTCCGGATCATTTTCGATGATCACGTAGGACGTTCCGTGGATCGCCAGGTTAGAGGAGATTTCTTTCCCATATTTCCCGAAGCCACAAAGAATAACGTGGCCTTCCATCTTGCTAATTCGCTCTTCAATCTGGTTGAGGTGCATACGTTTAAAGATTTCACCCTCGATGATATAATAACTAAAGGTCGCCAATAGGTAGGCAAATACGCCGATGTTGACAAAAATAAGGCCGGAAGTAAAGATCCGCCCAGCCTCACTCAGCGGCTCAATCTCGGAAAAGCCTACCGTAGAAATCGTAATGACCACCATGTAAAAGGCATCCGGGAGGTTGTAGTCTTCCAGAATAATATAACCAATCACACCGAAAATGATCTCCAAAAGCAACAACAGCAATGCCGCCCGCAAACTGAGGAAGTTAGCGGGAACACGGTAGAAGTTTAAAAAACGAAGGTTGGCCATACATTAATGAATCAATTCACTTTCACTGGGCATTCGTCAAAAGTAGGATGTTTTCCGGTAAAATTACCAACCGTCTTGTTCCTATTTGCATTTAATAAAAGGCGTAATTTGCGCTGTATTTCATAAACAATAGGATGGATAAATCAATTGCTGCTGCCGATAGCCCTATAGCCGACTGGCAAGCATGGGGAATATTGGTAATTCTAAGCCTCATCTGGGGGACCTCTTACGTCCTCATCAAGTGGGGGCTGCTGTATTTTCCTCCAGTGCAGGTGGCAAGTATCCGTCTGGGGGTATCGGCCCTGGCTTTTTCTCCTATCCTCTTGCGGGAAGTCCGGAAAATCGACTACCGCCAGTTACCACTGCTCTTGTTTGTGGGCTTAATGGGAACCGGTGTACCTGCTTTTTTATTCCCAGCAGCGCAGCAAGAAGTCAACAGTTCGCTGGCGGGTATTCTCAACTCCCTTACGCCGCTCTTTACCTTGTTGCTGGGGTTGATGTTCTTCAATTCGCGGTTTACCTGGTCCAAGACCCTGGGGATTGTCATTGGTCTGGCGGGGGCTGTATGTCTATTTGCCTTCGGCGAGCAAGCAGGGCTTGGGGGTAAATGGGCCTACGGGTTACTCATTGTGTTGGCTTGCCTTTGTTATGCGACCAGCAGCAACCTGGTGGGGTTTCGCCTCAAAGGCATGAAGGCGCTTACCATCAGTACCGTTTCTTTCTCGTTGGTGGGGATTCCCGTTTTGCTTTACCTTTTATTAGGCACTGATTTTATCAGTACGCTTCAACAAACGCCAGAGGCATGGAAAGGCGTCGGCTACATCACTATCCTCGCGCTCTTCAGTACGGTCTTAGCAGGGATTGTTTTCTTTCAACTCATTCAGTGGACCAGCCCTGTCTTTGGTAGTACCGTCAGTTACCTGGTACCCGTGGTCGCCATGTCCTGGGGAGCTCTGGACGGAGAAGTCATTTCAATCATCCACTTCATCGGCATGGGCCTGATCTTGTCGGGGGTGTATTTGAGTAAGCACTAGTAGTTAGGGAAGTATGCCAGGAGTGGGGTTGCTTGGTAAATGTATCTGTATAATTCCATGACGATGCGTATTATTCACCGCTATCTTGGCTTTTTTTGGTGGGTATTATGGCTGTTTATGCAACGAGTGGCATCGGGCTCATTTTACGGGTTTCTAATTTTTATTTAATTTTAGTGACCTAATAGCAACCCTCACCTAATGCCCCATACCATGTACAAATGGCTCTTGCTACTCGTTCTGCTTATTCCCTGGCGCTTATCTGGACAGGATTTTCTAACCCAATTTCGTACTTATACGGTCACTGATGGATTGCCACATCATTCGCTTAATTATGTGATCCAAGACCAAAGTGGGTTTATTTGGATCGCCAGCCTCAATGGTATTGCTCGGTTTGATGGCTACCAGTTTAAGACCTACCACCCGGCTTATGATGTAGATACGCTGACGCCTCCCCGGGATTTTCCGGTCCTCTACGAGGGAGCGCAAGGGCAGCTATGGTTGGGCTATGCGTTGGCAAAACATAAACTGTTTCGCTACGATCAGCAGCGGGATTCCTTTTTGTTGTTGGATACCAATCAACTTGACCAGACTGTCCGGGCCCTTTGGCAGGATACCGCCGACGAGCTGCTGATGGCTTCGGGGGCGGCGGGCCTTTGGCAATTTGACCTTAGCGCCGCCTCGGATACCATTCCCTACCAGGAATTTCGTGCTGACCCACAAGACGCGACCAGTTTGCCCACCGACTATATGGCCCAAGGTATTTGGCGTGATACAGAGGGTAAGTTGTGGATACTTACGGAGAGTGGTTTAAGCTGTAGGCCCGCCGGCGCGGAATCCTTCAAAAACTATACGTGGTCGGAGGTGCCGGTAGAAAACGAAGGGCTTCACTTCTGGCCGGATACTACTCGGAAGTGCTTTTGGATCGGTACTTTTGCGGGCTTGGTCCGGTTCAACTGGGAAGAGGAATCCTACGAGCGCTTTCAGCTTTTTTCAGAAAACGACAGTACGGAACCTTTACCCATTGGCGCTCCAATCGTAGACAACCAAGGTCGGGTTTGGACAAGTGTTGGGAGTTTTCCTACATCCTATGTTTATCTGTTTACGCCAGAAACCGGCCAATTTGAAGTAGTCGCAACGGAACAATCCGGTATCCGGGAGGAACTATCCGGAGCCAATCACTTAGCTGTCGACCGCAACGGGGGAGTCTGGTCAGCGGGCTATAATCGTGGCCTGCAAAGAGTACAAATGCGCAAGCGTAATGTTTTGCGCTTGAGGGTCGCTCCCGATAAAGCCCCACCCGGCGAACGTTTTGATGATCAGGGCATCACTGCTATGGCAGAAGATCGCCAGGGAACCATCTGGTTGGCTACGCAACAGCAAGGGGTGTGGAAATGGGACCCCGCGGAGCAGCGCCTGTTACAAATCGAGCTTCCTGAGCTTGCGGGGCCAGCAATTAACCAATTGCTGCTCAGTGCGGACGATCGTTATCTTTGGGCGTTTACCCAATCCAGCATCCTACGCCTGCGTACGGTGGATTTGAGTTGGCAAGTAGCCGATCCTTTCTTGGGCAAACCGGGGTATGCTTACTATAAATCAGCCATTGAATGGCAAGATAAATTGTTGGGATCGTGCTTCTACCAGGGATTGTATCAACTGGATCCGGAACAACCCGCTAAAGGAAAACCCTATTTGCCCAAACGCGCACCAGGTGCGGAAACCTGGGAAGACTTGCCACTGGCCGGAATCACTTGCCTGACGGCGGACATCAAGCATGAGCATATCTGGTTAGGCACCAGCTGGACGGGGCTTTATGAATGGCAAGTGGAAAAGCAGGAGGTTATTCATCATTTAAAACAAACTCATGTTCAAGAAATTTTAGCTACCCCTGACGGTTTGCTGTGGTTAGTGACCACCAACGGTTTGCAGGTTTATGATCCGCAAACGAGATCGTTACTACCGACGCCCACTTGGCCGGCGCAGCGCCTGAATTTTGTGATGGGAATGGTGGCCGATGAAGAGGGGCTGCTTTGGGTCGCCGATGAGCAAGGTATTGTGGCGATTAATGTGAATACTCGAGCGATTGTTCACGAATTCCAGGCTTCCGAATGGTTAGTGGAAGGTCAGGAATGGTACTGCGGCATCACCAGCTGTTTACAAACCCGGGAAGGAAACTTATTATTTGCTAATGACAGTGGCCTATTCGTTATTGATCCGGAAGAGATTTATTACGACAGTGTACCCCCGCAGCTTTGTCTGGACGAATTTTGGGTGGGGCAGGACAAGCAAGCGCTGCCTGCAAGCTCCACAGGAGTGGTAAAGTTGAATCATCAAGAGAATGATTTGGCCTTTAAAGTAGCGGTCTTGCATTACAAGTTACCGGAGAAAAACCAACTGGTCTATCGCCTCAGTAATTTCGATGCGACCTGGCGGAAGCTAGCCCCTAATCAACTGCTGGAATATCCGAATCTTGCTCCGGGCGACTACGAGTTGTTGGCTTACGGTGTCAATAGCGATGGACATGCGGGTACCGCGGAAAGTATTTTACGTTTTCAGATTGCACCTCCCTGGTACGCCAGTACCTTGGCTTTCCTTATTTACGGCTTGCTTTTTCTAGGAGGGGCCTACGGGGTTTTTCGCTTCTTGCTATGGCGGAGAACCCAGGAAGCCGAGCAACGGTATTGGCAAGAACTGGATGCGGCAAAATCGACCCTTTTTACCAATATTTCGCACGAATTCCGGACGCCGCTTACCCTCATTCTGGGGGAGGTCAGTACCCTTAAAGCCAAACTCAATGGGCAGGTAGAAACGCAAATTGACCGCATTAAGCGCAGTGGCCAGCGCTTGCTTTGGTTGGTAAATCAACTTTTGGAACTGGCCCGGGCTGACAGTGGCTTCCTCCAATTGGAAATGCAACAATCGGACATTATTGCCTTTCTCCGGCAGCAGCTTTATGCTTTTAATTCTTTGGCGGAGCCACGAACAATTGCGCTTGAGTTGGTAAGTACGGAAACGGAGCTGCGGATGGATTTTGATCCGGAACGTCTCCAGCACGTGATCAGCAACCTCTTGCACAACGCCCTCAAGTTTTCGGAAGAAGGGACCGAAGTGAGAATGGAACTTGAGGTCATGGAGGAGGATGGTATTCCTCAGCTGAAGTGTAGCATTATCGACCAGGGGTTTGGAATGACCCAAACGGAGCTGCCCCGTATTTTTGATCGCTTTTACCGATCGCAACCCAACGAAGGAGGGACGGGCATTGGCTTGGCCCTCACCAAAGAACTGGTGCTGCTCATGGACGGAAGTATTGAAGTAGAAAGCCAGCTCGGGCAGGGGACTACCTTTCACGTATTGTTGCCTATCCGCAACGAAGCCCCCCTCGGGCAAGGCGACTGGGGTACATCGAACCTGGCAGCCAGCCTGGGCGGAGAAATATCGTTTTCGGAAGAGAAGACGGGTAAAATTCAATTGCCCGAACTTTTGATTATTGAGGACAATGACGACCTGCGGGCTTTTCTGCAAACCTGCTTGTCGGAAAACTACCAACTTACGCTGGCCCGCGACGGAGAGGAAGGCCTGGACCTGGCCTTTGATCAACAGTTTGATCTCATCATCAGCGACGTGATGATGCCCAAGCTGGATGGCTTCACCGTCTGCGAGCGTTTAAAGGAGGAAGTTAGCACCAGTCATATACCCGTAATTTTACTTACCGCCCGGGTGGACAAGGCTTCGCGCCTGGAGGGTCTATCCCGGGGAGCGGATGCCTATTTGGGCAAACCCTTTGACCCCCATGAACTGCGGGTGTTGTGTCGGCAGTTGCTACGCCAGCGCCTGCGCCTGCAGGATTACTACCTGGAAATGATTCGTAGTGGCCAACTTTCCCGCAATGTGGTTGAGCAGGAAAGACAGCAGGAAATGGCTTTTGTCGTGGAAGCCCGCCAGCTGGTCTTAAAACACTTGGCGGAGGAAGCTTTTGGGGTAGAAGAATTGGCGAGTAAACTCAATCTTAGTCGCTCCCAACTGCACCGGAAGCTTCAACAAATGCTGGGGTTGTCCACCAGCCGCTTCATCCGTTCTATCCGCGTCGGGGAGGCGCAGCATAAGCTCCATGACCCTTCGCTGTCGATCAGCCAAATTGCGTACGCGGTAGGTTTTAGTGACCCTGATTATTTTTCCAAAATCTTTAAGGATGAGTACGGTCTATCTCCTTCTACTTACCGCAAGAAAATATTTGGAGAAGAAAACGGTGACGTTTGATTTTTAAGGTTCAAGGGCTAATTTAAGTTAGTAATTCCGGTTTTCTGCAACATGTTTCCGGGTTTTTCCGGTGTGGTTCCAGTAGTTTTACTTTAGTCTTTTAACACACTAAAACTTGAAATTAAATGAGACACTTAAACCTATTGTTTACCCTAGCCCTCTTAATAACCCTGGCCAGTTGTACGGCGCTTACCAACGAAGCCGAATTGCCGAATGAAGAACAGCGCGCACAGCAGTACATTGATGAATCGGAAGCTGCCGTAGCGGAGGCCGAACAAGAAATTTTGGATTTCGAGAAAGAATGGATCAGTACCCGTTCTACGGTAGTGGTACCGGCCGGATCGGTAGATGCTATAGCCGCGGCTATTGCCGAAGCTGGCCACGGAGGTACCGTGGTCCTGGCCAGTGGCGAACACACCGAAAACGAAACGCTGGTCATTAGTACGCAAGTGAAAATTGAAGGAGAAGATGGTGCGACACTCCTTTTTCCGAATGCTGCTCCTCCGGCACCGATTCCAGTAGAGATCATTCCCGCCATCCACGTCAAGGATGCCACTCGGGCCTGGCTCAAGGGTTTCAGTATGAGTACGGGGACGGAAACGGCGGGTCGCTACGCAGTATTGATCCAGGATGCGCCACGTACCAGGGTGGAAGGCCTCACCATCGCGGGCTTTCAGTACGGCATCTTCATTGATGGTGGTAACCGCTGTCAGCTATTGAGAAATACCCTGGTGGGGGTCGCTCCCGAATATCAGGAGGCGATCATTCACTGGGGAATCACCAACAGTACTGGTTAGCGGACGGTAATCTTCAATAATGAACTCGCGAACTTCAATGTTGGTATTTTCTTCAGCGATCGCAGCGGGCTGGCCTTCTCCAATACCGTTGCGGGGGGGGATATTGGCTTCCTCTGGTGTACCGTACCACAGTCGCAAGTTTACCCCAGCGGGGAGGTAGCGTTCGCGGCTTCTCCGGCTACGGGCTGGCGGGGTTACAGTAATACGGGCATTGGTGCGGTCTTTAATTATCTTATTGTGGATGGCGCCCAAAGTTCGATGGCCATTCAGAATCAGTCGATTGATGCAGGCCTATACGATTACGAAATCGCAGGGGAATCTGAGCGCTTCGGGTTCACTACTCCTTCCAGTGGTAATAGTTTGGTCATCTCAGTAGGCCCTTATATTGATGCAGGCATTAAAGACTGTACGGGCGACAACACTATCATTGGCGGTAGTTTGGTTGATACAACGGTAGATCCTTGCTTCTAAGTGGAAGTGAGATTTTTGGTTACCATTCCTTTAAAATAACACCTGAAACCCGCATTAACCGTTGATGTAAGTCATCGGCAAATCCTGAGGAGATGTTCATTCGTGAGCATCTCCTTTTTTATTTGGCAGGTAGGGGAAAACATTTATTTAGAGGTTGGTCTAAGTCTAGGCGATGTCATTATTTTTGTCGTCATTTTCAATTATTAACCTCAATAAAGAGCAATTTATCATGGCTAAACCATCTGCTACCTCCATGACCATGCGTATTATTCACCGTTATCTCGGCTTTTTTTTGGTGGGTATTATGGCTGTTTATGCAACGAGTGGCATCGTGCTCATTTTTCGGGATACCGACTTCCTTAAGCAAGAACACCGCTTTGATAAACAACTGGCACCTAACCTTAGTCCTGAAGACCTGGGGCAGGCTCTTGATCTGCGCAAACTCAAAGTAGACAAGACGGAAGCAGGGATTTATTATTTCCAGGAAGGTACTTACGATAGTGCCACTGGCGCTGCCAGCTATACCTTGAAGGAACTACCTACGGTGTTAGAAAAGATGACGCATTTGCATAAAGCAAAATCGTCGGAGCCGTTGTTTTTTCTCAACATCTTCTTTGGTTTGTCGCTCCTGTTTTTTGTAATTTCCTCCTTTTGGATGTTTATGCCCAAAACGGAGGTTTTTAAAAAGGGCCTGTACTTTACGCTGGGCGGGATCGTGCTAACGCTGATTTTGTTGTTTGTGTAAGCAGGAGAACTGTAGCCCGCTTTGCAAAGCGTAAATTTACAGCGTTAACCTGTACCTTATTGGCTAACTTCGCGTTTAGCAAGTCTAACAAGTTAATCCCATAAAATTACGCTCATGGCTCGTTCCAGCATTGTACTGCTACTCTGTCTGATTTTTCAATTCACCCAAGTTTCACTTTCTGCTCAATCTCCTGCTTATGTCGCCGGGGAATTATTGGTACAAATGGAAGCAGATCAAAGCTTCTTGTCCTGGCTGCGCGATTGGAACAGAGCGCATACTGACCAGCAGCAGCTGACGCTAATGAAGGAAGTGTCTCGACCAGTAAATATATGGTTGATCAGCTTTGATGAAACGGTTGTTTCCGATCAGGAATTGATTACCGCTATTCAGCCTGATCGCCGGATACGCGCCGTGCAACGCAACCACAGTATCACCCTGCGTGCCGTGCCTACGGATGCTCTTTTTGGTAGCCAATGGCAATACAATAATACCGGTCAGAGCGGCGGTACTGCGGATGCGGATATCGATGCAGTAGAAGCCTGGGATGTGACGACCGGCGGCAACACTCTCACGGGTGATACCATCGTGGTGGCGGTTCTGGACAATGGTATCGACGTTACTCATCCCGATTTTCAGATCAACCGCTGGTACAATCACGCTGAAATTCCTGGCAACGGCATAGATGATGACAACAACGGCTACGTGGATGACTATCGGGGTTGGAGCACCGTCAGTAACAACGATAATATTGCTGGTGGCTCACACGGTACATCGGTGTCGGGCATCATCGGTGCAGATGGCAACAATAACCTGGGGGTGACGGGCGTGAACTGGCACGTGAAAGTGATGCACATCCGCAATAATTTCAATACTACTGAGGCGAAGGTGCTCGAAGCTTATTCCTATCCATTGGAACAACGCCAACGCTACAATGCTTCTGGCGGTGCCGAAGGCGCTTTTGTAGTCGCGACCAATGCCTCCTGGGGGGTGGATGGTGGGCAGGCGGCTGATGCACCGATCTGGTGTGGTTTTTACGATGTACTTGGCGCTGCGGGAATCATCAACTGTGCCGCTACGGCGAATGACGATGTAGATGTAGATTTGGATGGTGATTTGCCAACATCTTGCCCTAGTGATTACCTTATCGCAGTGACGAACACGGACCATAACGATATCAAAGAAGTACAAGCGGGCTACGGTGCTATCAGTATCGATCTGGGGGCACCAGGTACCGGCGCCTACAACATCACCAACGGTGGTGCTTATGTTGGCTTTGGTGGAACCTCCAGCGCTACCCCTCACGTGGCGGGTACGGCGGCACTGCTGTATAGCCTCGATTGTCCGGCGCTTTCCGCGCTCACGGAAGCTGACCCATCGGCGGCGGCCTTGCTCATCAGGGAAGCTATCCTGGCGGGGGTAGACTCCAATGCCTCGCTGGCTGGTATCACCGTTACAGGAGGAAGATTGAACGTCGCCAACAGCATCCAGTACCTCTTAAATTTGTGCGACGGCTGCATCCCCGCCAGCTCGGTACAATTGGCGAATTTTAGCGTTTCAACCGCGACGATTACCTGGAATACCAACGATAGTTTGCAATCTGTAGACCTGCGCTGGCGCGCCGTGGGAGCGATGAATTGGAACGTGGTGACCAATGCCCAAAGTCCACTGGTGCTTACGGGACTGACGGCTTGTGGGGACTACGAATACCAGGTACAATCCAACTGTGCGAGCGATGTGATCCCCTTCGGCAATAGTCGCTTCTTTACGACGGATGGTTGCTGTACGGCGCCGGAAAATGTGGAACTCACACCTTTGTCCGATGAGATCATGTATTTTACCTGGGATCCCGTTACGGCTGCTCAAAGCTTTGAGCTTCGCTACCGGGTACAGGGAACGAGCACCTGGACGGTATTGCCAGGTACCCTGCCTCAGAATACGGTTACGGGTTTGGAACGGTGTACCTTTTACGACTATCAACTTCGTACCATCTGTGCCGCTGAAACAACGGCCTGGACGGCGCTAAAGACTTTCATTACAACGGGCTGTGGCCCTTGTCTCGACCTGGAATACTGTATGCCGGAGAATGTTTTCTCTACCCAGTACGAGCATATCGCACAGGTGGAGATAGGAGGTTTCTTTACCAACGCCTCGGGGGTGGAGCCTGGGGGGTATACTGATTTTGGGCAGCAGCTCGCAGCGCCGGAATTAGAGGCAGGGGTGACCTATCCCATCTTACTGACGCCCGGATTTCCGGGTACGGAAACCTCTTCGGAAGACTGGCGCATTTGGTTGGACAAAGATCACAACGGCAGTTTTACGACCAATGAAATCATTTTTGATGGCAATCCTTCAAATGGGCCGCTCAATGGATTTCTTGCTATTCCCGCGAATACCAATTTAGGGGTAACCCGGATGCGGATCATGATGCAGTTTAGCCTGGCCAGCTCTGGTGCTTGCCCGTTTGTGGCGAGCTTTGGTGAAATCGAGGATTACTGTGTAGACATTATCGCTCCGGAGGAGTGTAATACCCCCACCGGATTTTCAGGCTCAATAGAAGGCAATGATGTGCAAATCAGCTGGGCGGTGGTTCCTGAAGCACTGGATTATCAAGCAGATTACCGCTCTGCTGGTGGGGTAGACTGGATACCACTCAGCGTCACCAACAACATGGTCACCATCACTGGTCTTGATAGTTGTGCCGTTTATACTTTACGAGTAAAAACACTATGCAACGGGGCGGAAAGTGAGAGCTATAGCTTCTTTGATTTTAATTCCTGCCTCATTGGTTCGATGATTGATCTTGCCGCAAATGAAAACAGCTGGTTGTTGGCGCCTAACCCCTTCCGTGAACAACTGGAAATAAGGGCCTTGAATTTCCCTCCTAGTGGAGAAATGACCCTGGCCATTATCGATGGTTTGGGGCGCACCTTGTTGAAACAAAACTGGCCCCGCGGACAAGGCAGCATGATCATCAATAGGAGTGATTTTCCTGCCGGATTGTACACCCTGGCCTTGTACCGGAATGGTCAGCTATGGAGTGTAAAGCGGGCGGTGAAGCAGTAGGCTTTAGTTGCGGTGATTTTTGGAACCGCAAAAATAAAGCGTTCGAGATTTCATAGATGCTATCTTAAAAGATAGTACATTCGATATTACAAAATCAACCATTTAACAACCTAAGAATTATGGCAAAGAGTAAAGATGTGAAAAAGTCGGTGAAAAAGGAGCCAGTAAAAACGCCGAAAGAAAAGAAGGCAGAAAAGAGAACAAAAAAGCCTAAGTACGACTAAGGGACGGGGAAAAAATAAATCTATTTTCTTTTGATTTCGCTTTTTGTGCTAAGACTAGGAATACTTGGACTAGGCGTGCGCAAAAAGGTAAATCTTCAGAAAAAGAAAATAGGTTTAT
>Ga0102812_10001700_pt1 | contig 15188 bp, 12 predicted proteins | sample ColrivemetaGS713_FD_79334 | JGI IMG/M metagenome (GOLD analysis project Ga0102812, IMG submission 79334) | Estuarine microbial communities from the Columbia River estuary - Flood tide ETM metaG S.713 | ecosystem: Environmental > Aquatic > Marine > Intertidal zone > Estuary | place: USA... | reverse complement strand
ATGAAAAGCGGCGAAAAAGCCAAAGCTGAAATTCTAAAAGAAAAATCAGTACAATTGCGTGATAAAGACAAAGAACTTACTGAAGTTTTAAATGCTTACGTGAACCAATTGCAAAACGAACTATATAAATTACCCAATTTACCAGCCGAAATTGTTCCCGTTGGCAAAACCCCTGAAGAGAATTTAAACGTTTTTCAAGAAGGTGATATCCCAAAATTATTTGAAGGCGCTTTACCACATTGGGAACTAGCCAAAAAATACGATTTGATTGATTTTGAATTGGGAGTAAAAATCACTGGAGCTGGGTTTCCGGTTTATAAAGGAAAAGGTGCCAAATTGCAACGTGCATTAATCACGTATTTTTTAGATAAAAATACCGAAGCGGGTTATCAAGAATATCAAGTACCACATTTAGTAAATGAAGCATCAGGTTTTGGAACTGGACAATTGCCTGATAAAGAAGGACAAATGTATTTCGTAGGTGAAGATAATTTGTATTTGATTCCAACGGCTGAAGTCCCAGTGACCAATATTTTCAGAGATGTTTTATTAAACGAAAGCGATTTGCCAGTTTGTTGTACGGGTTATACACCGTGTTTCCGTCGTGAAGCGGGTTCGTATGGTGCTCACGTTCGTGGATTGAATCGTTTGCACCAATTCGATAAAGTAGAAATTGTACGTATTGGGCATCCAGAAAAATCGTATGAAGCATTGGACGGAATGGTTGAGCATGTGAAAACTATTTTACAAGAACTAAAATTACCATACAGAATTTTACGTTTATGCGGTGGCGATATGAGTTTTGCTTCGGCATTAACCTATGATTTTGAAGTGTATTCAACCGCGCAAGAACGTTGGTTAGAAATTAGTTCGGTTTCTAATTTTGAAACTTTCCAAGCGAACCGACTAAAATTGCGTTTCAAAGATAAAGAAGGAAAAAACCAATTGGCGCACACGCTAAACGGAAGTTCGTTAGCCTTACCAAGAGTTTTAGCTGGAATTTTAGAAAATTATCAAACGCCAGAAGGCATCGTAATTCCAGAAGTATTACGACCTTACACCGGATTTGATATTATCAACTAAAAGTTAATCTTACTATAATGATGTACTAAAGTAGACTAAAAAGTGTTACTTTAGTACATTATTTGTTTATTAGATATGAGAATTTTGTTGTTGTTTTTCAGTTGTTTGTTCTCGTTTTGGGTTTCGGCTCAAAATGATCAATTGGCATTGGATTATTTCGAAAAAGGCGAATTTGAAAAAGCAGTAATTTTATATGAAGAAATTCATACCAAACAAACTACCAATCTTTTTTTCTTCGAAAAGCTTTTACATTGTTACCGCCAATTACAACAATTTGATAAAGCAGAAAATCTAATTGAAAAGCGCAAACAAAAATACAACCAACCTACCATGCAAATTGAATTGGGATACAATTTCCAATTGCAAAAACAACAAGACAAAGCCAACAAATTCTACCAATTGGCCATTGACGAAATCCAAAAAGAACCGAATTATGCATATCAATTGGGAAGTAATTTCGAGAAGAAATCGCTTTTGGAATGGGCAATAAAATCATATGAATTGGGACAAAAATTCAATACAAATCTCAATTTTGATTACCAAATGGCTTTATTGCAAGGTCAAATGGGAAATGTGGAATTGATGATTGATAAATTATTCGATTACGCCTACGCTAAACCTGAATTTGTTCCAACAGTTCAAAGTTTTTTATCCCGATTTTTAATGGAAAATGCTAATGAAAGTTTTCCGACTTATGTTAAAAAATCTTTGTTAGTCCGAACGCAAAAAACACCAGATATTTTTTGGAACCAATTTTTGAGTTGGTTTTATGTACAACAAAAAGAATACGATAAAGCCTTTGTTCAAGAACGCGCTATTTACAAACGAAATCCAGAAAGTTTCTACGAAATACTAACCTTAGCCCAATTAGCTATTGAAGACAATCAAGACGAAACTGCACAAACGATTTTAACTTTTGTATTAGAAAACACTAGCGATGTTGGACTTCAAATGCAAGCGCATCATTTCTTAATGCAACTGAAAATTGAAAACGCAACGGTAAAAGATTATCCGCAAATTCAATTGGAATTACAAGAATTGGTAAAAAAGTTTGGCGTGAGTCCGTATTCGTTGAAATTGCAATTGTTATTGGCAAATTTTGAAGCGTTTTACCAGAACCAACCTAAAAATGCGATGGAACAATTGCAAAAAACATTGGAATTACCTTTAAATATTCGTGAAGCGGCTAAGGTTAAAATGCAATTAGCAGATATAATGGTATATGATGAAAAATTCAACCAAGCCATTTTGTATTACGCGCAAGTAGAAGACAATTTGAAAAACGACGAATTAGCACACGAAGCCAGTATGAAAATGGCAAAAGCAAATTATTATAAAGCCGATTTCGAATGGACCTTGCAACAAGTTAAAAATCTGAAACAATCTTCGAGTTTGTTAATTGCTAATGATGCGATTGAGTTGTTTATGCTGATTCAAGACAATAGTGTGGAAGATAGCACTAAAACTGCTTTAACCGCATTTGCAAAGGCTGATTTGAAATTGTACCAAAAGAAAAAAGAAGAAGCGCTTCAAGCCTTTTTGACTATTTTAGAAAAACACAAAGGAGAAAGTATTCAAGACATCGCACTATTGCGGATTGCCCAAATTTACGAACAAAAAAAACAGTTTGATTTGGCACTGAATTATTACAACAAAATCTTAACCGATCATGCCGATGGTATTTTTGTAGATGAAGCTTTGTATTTTTCGGCCGAAATTTATAGAAAAGAATTGAACCAACCTGAAAAAGCAAAACCACTTTACGAGCGAATGGTGCTCAACCATCCCGATAGCATTTATTTCACCAATTCAAGAATTAATTACCGAATTTTGCGCGGCGATGTTAACTTATAAATCGAAAATTTTATAACATGATTATTTACAACGTTACAATCAACATAGACGAAAGTGTGCACGATAAATGGCTAACTTGGATGCAACAAAAACACATTAGCGATGTGTTGGCAACAGGTTTGTTCAAAAATGCCAAAATGGTAAAAGTAATGGTCGAAGAAGAAATGGGCGGCGCCACTTATGCGATTCAATATTTCACAGATTCTAGAGCCAAATTAGAAGAGTATTACGAAAAACACGCGCCAAGATTACGCCAAGAAGGCTTGGAATTATTCGCTGATAAAATGTTGGCTTTCCGTACCGAATTAGAAATTTTGAGCGAACATTTTCACGTAGAAAATTAATAAAATGACAGTAAGAGCAAAAAAATACTTAGGCCAACATTTCTTAACCGATGAAAGTGTAGCCCAACGCATAGCCGACACATTAACGCTGAACGGTTACAAAAAAGTTTTGGAAATTGGTCCAGGAATGGGTGTTTTGACCAAATACTTACTAGAAAAACCAATAGAAACGTATGTAGTGGAAATCGATACAGAATCGGTGGATTATTTAGAAAAAAACTATCTAAAATTGCACGATCACATTATTGCAAAAGACTTCTTGAAATACAATATTAATGAGGTTTTTCAGCAAGAACCGTTTGCTATCATTGGGAATTTCCCTTACAACATTTCAACTCAAATTGTGTTTAAAACACTTGAAATGCGCAACCAAATTCCAGAGTTTTCAGGAATGTTTCAAAAAGAAGTGGCTGAACGCATTTGCGAAAAAAAAGGAAGTAAAGTCTACGGAATTTTATCCGTTTTAACGCAAGCTTTTTACGAAGCTGAATATTTATTCACAGTGAATGAAGATGTGTTTAATCCGCCACCAAAAGTAAAATCGGGTGTGTTACGATTAATCCGTAAACCAAATTATCAGTTGCCATGTGATGAAAAATTGTTTTTCGCAGTAGTAAAACAAGCTTTTAACCAAAGAAGAAAAACCATGCGAAATAGCTTAAAAAGCATGATACATTCTGATAATTTAAAAGAAGATAGTATCTTTGACCTGCGTCCGGAACAACTTTCGGTTGAACAATTTATCGAATTAACCCAAAAAATAGCTGCCGATGGAGTTTAAAATCAGTAAAGAACTTATCAAAGAACTGGAACTTTTAATCCAGGAAAACAAAGAGCAAGATGTTTTGCACTTGCTTCAAGATATGCACTTTGCTGATATCGCAGAAATTATGGAAGAACTTAGTGAGTTTGATGCTCATTACGTTTTTAACACCTTAGATTCCGAGAAAACAGCCGAAATTCTTTTGGAATTAGACGAAGAAGTTCGTGAAAAAATCTTAAGAAAATTATCTGCCAAAGAAATTGCCGAAGAGCTAGACGAATTAAATACTGACGACGCCGCCGATATTATAGCCGAACTTCCAAGAGAGAAAAAAGAGCAAGTAATTTCGGAGTTGGAAGATGTGGAACACGCCAAAGACATTGTAGACTTATTACGTTACGATGAAGATTCCGCTGGTGGTTTGATGGCGAAAGAATTAGTGAAAGTTAATGAAAATTGGAACGTATTAACCTGTGTAAAAGAAATGCGTTTGCAAGCTGAAAACGTAACTCGAGTACATTCCATTTATGTAGTAGACGACGAAAACCGATTAAAAGGTCGACTTTCCCTAAAAGATTTACTAACTACTTCTACTAAAACACCAATTAGCGATGTCTATATCCCAAAAGTAGATTATGTAAAAGTGGATACTAAAGATGTTGAGGTAGCGCGTATCATGCAAAAATACGATTTGGAAGCCATTCCTGTAGTGGATGAATTAGGAAGATTAGTTGGAAGAATCACCATCGACGATATTATTGATGTAATTAAAGAAGAAGCCGATAAAGATTACCAGTTAGCAGCTGGTATTTCGCAAGACGTTGAAGCGGATGATAGTATTTTAGAACTTACAAAAGCAAGGTTGCCTTGGTTGGTTTTAGCTTTATTAGGTGGATTTATTGCAGTTAAAGTATCTGGTTTGTATGAAGGTGCAATGGAAGAATACGGAGTTCTGTTTTTCTTTACTCCATTAATTGCCGCAATGGCTGGAAATGTTGGAGTCCAATCTTCTGCAATTATTGTTCAAGGTTTAGCTAATGATACACTTAGTGGTTCAGTATGGCAGCGATTATTTAAAGAAATGAAGTTGAGTTTGTTTAATGGGCTTATTTTAGCACTTATTTTATTATTAGGTAGTCATTTCTTACTTGGTGTTGAATATATTATTGGAATCACAGTTTCTATTGCGTTAATCTCGGTAATTGTAATTGCTTCACTCATTGGTACTTTTGTTCCAATTACATTAAATAAATACGGTATTGATCCTGCTTTAGCTACTGGACCATTTATTACAACAAGCAACGATATTTTCGGGATTTTAATATACTTTTCTATCGCTAAAGTGATTTTGGGGTTTTAGTTGATTTCCGAAAGCAGCTAACTTTATCAAACTAAATTCGTTTTATCTTGAAACCAAATTCAATCAAAATACTTCATATCGATAGCAATCATCCTTTGTTGTGGGAGCAATTAGCAGTAGCCGGTTTTCAAAATGAAGCCGATTTTACTTCTTCCAAAGAAACTATTGAAGCTAAAATTGCCAATTACCACGGAATTGTCATCAGAAGTCGATTTAAGATTGACAAAAACTTTCTTGATAAAGCTACCAATTTGCAGTTTATTGCTAGAGTCGGCGCTGGTTTAGAAAGTATTGATTGCGATTATGCCATTTCCAAAAACATTCAATTAATTGCCGCTCCAGAAGGAAACAGTAATGCTGTTGGTGAGCAAACGTTAGGAATGCTACTGTCACTGTTTAATCATTTAAACAAAGCCGATAAAGAAGTTAAAAACGGACAATGGAACCGCGAATCCAATCGTGGTCATGAATTAGACGGGAAAACCGTTGGTATTATCGGTTATGGTAACATGGGAAAAGCTTTTGCCAAAAAATTAAGAGGTTTTGACGTGGAAGTTTTGTGTTACGATATTCTTCCTAATGTAGCCGATGCGAATGCCAAACAAGTTTCTTTAGAAGAAGTACAGCAAAAAGCAGACGTATTGAGTTTACACGTTCCATGGACACCATTGACAGATAAAATGGTGAATACTTCTTTTATTAATGCGTTCCAAAAACCATTTTGGTTACTCAATTTAGCTAGAGGAAAATGCGTCGTAACTTCTGATTTAGTTGCTGCATTACAAAGAAAAAAAATCCTTGGTGCTGGATTAGATGTTTTGGAATACGAAAAATTATCCTTCGAAAATTTGTTCGACGAAGACACGAAAAACGAAGCTTTTGAATACTTACGAAAAGCAGATAATGTTTTGTTAACACCACATATCGGCGGTTGGACATTTGAAAGCCATGAGAAATTGGCACAAACTATTATGAATAAAATTCTTCATTTGTTTAAGTAGTCTTGTAACATTTTATTTACTTTTCGACTAATAACATGAAAAAAGTTTAAATTAGCTTTTTTTAAATCACAAAATAAACCAAAAACTAAACAAAAATGGAAGCACAAAAAGTTGACATGTTCATGATGACCAATTCAAAATTTTTCGAAGGACATCAGTTAAACGCAATTAGAGAAAGATTATTAGCAATGGACGAAGATAAATGGCCAATGTTACAAATGGTTCAATACAAAGATCCAACAACGGCATTGTTAATCTCAATTTTTGCTGGAGCATACGGAATTGATAGATTCTACATTGGAGATACTGGAATGGGTGTTGGAAAACTATTGACTTGCGGTGGTCTGGGAATTTGGGCAATCGTAGATTGGTTTTTAATCCAAGGTGCTACCAAAGAAAAAAACATGGAGAAATTCAATAGTGCATTCATGTACTAATAATGAATAGAAACAAGTTATACAAATTTTTACTTGTTGCTTGTTTAGTAGGCTACATTTGGTTGTTTTTTTCATTACATCATGAAAATGAAATTCAAACTAGTCAGATGACAGTGTGTTTGATTAAAAAAACAACCAATGTGCCTTGTCCTTCTTGTGGAACTACCAGAGCAGTGATGCATTTGTTTCAGGGAAGTTTAATTCCTTCAATTTTAATTAATCCTTTTGGAATTCTTGTTGCTTTAATTATGATTATAGCGCCCATTTGGATTGGTATTGATTACATTCAAAAAAAAGATACTTTCTTTCAATTTTATAAAAAATCTGAACAATTCATCAGTCGTAGATGGATAGCCGTTTTTTTGGTTATTTTAGTGCTATTGAATTGGTATTGGAACATAAAAAAAGGATTATGATTGCAAATAAAAAATTTTATTACCGACCAGCTGATTCTGAAATGGAGCGTGCTTCTAACAGTTATTTAATGTCGTTAGTCGCTGCCATTGCAGGTTTACCTTTACCAATTTTTAATTTATTGGCCACTTTTTTCTTTTATCTAGGAAATAGAAAAAGTACGGCATTCGTAAAATGGCATTGTACACAAGCGTTATTATCTCAATTAGGTTTGTTTTTCTTTAATAGTGCGGGTTTTTGGTGGACTATTGGAATAATTTTCATGGATGATGCCCCTACCAATTACTATTTTGCTTACATGTTTACCTTGTTGCTTTTTAACTTAGCAGAATTTATTTCTACTTTAATTTTGGCATCAAGAACACGAAAAGGAATTCATGCCGAGTTGTTTTTCTTTGCTGATATTACTAATTTAATTTGCAAAACCAATGAAAGCACTAAGTAAAGGATTGTTAATAATTGTATTATTTTTTGGACTTTGGATTTTATTAGCCCAAATTGATTTTGTGCGAATTTTTAAAATTGAAACTATAAAATCTAAAACAGAAAGTAGTATTGGTGATTTAATTTGGGAACAAATTAAAGCTACGGAAGACGTAATTTATGATGATGAAATTATAAGTACATTAGATTCACTTTTATTGCCATTATGTAAAGAAAATTTTATTGAACGCGATAGCTTGAAAGTTCATATTATCGATAAGGATGAGGTGAATGCTTTTGCTATGCCAGACAATCATTTGGTAGTTTATACGGGATTGATTTTGAAATGCAAAAACGAGCAAGCGTTATTAGGTGTTTTGGGTCACGAAATTGCACATTTGCAAAAAAATCATGTGATGAAGAAGCTTTCGAAAGAAATTGGTTTTTCGGTTTTAATGTCGATGACAGGAGCCAATGCAACAATGATTAAAGAAGTTTTACATACATTATCATCTTCAGCTTACGACAGAAATTTAGAAAGAGAAGCTGATATGGAAAGTGTAAATTATATGATTAACGCCAATATTGATCCAAGACCATTTGCCGATTTTATGTATGAATTATCATTGAATAACGAAATACACAAATATACTTATTGGATCTCCACACATCCCGAATCAGAAGAAAGAGCGAAGTATATTCTCAATTATTTAAAAGGGAAAAAGATTAAAAACACTACTATTTTATCTAAAGAAAGTTGGTTGGCGTTCAAACAAAAAATAAAGGATAGCAATTAGCTATCCTTTCTCTTTTCTCTCTAATTCCGCTTGAAATTCTTCCATTACAGGTTTAACGGTGCTTTCTGGTAAATCAGCAATTTTGATATACATTAAGCCATCAACTGCGTTATTAAATAAAGGATCTACGTTAAAGGCAACCACTCTAGCATTTTGTTTAATGTATTTTTTTATTAAAACTGGTAAACGTAAATTCCCTGGTTCTACTTCGTCAATAATTTTGTCAAACTTATTCAAGTCCGCTTCCGTTTCATTGAAAACGAAGTCTTTGTCAGCATCTTTCAGTTTTACTTTGTATTCTTTTTTCGGATGTACATACTGCGCAATATAAGGATCATAATAGTGCGACTTCATAAATTCAATCATCAGCGATTTAGAAAAGTCTGAAAATTGGTTACTAATACTCACTCCACCAATTAAATACTTATGTTCTGGATGATGCAATGTAGTATGAACAATACCTTTCCAAAGTAAAAACAAAGGCATTGGTTTCATTTGGTATTCTTTGATGATGAAGGCTCTACCCATTTCAATGGATTTACTCATCATGTCATACAATTCAGGTTCAAAACGGAACAATTCATGCAAATAAAATCCGTCAATTCCATGTTTTGGATAAATATGTGAACCTAATCCCATACGATAAGCACCAGCAATGCATTGGGTTTCATCGTCCCATAAAAACATATGGTGGTAATATTTGTCGTAAGTGTCTAAATCTAAAGATTCGTTCGTTCCTTCACCAACTTCTCTAAACGTGATTTCTCTCAAACGCCCAATTTCATGTAAAATATTTGGAATTTTATCCGCTGTAACAAAATAAACTTCGTAGTTTTTACTTTGTAACAAACGATAATCACCTTGTCTTAGAATCGCCATTTCTTCCAAAATTTGCTCCTGATTAGCAGGTTTTGCAATCTGTTTCGGAGGCTTTGGAATAGATAATTTAGGTAAATTTATTTTACTTTCGTCTTCAAAGGCATTGGATAACATATAGGTTTTCTTACGTAAGAAATCGCCATAAGATTCAATGTCTTGGTATTCGTTTTGTTCGGCAACTGTGATGGGTTTTCCAATACGCACTTTTATCACGCGTTTTTTCTGAGTCAATAATTCGCTTGGTAATTTAGCCGTGCGAAGCGTGTCATTTATTTTAGATAAAAAGTAAAACAACTTGCTGTTTTTCGCATGAAAATAAATAGGAACAACAGGAACTTGCGCTTTTCTAATGACTTTAATGGCACCTTCTTCCCAAGGTTTGTCTACGACTAATTTACCATCTTTATAAGTAGAAACTTCTCCAGCAGGAAACATTCCCAAAGGTTTTCCGTCACTTAAATGGCGTAAAGTTTCTTTTAAACCTACAACACTAGATTTAGCATCTTTATGATTTTCAAACGGATTAACCGGCATAATGTACGGTTTCATCGGTTCAATGCGATGCAATAAGAAATTAGCGATGATTTTAAATTTGGGTTCACGTTCTAGCATTAATTTCAACAATAAAATGCCGTCAATTCCTCCTAATGGATGGTTTGAAATAGTAATATAAGCGCCATCTTTAGGCAAACGTTTCAAATCTTCTTCCGGAATTTCAAATTTAATCTGAAATTCGTCTAAAATAGCATTCAAAAAAGGAACTTCAGAAAGGTGTTTGTTTCGGTTGTAGATTTTGTTCAGTGTCGATATTTTCAACACTTTCATCAGTAACCAGCCCGAAAAATTTCCTAGAAAACCATATTTATCAGCATTGATAGCTTTTGCTACTTCTTTGGCGGTGACTAATCCCATTTATTTTAAATTTACGCTAAAAGCAAAGATAATAAATTTAATTTATCATAGTATTTTTGTTAGTGTTTTGATAATAGCAAAGGTTTTTAGCGTTAATTATTGGTTTTTAGCAACTTAAAAAATATCTAGCATTGCATTTTTCATTTCAAATGGATTTTACTACATTTGAACAAATCCTCTATAACGAAAAATGAAGATAATTTCCTATAATGTAAACGGAATTCGTGCGGCTATTACCAAAGGTTTTTTGGATTGGTTACAACAAGCGAATCCAGATGTAATTTGTCTACAAGAAATTAAAGCTACCGAAGACCAAATTCCAAAATTAGAAATAGAAGCAGCAGGTTATCCGTACCAATATTATTTTTCTGCCCAAAAGAAAGGATATAGTGGTGTAGCTATTTTGTCTAAAATTGAACCAAAAAATGTAGTTTTTGGAACTGGAATTGAACACATGGATTTTGAAGGAAGAAATTTACGTGCCGATTTTGATTCGCTTTCTGTAATGAGTTTGTATTTGCCTTCTGGTACAAATATTGATAGATTAGAGCATAAATTTCAATACATGGACGACTTTCATGCCTATGTAAATGAATTGAAAAAAAATGTTCCAAATTTAGTCATTTGTGGCGATTATAACATTTGTCATGAAGCAATAGATATTCATGATCCCATTAGAAATGCTAAAGTTTCTGGGTTTTTACCTGAAGAACGTGCTTGGCTTGATGATTTTATGAAAAGTGGTTTTGTGGATACATTCAGAATGTTGAACAAAGAACCACACAATTACAGTTGGTGGAGCTATAGAGCAAATGCTAGAAATAACAACAAAGGTTGGAGAATCGACTATTGTTTGGCAACGGAATCTTTAAAAGATAAAGTACAAAGAGCATTAATTTTGCCCGAAGCCAAACATTCTGATCATTGTCCAGTTTATGTGGAAATAGAGTAAAACAAGTTCAAAAGTCAAATTCAAGTACAAAATTCAAGTTCAAAATCAGAAAATCAATTACAAAAAATTAAAAACAACAATAAAATGATAAGAAAAATTGCCCTTGCTTGTGTAGTTTTAAGTTTAACTACTTCATGTGTTTCTAAGAAAATTTACCAAGATTTAGAAAGCAAATATGCCGATTTAAAAAAAGAGCGTAACAATTTAGCTGATGAAAATGAAGATTTGACTAAAACCAAAAATCAATTGGAATTAGACAAAAACACGCTACAAACCGAATTAGACAAAGTAAAAGCAGAACGCGATAAATTAGCTGCTGATTATGCGGCAACTAAAAAGAATTTAGATAATTTAAAGTCTTCTTATTCTGCGCTTGAAAAAAATAGTAATGACGCTTTAGAAAGTAACATGAAGAAAAATCGTGAACTTTTAGCCGAGTTAGAAAGCAAACAAAAAGCGCTAAATGCTGAGCAAGAGCGTTTAAATAAATTAAAAGCAGATTTGCAAGCATCATCAGATCGTTTAACCGAATTAGAAAAAATGATTGCTGACAAAGAAGCTGCAATGAATAAACTTAAAGACACCTTATCCAAAGCCTTATTTGCTTTTGAAGGAAAAGGTTTAACAGTGGAACAAAGAAACGGAAAAGTGTATGTTTCTATGGAAAATAAATTGTTATTTGAATCGGGAAGTTGGACAGTTGGTACTGAAGGAAAAAAAGCAGTAAAAGCATTAGGTGATGTTTTGGCTCAAAATCCTGAAATTTCTGTTCTAATCGAAGGTCATACAGATAATGACAAAATCATTGGAACCATCGGCGGTGGTGTTGAAAACAACTGGGATTTATCTACCAAAAGAGCTACAGCTATTGTAAATATTTTATCTGAAAACAAAGGAATTGATAAAAAGAATTTAACAGCAGCCGGAAGAGGAGAGTTTTCACCAATTGCGGATAATGCAAATGCTGAAGGAAAAGCAAAAAACAGAAGAATCGAAATTATTCTAACACCAAAATTAGACGAAATCACCAAGTTAATGGACGAAATGTAATAGAAAAATTAAACACATTTTATTGAAATGAAGATGTTTAAGAATAAAAAAATGTGGAAAAAAGCAATAGGGGTTTTCTTAGGGATTCCGCTATTGCTTTTTGCAATTATTACGCTTCTCATTACATTTAAAAAAGATGCTATTGTTCAAGAATTATTGGCAACAGCAAACGAAGATTTTAAAGGAAAAATTGCACTATCAGGGACAACAATTTCACCGTTTGAAAACTTTCCTTATATCTCAATCGATTTAAAAGATTTTCAGGTTTTTGAAACCAAAAAACCTAATGAAACACCCATAATCAATATAAAAGATGTTTATGTTGGTTTCGATTTGTGGACCATTATTCGTGGAAAATTTGACATTAAAACGATTAAATTGGCCAATGGAAAAATCAATATTACACAATACCAAGACAACACATTTAATCTCGTTAAAGCTTTTGAACCAACAAAAGAAGTTGAAGATTTAGAAGAAGAATTTCATATTGATTTACAGAAAATAAAAATCAAAAATGTAGATATTCTTAAAACTAATTTGGCAGATACCTTAACTTTAGAAGCCTTCATCGATAAAGCTGAAACCCGTTTCAAAAAAGATGAAACCTACATAAAAATGGGGTTGGATGCTGCTTTTGTATTCAATATTATCAAATATAAAGACACCACTTTTGTTAAAAACAAACATTTTGATGTAGCTACTGATTTTTCTTTTCATAAGGAAACACAGCTTTTAAAATTTGAACCTTCAACCGTACAACTTGAAAATGGACTTTTTGGTATGGAAGGAAGCATCGATATGGATGATGATTTCAATATGGATTTAGAATTTTCAGGCAAAAAACCCAATTTTGATTTGTTAATTGCTTTTGCTCCAGAAGATTTAATTCCAACTCTAGAAAAATACGATAACCAAGGTGAAATTTTCTTTTCAACCACAATCAAAGGAAAATCCTCAAATGGAAATCTTCCTGCGGTAGAAGCAAAATTTGGTTGTAAAAATGGTTTTTTTGACAATACAATTACCAATAAAAAGCTAGATGAGATGGCGTTTAGCGCTTATTTTACCAATGGCGAAAAAAGAAATTTAGAAACCAGTGCCTTTTATTTAACTGATTTCACAGCAAAACCAGAAGCCGGAAGATTTAAAGGAAACTTGAAAGTAATCAACTTTGTTTCACCAGAAATTGATTTGAAACTAGATTCTGATTTTGATTTGCAATTTCTTTCTAAGTTTTTCAATTTGAATGACTTATCTAATTTGACAGGAAATGTGCAATTGAGCATGAATTTTCATGACATTATCGATTTAGCCCAACCAGAAAAGAGCTTGGAAAAACTTAATCAAGCGTATTTTTCGGAATTATCGGTTACTAATTTAAATTTTAAATCAGACAGTTACCATTTGCCAGTTAAGAATTTGAACTTAAAAGCAACTATGGATGGCAATGATTTTAAAATGGAATATTGTCGTTTGCAATTAGGAAAATCGAATCTTGAATTGAATGGAAAAATCAATAATGTTCCAGCAATTATTCATCAAACTAATGGTGAAGTGGTTTCTGAAATTCACGTCAAATCAAAACTTTTGGATTTTAAAGAGCTAACTTCTTTTGATACAATAAAGCAAAAACCTTTCGATGAAAAAATTCGAAATTTAAAATTGGATTTGGGATTCAAAGGTGCTGCTAATACATTTTTACAATCGAAATCGTTGCCTGTTGGAAGCTATTTTATCCAAGATTTTTATGCCAAAATAGAAAATTATCCACACGCTTTTCATGATTTTGATGGTTTGCTGAAAATCACCGAAAATGAAATTGTTGTTTCCAAATTTGATGGCGAAATTGACGCAACCGATTTTCATTTCGACGGAAAAATTAAAAACTACAATTTATGGTTAGCCGATAAAAAAATGGGCGACACCGAAATGGAATTTGATTTGACTTCCAATGAGATTCATTTTAAAGATTTGTTCTCGTACAAAGGTGAAAATTTTGTTCCTGAAGAATACCGAAACGAAGACATCAAACAATTAAAATTACACGGTAGAGTAGCGCTTCATTACAAAGATTCACTACAATCAACGGATTTTTATTTGGATGAATTCAAAGGGAAAATGAAAATTCATCCCGTAAAATTTGAACAATTTAAAGGAAATGTTCATGCCGAAAATAACGTATTAACCCTGAACAAACTTTCAGGAAAAATTGGGAAAAGTAACTTTTTACTCAGCGGGAAATACCATTTAAAAAAGAACGAATCATATAAGAAAAATGGGGATTATTTCAACTTTCAATCTTCGTATTTAGATTTTGATGAATTACTTAGTTATGAAGAAAAACCCATAAATACATCAGGAAAAATAGATCATGACAGCGGCTTTAATTTGTTTGAATTGCCGTTCAAAAACTTGAAAATTCACGCTGTAATCAGTCATTTGAATTACCATAAATATTTGATTAAAACCTTAAATACCAAAGTGCGAGTAAAGGAAAATCATTATGTCTATTTTGATGATTGCCAATTCAATGCTGCTGGCGGTTTGGTAAATATTAAAGGCTATTTGAATGGTTCCGACCCAAAACATATTTATCTGAATTCCGATTTGAAAATTCAAAAAGTAAATTTAGACCAAGTGTTGTTCAAGTTTGATAATTTTGGACAAGACAAAATGGTTTCAGAAAATTTACACGGAATTTTCACTGGAAGAATTACAGGAAAAATTCTATTACATACCGATTTAACTCCAAGAATCGACGAATCAAACTTACAAATGGATGTTGCTATTGAAAAAGGAAGATTGGATAATTTTGGACCAATGATTGCCATGGCTGATTTTTTCAAAGATAAAAACTTATCCAAAATCTTATTTGATAAGCTTGAAAATCGTTTACAATTAGAAAACGGAAAGTTGATT
>Ga0102812_10001691_pt1 | contig 15220 bp, 23 predicted proteins | sample ColrivemetaGS713_FD_79334 | JGI IMG/M metagenome (GOLD analysis project Ga0102812, IMG submission 79334) | Estuarine microbial communities from the Columbia River estuary - Flood tide ETM metaG S.713 | ecosystem: Environmental > Aquatic > Marine > Intertidal zone > Estuary | place: USA... | reverse complement strand
TGTAAGATGTATAAGGTCGCAAAGGTTCTCTATGCATCTACCAGTTCGGTCTATGGTGGTACACCTATCCCCAAGACTGGTTGGACAGAAGATGAGGTTACTGGTCATCAGTTGAACCCATATGCATATACCAAGTACTGTAACGAATGTCAGTTCAAAATCTCTGGTCTGAATAATGTAGGACTGAGATTCTTTACTGTCTATGGGCCATGGGGAAGACCTGACATGGCACTATATCAATTTACCGATAAACTAAAACGTGGCGCTCCGATCGAGGCGTTCAACTATGGTGATATGAAAAGAGACTTCACCTATATCGGTGATATTGTAGAAGGTATCAAAATCGCACTGTTCTCTGATATTGAACCGAATGAGATATTCAATATCGGTAGAGGTAAACAGGTAGAGTTGATGCACTTTATCGATTGTATAAGTAAAGAACTTGATGTGGAACCAGAAATACTTCTTGCACCTAGACATCCAGCGGATACTCTAGAAACTTGGAGTGACACATATAAGTTAAGACAGTTGGGTTATAAACCTAAAGTAAATATCGAACAAGGGGTGTCTGCCTTTGTGAGATGGTTCAAAGATTATTACGGAGTAAAATAATGAATGAAGAGAATCAAGGGGTAGGATTGACCGAAGAATCGGCCGATCGCCTCCTAGCACAACATAATGAAGATTTTAGGAATTTGAAGATTGGTATTGTTGGTCATGGATTTGTGGGCAAAGCGGTTGACTATGCATTCAATCATCCAGAAGTTGAGAAGTTTTATGTTGACCCCAAGTGTGACACGACTATTGATGAACTATTAGACTGGCAACCTCATGTGACGTTCGTTTGCGCCCCAACACCCATGGGTGATGATGGTACAGTTGATGCATCTATCGTAGAAGATGCGGTTCTGAAACTATTGGAACATACTAAAGGTGGTGTTGTTATTAAATCAACAATTCCACCAGATGTGGTTGACCGAATATTCAATTCTGTGTTTGAAGATGACGTTAAACGTTTGACAGTCAATCCTGAGTTTTTGACCGAATCGAATTCGAAAGAACAGTTTGTGAATGCACCTCACCATATTATCGGAGGTCATCCTGACGCTGTACGTGGTCTTGCAACATTGTATGATATCTATAGTCTATGTACTGCGACTGATTTTCTGTTTATGAGTGCATCTGAAGCCGCATTCGTTAAGTATGGGGTAAATGCGTTCCTTGCAACTAAGGTTACATTCTTTAATCAGTTCTTTGATTCCGTTAATAACTATGGGTGTAACTACCCAACCATTATCAAAGCACTCGGTAGAGACTCTCGTATAGGTCATTCCCATACACGAGTGCCTGGCTATGATGGTAAACGTGGATTTGGTGGTGCGTGTTTCCCTAAAGACTTGAAAGCATTTACAATGTTTGACCCAGACTTGACATTAATTGAAAAGTGTGTTAGTATAAACAATGATTACAGAAAACAATATGAACTAGACGAACGTGAGGAATCAAACAATGTCAAGTATAATGGACAAACTGAAGAAGAACAGCAAGATCAAGACAACGGAAGTGTTGTCGGAGAGTAAATTCTTCACAGAGAAAGATATGGTGCCGACCGATGTTCCAATGGTGAACGTTGCGTTGGCAGGAAGTATTGACGGTGGTGTCACGCCTGGACTTACAGTCCTTGCAGGGCCTTCTAAGCACTTTAAGACTTCGTTCGCACTGCTTATGGCGGGTGCGTACCTGAGGGCAAAGAAGGATGCAGTACTGCTTTTTTATGATAGTGAGTTTGGTAGTCCCCAATCTTACTTTGAGCAGTTCGGGGTAGATACCAGCAGGGTGTTACACACGCCCATCGCCAATGTCGAGGAACTCAAATTTGACTTAATCGGTCAACTTGAGAATATCGACAGGAATGATGACGTTATCATCGTCATTGATTCTATTGGTAATCTTGCATCCAAGAAAGAACTTGATGATGCGATTAACGAGAAGTCGGTGGCAGATATGTCCCGTGCTAAAGCGCTTAAAGGGTTGTTCAGAATGTGTACTCCGTATCTGACTATGAAAAACATCCCTATGCTTGCCGTCAACCATACTTATAAAGAGATTGGTCTCTTTCCAAAGGACATCGTAGGTGGTGGTACTGGTATCTATTACAGTGCAGATAACATCTGGATTCTTGGTAGACAACAGGATAAAGTTGGAACTGAAATCAAGGGTTATCGTTTTATCATCAACGTGGATAAGTCAAGATATGTTAAAGAGAAATCTAAAATCCCTATCACGGTTACTTGGGAAGGTGGTATCGCCCCTTATAGCGGTCTGTTGGACGTTGCTCTCGCTGGTGGTTATGTCGCTAAGCCTTCTAATGGTTGGTACTGTCGTGTCGATCGTAATACTGGTGAACTTGTGCAACCAAAAGTTCGAGAGAAGGACACTCTTCAGAAAGAGTTCTGGGAACCAGTCTTCGCAGAAACAGACTTCAAAGAGTTCATCAAGTCCCAGTATTCTATCGGGTTGGCACAGAAAGTAGACATGGACGAAATCGCCAATGCAGAATGAGATTGAATCACAACTATGTGAAGATATTCATTTCCAGATCATCCCATCCGAAGAAGGTCATGGATGGGATGTTCGCATTCTTGAAGAGTTCCCCGAAACTGTAATTAGATTCGGGGCAATTCAGTTTGTTGGCAATGAGGGTGATGATGACGAGGATGGACAAATCTCTTTCAACTTTGAAATTGTTTCTACTCCTGATGATAATTTATCAAAAGAAGACTTGACATTTCAGGACTTTGTTGGTAGAATACTACACACAGTAATAGAAATGTCAATCTCTGAGGGAACGATGGTCGCACAAGACCAGAAGACTGGTGAGATTCTTGCTACAGAAGAAATATATGATGAAATTGATGAGGAGTTAGAAGAAGATGAATATCAATCTGGAACAGACGATACTGAGGAACTTACTGACCAATGATGAGTATATGCGGAAGGTCGGTGCGTTTCTGTCACCAGATTACTTCCAAGGTGCTTACAAGGGTCTATTCAAAGAAGTAACCAAGTTCGTTGCAAAGTACAACAAACTTCCATCTCTTGAGGCATTCAAGATTGAGATGGATGAACACAACACTATGGGAGATGACGATTACCGTATGGGTGTCGAACTTCTTCCAGACCTGTTCACCCCCGAACCAGAAAACCTTGAGTGGTTAATTGAACGCACCGAGAAGTGGTGTCAAGACCGTGCTGTGTTCAATGCGGTGATGGAGTCTATCTCTATCATTGATGGTAAACACGCAACCATGCAGAAGAACGCAATCCCTGATGTCCTATCTAAGGCATTGGGTGTTTCGTTCGACACTAACATTGGTCACGATTATCTAGAGAACGTTGATGGTCGTTATGACTTCTATCATGAACAAGAGGAGAGAATACCCTTTGATTTGGATTACTTTAATCAGATTACTAAAGGCGGACTTCCCAACAAGACGCTCAATATTGCGCTTGCTGGTACTGGTGTCGGTAAGTCTTTGTTTATGTGCCATGTCGCTGCCAGTGCATTAAGTCAAGGACGTAATGCGTTATACATCACTATGGAGATGGCAGAGGAACGTATCGCAGAACGTATTGATGCGAACCTACTGAATGTACCTATTGATCAGTTGGAGAATCTATCTAAGGATATGTTCACTGACAAGGTTCAACAGATCGCTGCGAAGACCCAAGGTAAACTGATCATCAAAGAGTATCCGACTGGACAAGCAAACACCGCACATTTTCGTGCATTGTTGAATGAACTGAAACTCAAGAAGAACTTTGTACCTGAGATTATCTTCATTGATTATCTGAATATCTGTGCCTCTTCTCGTATGAAGGGTATGGGTGGTGCGATCAACTCTTATTCTTATATCAAGAGTATCGCAGAAGAGTTACGTGGTCTTGCGGTCGAGTTCAATGTACCTATCATGTCTGCGACCCAGACTACTCGTGGTGGTTATGGTAATGATGATGTTGGTCTTGAAGATACGTCCGAGTCGTTCGGTCTACCCGCTACCGCTGACCTTATGTTTGCATTGATCAGTAATGATGAACTAAATAACCTTGGTAAGATCATGGTTAAACAGTTGAAGAATCGTTACAATGACCCGACCAGTAATCAACGATTCACTGTTAAGGTTGACCGCAGTAAGATGCGACTGACCGATGATGATGACGAGGAGATGATTCCTAGTGCTGACCCTGATAAGGGATGGGATGATAAACCAGTGTTTGACAATACGACATCTGGTCAGAGAATAAATTCAGAAAAGTTTAATAACTTCAAACTATAGGGAAGGACAAATGGAATTACACTGGGGATGGCCTGTAACAACCACCGCATTAATGTTTGTAACTTACTGGGTAAGTAGGGTGATGTCTTTTGCAGATGGTTTTGACGAAGGTCGTGACGAAGGAATCGAAGTTGGAAGTAAGACTACCGCTAGAGTAGTGATGAAGTATCTGCGAGACGAACATAACGCAGAGATTACTAATCAAGAAATCGAAAAGATAATTGATAGTATAAAGATAACTACATATGATGTTGAGGAAGATGAAGATGAGTATGAGTAAAGAAGATTTAACTTGGTTACTATCCCCTCATGGTAAGAGCAAGAACGTTGCTCAATGGGTTGTGGATACTTTTGGGGACAGGGTAGATAGTGTTGCTGTTCAAAACTGGGTGAATGCATCCCAACAGATTTTGGATACTGATGAGAGGTTAGGTCTCAGTGAAACTCACCGAAGTTAACGAACCTTGGAAACATTATATAGTTGAAGATTTTTTGGAAGATGATGATTTCAGAAAACTGCAAACCTTCTTAGATACTTTACCAGATGGTCAACCCAATGACAGGATAAATCTTTTTATTACGGACAAACCAGAGGTTTCTGTATTAAAAGAAAAGTTTGAAGACTTATTATCCGATATTAACTTTGTTTCAAAGAGACCTTATAGAATTGAGGTCGAATATAATAGTGTGGGTAAGGACTACGAATACATGATACATACCGATGGTGGTGCTAAGTTCGTTAGTCTAGTGTTGTATGTTTCGCCAAGAAAAGGCGAAGGTACAAAAATTTATAATCCCGATAAAACTTTTCATTCAGAAGTGAAATGGAAAACAAATTCTGGATTATTATTTGAAAGAACTAATGAATCTTTTCATTCATATAAATCAAAATTTACATCTAGAAAGACAATAAATATTATCTGTCTAGACAATAATCAACCAAAACCTTGTGGTAGGAGAAGATAGTGAGTAATGTAAAACTAGTATGTCTGAGTAAACCAGATGCACATACAGACTGTCACACGGCAGAAGAACTGGTCGCATATGCGGCTCGTGTAAGTAACCCCGCCAACCAAAGTAATAAGACTACAGCGGGTAAGTTGGTTCGGTATCTCATCAAAGAGAACCATTGGTCGCCTCTGGAGATGGTACATATGACCCTAGAGATAACCACCACACGTGATATCTCTCGTCAGATTATCCGTCATCGCTCGTTCTCATTTCAAGAGTTTAGTCAACGATATGCGGAGAGTGAACGTTTCAGTTCTCGTATGGCACGACTCCAAGACCCTAAGAATCGTCAGAACTCTATTGAGATTCATGGTGATTATGGTGTGGGTAGTGAAGGCCCGATGACCAGTAAGAATGCTCTGGTTGAAAACTGGAGTATGAAACAACGTGAGGTTATCAACAAGTCCAAAGAAGTATATAAATGGGCGTTGGATAATGGTATCGCAAAGGAACAGGCACGTGCAGTTTTACCAGAAGGTAATACCGAAACAACCCTATATATGGCAGGGTCATTACGATCGTGGATTCATTATTGTGATCTGAGAATGGGTAATGGTACGCAGAAAGAACATATGGAAGTTGCTGAACAGTGTTGGGAGATAATTGGACAACACTTTCCAGATGTAGTCAAAGCACTTGAGGAATAAATGAAAAAAATAAACGGTTGGTGGTTACATGATGATGAGAATGATAAATGGTATAACACATGGTCTATAGAAAAGGGTGACTATCAAGATTATATTGTTCCATATCTTCATCAGTATGTGAAGGAAAAAAAAGTAGCGCTCGACATTGGTGCGAATTATGGTGCTGTATCTCATGGTCTCGCTAAGGAGTTTGAGACTGTTCACGCTTTTGAGATTAATCCAGAGTTCATAGAACCGTTGCAGAAAAACTTGGAAGGTTGTGATAATGTAATTATACACAATGTCGGTTTAGGTGAAGCGAATCGTAAAGTTAAATACGATCACAAGAGTTCTGGTGGTAGGTCTAGAGTTTATTTGAAATCTGATGGTGCGTTATCCAAAAATTTGGGATGGATTCGTAAATTTGAAAATAAACATGGTCATCTGGAACATTGTAAGGACATGGAGTTAGAAGTAAAGAAACTTGATGATTATGAATTTGATAGGGTTGACTTAATCAAAATAGACGTAGAATGTATGGAACCTCTAGTTATCTTTGGCGCACTAGAAACCATAAAAAAACACAAACCAGTTATAGTGTCTGAAGCTCTTGTAGATTTTCAAAAAGATTTACTTTGTTTTTTGCTCCAAGATTGTTTGGGGTACGTTAGACAACAAAGTAAAAATAGAGATCATACATGGACTCCTCCCCAAAATGACTGAGATAGTAATAAGGAATAAGGAACTATTAAAGACTCTTGATGAGACTATTGATATGTTCCTTCCACATTGTGAACTCATGGAAGAGTTGTCAAATCAGGTATATATGAATCCTGAAGAAAGGGTTTCTGTGGGTGAGGGTGAGATATACTGTAAACCCGAATCTCTTCAGAAGATGCTTGACAAAGGAATTGAACATCAAGGATTTCCCGAACAGGGATATGGTTTCCAAGTCGCATATGGTAGAGAAAAAAGACCCGATGTTTTTGCACCACTAAAACACTGGACTAAGACTGAACTACCGATGAGGTTTGGTGCAAGATCAAACTCTCTTACATCCTACTATCCGTCTGGCGGTTTCGTGGGATGGCATACCAACTGGAATGCACATGGTTACCAAATCATTCTTACATGGAGTGAGGATGGTGATGGTTACTTTACTTATTATGATAAAGAGAAAGACGAGTTCATCAAACATCCAGATAAGAAAGGGTGGCAAGCAAGGTGGTATCGGTTCGGTCGTGATGACGAACCCGAACATCACTGTTGGCACGCTGCGTGGACTAACTGTCCTCGTTTCACTCTTGCGTTTAAGTTTCCTTACCACATTGAGGGTAGTAACATGGAAGACCAAGCGTTTGATGCGATACAGGATTTCATATCTGAGTTAGAAACCCCTTGACATTCTTTAGAAGTAGTGGTATAATTACAGAAACAAAACTAAGGTAACCAATGAGAAATAAAGATTTTGACATATGGATGATACGAATGAAGGGCGACTATACGTCTGAATTGTATGCGAAGTATTGTGCGAAAAGTTGGACTGACGCTGGGTTTCATGTAAATTTCTTTGATGCGATTACTCCAGAAACTCTTCATAATTACGAAAGGATAAAATTCCATCCCCTGAGTAAACAAACCGATCAAGAGAAATCAATTCTGGTATCCTTCATACTTCTGTGGGAAAAGTGTGTAGAGACCAATAGACCATTCTTAATTCTAGAACATGATGCATATCTAGAGAAAAAAATAGATGCTGTCGTGTATAATCCTCATGTTGATGTAAGTATATTTGGTCAACACGCTATGGAAGCGGTTATGGTTACGCCTTCTTTTTGTAAAGATTTTCTTTTATGGATTTCTCGTCAAGGTGGGTCAGTTAAGAAAGAGGATGGTAAAAAGTCTAAGTCGCAAGATGGTATAATACGTGGGCCTTTTGCAATGCTTGAGATATACATTGGTTGTTTTCACCCACAAAGGTATGGTATAAGACACAGACCTCATACCAAATACTTAGGATATCGTGCAGCGCCTGTACGAGTGGTCTTGATAGAAGAACTGGGTTCGACTATTGTTCATAGTGGGGTGGGTGGAAAATCAGTGGCAAACAAGTTGAGTTCAGATCATCTAACAACTCACCGCAGAGACCCTTGGATTATATTAAAATTAGATGATGTTCTTAAAAAAGTAAAGGAGAAAAAGTGAAAGGTTCGACAAACAATAGTATTGAATACAAATATGATGAAGACAAGGCAGTCCAAGAGTTGATGGACTACATTGACGGAACATATGGAGAACACTACTCAAAGAATAAGTTTCAGGCGACTGAGTTTATCATTGATGGTGGTCATGGTGATGGTTTCTGTATCGGTAACATAATGAAGTATGCACAACGATATGGTAATAAGAACGGTTATAATCGTGCTGACTTGATGAAGGTATTACACTACGCAATCATCCAACTACACGTGCATGACCATTACGAGAGGTAGTTATGGAATTTGTTAGTTGGGTAGTAGGTATGGTTTTAATTTTTTTGGGTCTCTTTGCGGTCGTGATGTCATCCCATATAATAGAGGAAAAGAAACAGGAGAAGTTCCTGCCTCTTCCTTGGGAGAAAGGCGGATGGTTACGTGGTGGTAAAAATCGGAAGATATTCAATAAGTCAGATATTAAATATCGTGATGGAGATAATACTTAAATAATCCTTGACAAACCTTGTTCGGTGTAGTATAATACTTGTATTGAGAATGAGGATTGATTATGAATGTTATTGAATATGAAACTGATGTTGACGTGAATCTATGTAGCCGTCAAGGAACTATCAATACCACCTATGACAAGTTAGTGTCTATTCTGGGAGAACCCACCTACACTGACATAAGTCGTGATGAGAAAATCAACTGTGAGTGGTCTGCGAAGGTCACTTACCAAGACCCTTGGTCTGATGACCCCCAAGACACTAAGACTGCAAGAGTCACTGTGTACAACTGGTGTACCGAGACCATCCCATACGAGTTATACCCTTGGCACATCGGGGGTGATGACTTGATTGCGGAAGAAGTTGTAAACGCAATCATCCGTAATGAAATTAAACCTGTGGAGTAAATTATGCCGACTGATGAACAATTTGCAAGAGTGCAAAAACTAATCTGGGGATTGTATATCCTCATTCCTTCAACCTTTTTGTTTGAGAATTTATTATGAGTAGAATGGGTCAATTTGTTTTTGAGTGTCAAGAGATTGCTGAGAGTAACTACAACGAATCTCGTGATGTAGTGGTTGCGGAAGTAGAGAGGGCGTTCTTTCGTGATAAAACCTTACTCCCGATGGCGATGAGTGCTGCACTTGACCACTGGGAAGAAATACAAAGAGATATGCAGAGTTCCTATTTCTGATAAATAATGTCTTTAAGGAGTGTGTCATGCAAAAGGCAAAGAGAATAAAGTCTCGTCATGCACGAGTACTGTTTGATAAGGACAGTCCCTATCGACAGAAAGTCGTTCCCGACAAGACAAAATACAATCGTAAGAAGAATCCTCGCAAAGGCGGGGATTTTTTTTGTCTTTATAAAAGTAAACTCGTATAAATAAAGACATGGATATATTTACCCTAATAAAAGAATTGGGGTTTCCTATTGCATCCGCCTTGATAGGCGGTTTCTTTATGTTTCTCACCTTGAAGTATATAATGAATGGGGTCATAGACCAAGTTAATTCTATACGTGGCATAGTAGGAAGTCTCGACAATCGTGTAAAAACTATGAATCATGATATGGTTCGTATGGATACTACGATGTGTGTTGTTTTGGGAATAAGACCCGACCTCAACCGCATCAGTAGGGCCGATGGTAAAGAAGATGCGAGGCGAGACTAGTGGACATTGTAACCGCAGTAAAGGACTTTGGGTTCCCGATAGTTGCCGCTGTGGGTATGCTCTACATGATATATTTCGTGTGGAAAACCATCACACAAGAAGTAGAAAAACAACTTGAAGATACTACTATCACTCTAATTGCATTGATTGATCGTATCAGAATGCTTGATAATGATATAATCAGATTACAACAGAAGTTAGATACTGCGATTGAGATGAGGAATCAGAAGAATGAAAAAGAAGACGACAGTTAGTTTAGGAGTCTGCATACTGATTATAGGTGTTTTGTCAGTGACAGCGACAGATGCTTCTCCGATCGAACACAAGTTCAAGTCTCCGTCTTTCAGTGGTATCGGTCAATCTAGTCACTACTTGACCATCGAGAACCAAGAGACTTCTCGTAAAGATGCAATAAAACAAGAGTTGGAAGACCTCCAAGAACAACTGGAGAGAGATGCCGAGAATACAACTCTCGCAAAGTTTATTCGTAATGTGGAAAGTAGAATCTACTCTACATTATCGAGACAGATTGTTGATAGTATGTTTGGAGAGAACCCATCCGATTCGGGTTCGTTCGACATAGAAGGAACAGGTATATCATACGAAAATGTTGATGACAGTGTGATATTAACAGTTACAGATGAGTATGGAAATGTTACGGTTATTACTATTCCCCTTGGTGATTTTGGTATCTAGTTGTGCATCGATTGGCAATGGCCAGTTTGAGATACCGACTAGAGAAGACCCAACAGTTCAGTTAACATTACTACAAGAAGAACTGATTGGTGTAGGTCAACCCGAAAGACAACCTACAGTTGCGGTCTACCAATTTACAGACCAGACAGGGCAAAAGAGACAGAACAGTAGTGGTGGGACTAGTTTTAGTTCTGCGGTTACTCAGGCGCCAGACGTATACTTGATACGTGCGTTAACTCGTGCCGGTGATGGAAAATTCTTTAGGGTGGTAGATCGTCAAATAATTGACCATGTGACGAGAGAACGACAGTTAATTCGTCAAACTCGTGAATCTTACGAGGGAAAGGGGACTAAAAAACTGCCAGCACTGACATTTGCTGGTATGATAATTGCAGGAGGTATAGTAGGATACGATACTTCCATTGACACAGGAGGTGCTGGTGCAAGATACTTGGGTATCGGCAGTTCTCGTCAATTTAGCATAGACACAGTAACAATTAATCTACGACTAGTGTCGGTCGCTACAGGTGAGGTTCTGCTTGATGTTATTTCAAGTAAAACCATACTCTCTACAGGTATAAGTGGAGATGTGTTTAGGTTTATAGAACAGGGTACAGAACTGGTTGAAGTTGAATCGGGAGTTACTCAAAACGAATCGGTCTCTATTGCGACACAACGTGCGATCGAAACTGGAGTCCTCGAACTCATTAGGTTAGGAGAATCTGAAGGGTACTGGGAAATAATGGAGAAAGAAGGAAATGAACGTTAAACAAAAACTAACTTTTGTGATGATGTTCTTGATTGGCGCTGCCTATGCTGATAACGAAATCTACATCGACCAAGTCGGTTCGGATGCAGTTATCGAAATTGTACAGGACGGGTCTGGTAACAAAGTTGGTGGGTCTGATGTAGACTCAACCAAGATGTTATTGGATGGTGACAGCATCGACTTTAATGTCAACCTAAGCGGAGGAAGTAACAACGTTATCGGTAGTGTTATCGGTGATTCCTCGGTGGTAGATATTGATGTCAGTGGTTCTACAAATAACATAGCATTTGATGTCGATAAAGACAATGCGTATGGCGCTACAAATGGAAATTATGTGATTGATATTACTGGTGGTAATAACGATCTAGACCTAGATGTCGCTTCATTAGATACTGCTAATGATGTGGATTTTGATTTAGTTCTAGATGGCGATTTCAACCAAGCTGATATCAATGTCGATGCATCATCTCTTACATTCAATGCGGATGTGGTTGGTGATAATAACAGTTTACTATATAACGGAAGTGGGTACGATGGTCACGAGTTCGTATTAACTGGAAGTGGTAGTTACTGGGGTATCGAAGTAAATCAAGAATCTACATTACAATCTGACTCACTGGAGATAGACTATGATGGTTCGGGGACTAGCACAACATCCTCTACATTATGTATTACTCAGTCTGATTCTGGTACTGCCGAAGGTTGCTCACCCTAATACAGATGTGGGCTCTGTAGACAAAGCGGTCGGATGGAGACAGATAGTACGTGAGACAAAAAATTTAGAACCCAACAAGGGGTCTGAAGTGATATCTAAAGACGACCTTCGCACAGGTGAGGGTCGTCTTCAGGTACGATTTATAGATGATTCTAAGTTACGTATGACCGAACACACTCGCATTGTTATTGACAATGTGGTGTTTGATGATGACCCAAGTAAGTCAGACTTGGCGATGACATTCGCCCAAGGAACCGCAAGATTTATCTCTGGACAACTAGGAAAGGTTGACAAGGAGAACATCAGACTCAAGACACCCACCGCATCTATCGGTATTCGGGGAACAGACTTCACGGTCACTGTTGATGAGTTTGGACAAACACTTGTAGTACTCTTACCAGATATTGAAGGGGTATCGTCTGGTGAAATTATTGTTTCGACAATGACAGGTGAAGTAGTACTCAACAAACCATTCCAAGCAACAAGAACAACTGTACACGAAAACCCACCTAGTTCACCCGCTATCCTAGACTTGACTCTGGATATGTTGAACAACATTATGATTATCAATCCTCCCAAGAAGAAACAAACCGAAGAAGAATTTCTCATGGGTGTGAATGCATCCAAGAACATCAATCCCCTTGACATAGACTTTCTAGACCAAGACTTACTTGCAGACGAAGAACTGGAACGTGATTATCTGGAGTTCGGTGAACTGGATATCAACTACCTAGATGTTGAACTACTGGAAGATATGTTGGATACTTTTGATTCTCTGGGCGAAGAGATGCTGGAAGAAAAACAGAGTATTGGTGAGATTGATATTGAGGGAACCGAAGAGGGATATGATACTATTACCCAAGTCGCAACTATTGTTGAGGGTGATAGTGTATCGATCAATAGGGAAGTGAATGACATAGTTCATATATCTATTGACAAGGGTTCCTACACAACGATCAATATAGAACAGGATGGAAAGGAACTAGACCCCATCAAAGTTAATGGTGTTGGAACAGAGATAAATATAGTACAATGAAAACATGGCACGTACTTATCACACTCGGTCTTCTGGTTGGTCTAAGAATACTTGACCCATTCCTACTAGAAAGCGCACGACTCTCATACTTTGATTCTCTACAGAGAAGTCAGGAGACATCTGTGTCTGACCAGATTGTACTGGTGGACATAGATGAAAAGACCCTAGACAAGTTTGGTCAATACCCCATTCCTCGTAAGGTGATGGCAGATGAGATCGACAAGATAGAGAATAGTATCATTGCGTTCAATATCTTGTTCTCAGAACCAGACAGATTCGGAGGTGACGAATACTTTGCAGACATCCTATCATGGAAACAAGCAGTAGTCGCAATCGCACCATCCAATCGAACCAACACAGATTATAGACCACCTCGTATCGGTACTGCGACATTCGGTGAAAAGGATGCCGAAGATTTCCGACCATTAATAGGAGGTATGTTGTTTGCCCAACCAATCATTCACGACAACTCGTTCGGGTATGGTACAATATCATCGGCCCAAGATGTGGATGGTATCATTCGTAGACAACCACTACTTGAACACTTTGACAACAGACTTTATCCCGCATTTGCGTTAGACGTACTTCGAGTTGCCGCAGGGGATTCGTCCTACCAGATATCTACAGATGACTATGGAATCGAGTTCGTTCGTATACCCAAGTTCAAACCAGTACCCACAAGTGTAACTGGAGAGGTTACAATCGCATACTGGAATGAGTTCAAGAGGTACTCGTTCACTGAACTGGATACTATACCAGAGGGTTCGATAATCATCGTAGGTGCGACTTTCGAAGGTTCTAATGTAGTATCTACTCCGATGGGTTCTATGTACCCCCATGACATTCAGGCAAACCTAATCAAGACAATGATCGATGGAGTGGTACTCAAAAGACCATCAGAATTTATTTTCTATGAGGTCTTGACAACTCTTGTTTTATGTGTTATACTCTTAGCTCTGTTAGGGAAGGCTAATATACTTTTTTCAGGTGTGTCATTCTTCGTCATAATCGGTGGTATTCTGTACACAGTTTATGATTTATTCGGTACATACTTTGTACAACTAGACCCGACATTCCCTATCATAGCACTGACCCTAGTGTTCGCTCATGGTTCCTTTGTGCAGTTCTACACACAGTTCAAAGCGAAACAAATGATTAAGGGACAGTTCGGTACATACCTTTCACCCGACATGGTTGATATGTTGGCAAACGACCCAAGTCTAATGAAACTGGGTGGTGAGAGAAAGGAGATGACCTTCTTGTTTATGGACATATGTGGATTCACCCCCATATCTGAACACTACAAAAACAAGGACGATGCAGAGGGATTGGTCATATTAATTAATAATTACTTGAACGAAATGACTAATATTATCCTAAATAATGGTGGTACAATCGACAAGTACATGGGTGATTGTATTATGGCATTCTGGAATGCACCACTACCATGTGAAAATCATGCCGAGATGGCAGTCAAATCCGCAATGGAGATCGAAGAGAAAACTAATGAACTTAGACGACAATATAGTGAACAGGGTTTACCCCCCATCAATGTTGGTACTGGTATCAATACAGGTGATTGCATTGTTGGTAATATGGGTAGTGAGTCACGCTTTGATTACTCTGTCATCGGAGACGCCGTCAACCTTGCCGCAAGACTCGAAGCAACTGCCGCACGTGGAGACTATCTCGAATATAAAACAATCTACTCCAGTAACACAATGGAACAACTTACCAACATTGAATCGAGATCGATAGGTCAGATCAAAGTGAAGGGTAAAGAAGAGTTGATTGACATCTATACGTTTCGTTCCTAATACGAAAAAGTTCTAAGAAACATCCCCTTTATTCCATTTTATTCTACTTATTATTAAAATAAGAGTGGACAAAACCTGCCTGAAAGGTTATAATGTGTATACAAAATGAGAAAAGAGAGAGAGATTATGAGTTACCAACCCGCCCAGTATGATTTTTCGACTTCGAACGAGACTATGTCTTACTACTATGATGTGTGTGCAGACACCTTTGTTTCGAAGATTGCGTTCCTTGACCAGAATCGTGTCATCGACCATTTCATTGTTGATAAGACTGCGACTGCCCAAGAGATCGATCCGATGTTTGATAAAGTTTATCCACACTACCATACTGATCTGA
>Ga0102812_10001690_pt1 | contig 15221 bp, 12 predicted proteins | sample ColrivemetaGS713_FD_79334 | JGI IMG/M metagenome (GOLD analysis project Ga0102812, IMG submission 79334) | Estuarine microbial communities from the Columbia River estuary - Flood tide ETM metaG S.713 | ecosystem: Environmental > Aquatic > Marine > Intertidal zone > Estuary | place: USA... | reverse complement strand
GCTTGCCGCGGCTGAGCCCGGCTATGGCCTTAGCCAGACCCGGGTTTGTGTTTCTGGCCACACTCAGGAAATTGAAGGGCGTCTTTAGATTGTTCAGCTGGGATCTCAGCACCAGCTCCAGGGAGGAGGGATGCTTGGGATCCACGTTCAACACCGCGTCGGACTTCCAGTGTTGCCAGTCCGGCGACAGGTCATGCGTGGTTGCGGTCATCTCCATGCCGGAGGTGCCGTCGATTGCCGCGTGATGGGTCTTGGTAAAAATCGCGAAGCTGCCCCTGGGGATACCTTTTACATTGTCCAGGCCCTCGATGACATACATCTCCCACAGGGGGCGGCTGCGGTCCAGCGGGCGGGCGTGCAGGCGGGCGATCTGGATGCACAGCTGGCGCCAGTCTCCCGGCTCGGGCAGGGCGATATGGCGGATGTGAAATTCGGGATCGTAGGTGCCGTCGGTAACCCAGTAGGGGTGGTCCATTCCCAGCGGCACGGTCATCAGGGTTTGGGTCATCACTGGCAGGCCCAGGGCGCGCTTGTTGGTATTGCGGATAATGTCCTTGAATCGCACCTTGCCACCCGGGGCGGTAGAGGGGTCGTAGATGCCCAGCCCCGATATGTGCATCGGGGCGTTGGCAGTCTCAAGGTAGAGGAAGGAGGCGTCGAGGCCAGTGAGCTGTTTCATCGTGTGGTCCCGAGGTTTGACGATCAGAATTTGTAATGAACTTCCATGCTATAGGTACGCGGCGCGTTTTGATAGGCCCTGGAATTCGCCATGAACAGGCTAATTTGAGCTTTTCAAATACTTTTCAAACCAATCCAAAGCGGCTTTCGTACCCGCTTTGCGATTCTCCTGCTGATACATATCATAATGCTTGCCGGGATAGATGATATAAAGTGAATCGACCCGGTCTTTGATGGATTCGTGGAGTAACAGGCCATTCTTTTTGCGATCAAACAGCACCTCCATTTCAGCGTCGATGATCAAGGTGGGTACCTGCAAGCTATCAAGCCGCTCCATCGGGTCAAAACCTTTCAGGGACGCCCAGTCGGGATATCCCTTCAACCCCGGGCTTCTGAGTCCCTCAGGTCCCGGGAATGGCGGCAAATCCCCCCTCGCCGTTGCAACTGCCATCTGTCTGGCTGCCTCTACCGGAAATTCCCTGTAGTTATAGCCGAAATTGACAGGGCCCATCTGGTCGACATAGGCCTTGATACGATCGTCACTCGACGCTATCACCAATGACAGGGCGCCGCCGAAGCTGGTGCCCCAGATACCCAGGTTGTCGGGTATCACCTGGGGCTCGCCACTCAGGTAATCCAGGCTCGCTTGAACATCGGCCAACATTGACCAGGGGTTCACCACATTGCGAATATGAGTGGCGCGCAGATTAACGTCCGCTGCCTCCTCGGTCATAGCCAGACTATCAAGGGGGACTAGCGGGCCATCACTTTGTCCCCAGCTCTTGTAATCAAATGCCAGAACGATAAAGCCGGCCTGCGCAAACTGTGGCGCGTAGTACTTTTTCAAATTCTCTTTGCTGCCTCCCCACCCGGCCACCAGCAAAATCCCCGGCAGCTTCTCATTTGCCTTCAGCCCCTTGGGTTTATAGAGATCTCCGGCCAGGCGCACGCCCTGGCTCCAGATGGTGATGGCCTCATGATCTACATTCGTGAGGGTTTGAGCGTTCGCAATGCCGCTTGGCAGAAGGAAAAGCCAGACACTCAGGAAGCAGCTTAGCGAGAATTTTTTGGTCATTGTGATTTTCTTACCTCAAAAAAATGGCGGAACAGACCCGGAGATTATTTTTCCCGGACCAGGCCCGCCAAAGGGGACGTCACATTAGCGCTAGAAGTTGTAGGTCAGCTTTACACCGTACATGCGCGGATTAGTCAGGGTAGATTCAGAGAGTGTAGACACGGTACTGGGCCGTGGATGGAAGATAGTTTCCCTGTCGTCTGAAACATTCTTCACATAGGCCGTAATCTCCCAGGCATCTTCCTCCGAGAGAACACTCAGTAGCACATCCCACTGCCCATAAGCATCCATCTTATCGTAGTCACTATTGTTAAACGCCGTCATCCATTGGTCACCGACGTACTGGTAGCTTGTCGTAGCGCGCCAATCAAGATCGAAAAGCTGCCACATATAGGTGAGGTTAGCCGAGGCCTTATGTTCCGGAGATAGCAGGAATTCATTGCCGTCCAGATCCTGGGGCTCAGTACACAAAGGCGCCTGGCTCATGCCCTTTTGCTCTGGGCCCAGGGCGCAGGCATTGGCATCAATCGACTCGTAATTTTTATACTCGGTATTGTTGTAGGAATAAGTAGCGCTAAACATCAGGTTGTCGGTCAACAAAGCCGATAGCTCAGTCTCCAAACCCCAGGCTGCAGCATCGGCAGCATTTTCATACACTGGGACCGCTACTCCGTTTATAAGGTCTTCTTTGAGGACTTGTAAGTCGGTGTAGTCATAGTAATAAAGCGCTGAACTGAGGTTCAGTCGGTCATCGAACATGCTGCCTTTATAACCCACCTCATAGGATACTAATTCTTCTGGATCCACCGTATTGACATCAGTCGTTTCGTTTGGCGCCATCAGGTTAAAACCACCGGAGCGATAACCGGTCGCAACGAAGGCATAAAGGAAGTGGTTATCCGCCAGGATATGATCCACGCCAATACGCCAGGTGACCTGATCCCAATCGTCATCGGCTTTGCGTTCGCCCGGGTCCCCAACAAACTGCACAAAGGTTCTATCAGAGCCTTCCTTGTCATCATAGGAGTAACGCAGGCCAACTGTTAACACCGTACGATCAGTCCAGTCCCAGTTCATTTGACCGTAGACCGCGTAGGAGTTGGTTTCCAGTTCGGAGCGACCATCAAACAGGTAGTTTTCGTCGCTGACCGGCCCAATAAACTGACCAAAATAAGCATATGTCGCCATAAGCTCATCGTTGCTCTCAATAAAGCTCAGTTTCTGGTCCTCGTCACTATTGTAATAATACAGACCGCCGATAAAGTTAAAATCACCATCGAAATCGGTAATCAACTGCAGCTCATGGGAGTAAGTCGTATTACTCTGGGAGAACGGGCGGGTCGTCATGGCTGGCGTCAAACCGAAACCGCCGTTAAGAGCAGAAACCGGTAAGCCAAACCATGTCAACTGGCTCCAGTCCAGGCCGGAATCCGACGCCTTGATGCCATCGGCATCATAGTCAGAAGCATAATCAAACTCAGAATAGCCAGCGGTGTATTTGAGGTTGTATCTATCAAAGTTATATTCACTGACAAAGGTCGCTGCTTTACGCTCCTGATCTACATAAGGATCGGTATCGATCGCGACTTTGTTCTCATCTTTTAATGCCGGGTTTTGACGGGTCATACCCTGGTTGCCATTGGCAAAATTCTGGCCAGGAAACATACCGGGGAAGTTAGCAATAGCCCCTGTATCGGAATCGTTAAACGATTGTATGAAGTCTGTAGAGTAAGGGTCCAACACATAGGGCTGAGGCCCTCGTCGATCAGACTTGTTCTTGTAGACCTTGAGGGAGTTGGTCCAGTTATCGGTGGTGTCGTGCGTCAAGGCGATGGTGCCATATACGTTGTCTTGCTCATCGAAACGCTTGCTGCTGCCTTCATTTTTTTGGAAACCCTCACGCGTTATCTGTGAAAGCGCCACTAGTGCCGATAAACGCTCTGTTACCGGCCCACTTGCCAGGCCCTGTAACACGAGGTAATCGTAATTGCCGGCTTCAACAACTACCTTTCCACCCCACTCCTCATTATTAGGCTGCGTGCTGATAAAATTTATCGCGCCACCAATAGTATTGCGACCATACAAAGTACCCTGCGGCCCCCTGAGCACCTCCAGTCGTTCTATATCCAGAAAATTTGAATAACCGAAAATATCGTTTTCAGTAGTATAAACACCGTCCCAATACAGCCCGACGCCAGGATCAGAGCCCAGCGCAACGGTCGCACGGCCCACACCCCGAATACTAACCCTGCTGGGTGCAATCGTCAGTGACGGGGTATGTCTTGCTATGTCACCAGCATTCTCGATACCCAGTATGTCCATGCTCTCTTGATCGTAGGCACTGACCGCCGCGGGAGTATCCATGATGTTACTTTCGCGTTTATTGGCGGTAACGATGACCTCTTCAAGCACCATTTGCGCAAGCACCGGGCTGGCCGTGAGGCCGGCCAGGGAGGTAAAAAGAATGGTGCGCGAGTATGTTTTCAATTGCTTCTTCATTGAGTTTAAACCCCCGGGGTCGTGATTACATTCAGGCTGGTAGTGTTCTGGGTATTCGTAATAACGCCAAACTACACTGAAACTGCGGGGAGCACTTGTCGCATAGGTGACACCCCGGGGATATTTTCATTGGGGTTTTAACCACGCGAGTTGACGAGGCTGGAGGAGCTCAATCCGAAGTGGCTGCGCCCGGCAGTTGTACCTGCACTACGTGGGCTAGGGAGGGCAGCCGATTGGAGTGGCGATAATGCTGTCGGAGTAGATTTTTTCCAGCTGACCTTCAAAGTCGGCGGTATAGCTGCTGGCGTCGGTGAGTGGAGACTCAGCCATAGTGGCGCGCAGTTGCTGGCGCAGGGCTTTCAGCTCGTCGCGGTGGGTCGCCCAGTACTTGCCTATCTGTGCAAACTCTTCTTCATCCTGAGCAATGAACTGCCCTAAGCCGACCGCGTCCAGCATGCCGGCGGTCTGGCGGCTGATGATCCGTTCACCCAGCATGGTAATGACGGGCGTTCCCATCCACAGGGCTTCACAGGTGGTGAGGCCGCCATTGTAGGGGAAAGTGTCCAGGGCGATATCCATATCACCGTACTCTGCGAGCATTTCCCGGTGGGGTGAGGCGGGGCGGAATTCGATGCGGTCCTTGTCAATACCGCAGGCAGCAAAGCGCTGGCGAAAATTCGCGCAGACATCCCCTGAGGCAAAAGACGACCCCTTCAAGAGCAGGCGCGACTCCGGCACATCCCTTAATAGTCTTGACCAGGCATCCACCACTCCGGGCACGATTTTATGGGGGCGGTTGAATGAGCCGAACACTATATCGTTAGCCCTGGATTCGCGAATTATCGGTTCGGGGGCGTAATCGGGCGCCTCATAGACCAAGCGTGGCTGCTCCAGGTAGAGCAGCTGCTCGGTAAATTTCTGCCGGGAATCCTCTGGCGTGGAAAATCGGTCAGTCACGTAGTAGTCGATCGCTGCAACACCGGTGGTATCGAAATAGTCGAGCATCGAGATCTGTATCGGCGCCGGCTTGCGCGCCATCATGGTGATCCTGCTTTCGGGCGCGTGGCCGGCTAGATCGATGAGGATATCAATCTCGTCGCTGACAATCCTCTGGCAGGTTTCGGCGTCGCTGAGCTTGCCGATTTCAGTCCACTTGTCCGCCCTGTCGGCAAAATAGCGGGTCATGTCATCCGTGCGCGAGGTGGCGCAATACAGGTAGATCTCAAAGCGTGAGCGATCGTGGTGATCGAACAGCGGTTTGAAAAAGTAACTGACAATTTCCCGGGAGAATCGAGGTGAAACGTAGCCTACGCGAATCTTCTCCCGAGGCTGTATAGAATCCCGATGCGGGGAGTCTGTGGGGCTGCGAGCGGTAATCTCGCCCCCCAGTTTTTTATGCATCTCGTACAGTAAGTCATGTTCACTGGTGGTAAACAGGTGCATGCTGACCAGTATCTGGCTCATCGTGGACAGATTTCCAGCAACTTCCCTGAATGCGCGTTTATAGCAAGCCACGGCTTCGTCGCTGCGTCCCAGATCCCTCAGCGCATGGCCCAGATTGGGATAGACGATCGACATGCCCGGGTCGAGCGCCAGCGCCTTGTGGAAACTTTCCACCGCTTTTTCCAACTGCCCGTCCAGGGCCAGCGCGGTACCGTAGTTATACCAGTAGCTGGGTCGTTTTGGCTCAAGCGCTACTGCCCTGGCCATACTCTGTGTGGCGCCGGCAAAGTTCTTGTCTCGCAGCTCTACTTTACAGGCCAGGGCCCACAACTCGGCTGTAACCTTGTTGCCGCGCAGCAGAGGCTCCAGTTCCCTGCGGGCCCGTGGGGTATCGCCCATCGCCAGCGCGGAATTGACCATTTCTACTCGCTGCGTCTTGCTGATCTGCCTTGGGGCGCTGTCGGTTGCCACCGGATCGCTGGCCAGGCAGCATTTTTTGTACTTCTTGCCACTGCCGCATGGGCATGGGTCGTTTCTTCCTACCTGCATGGACGCTGTTTCCCCCTGGGCCCGTATTCGCTCATTCCCACCAGGGGTAAAACGCAGGCATGTCGGTGGAGATGCGATCAGTGAAATTCGGCGGTCGCTTTTCCCGAAACGATGCCACGCCCTCTTTGCCGCTCTTCTGGCTGGTGTAGAAAATCGCCAGGGAGTCTACCTTGTGCGCTTCCAGCGGATGGTCCTGGGCAGAGGTGCGGTATAGCATCTGGCGGGTCAGGGCGATGGCTACCGGGCTGAACTGGGCGATCCTGCGGGCGATCCGGTAGGCCTCCTCCAGCAATTGCTCAGCGGGCACGACCGCTTTTACAAACCGGCCTGCCAGGGCTTCTTCCGGCTTGAGGATATCGGCGCTGTAACACCATTCCAGTGCCTGCGAGATACCGACGATGCGAGGCAGGAACCAGGCGGAACAGGCCTCAGGGGTGATACCGATTTTATTGAATACGAAGCCGATACGGGCGTGTTCCGAGGCCAGGCGAATGTCCATGGCGCACGTCATGGTGGCACCGATGCCCACGGCTGCGCCGTTGATGGCGGCAATCACGGGCTTGTTGCAGTCGTAAATGGCCAGCGTAACCCGCCCTCCCGTATCGCGTACCCGGGCGATCATCTCCGGGTCATCGAGTCGATCAGTCATATCCTGGATGGTCGGTTGCAGGGTTTCATCCAGGCCAAACACATTGCCGTCGGAAGACAAATCCATCCCAGCGCAAAAGGCCCTGCCAGCGCCAGTTACTACGATGGCTCTCACCTCATCATCGGCGCTGGCGCTGTTGAAGGCATCGATCAATTCATTGGCCATTTCCACGGTAAACGAATTGAGCTGTTCGGGGCGGTTCAGGGTGATGGTAAGGATATTATCGGCGATGTCATAGCCGAGAGTCTGGTAGGACATGGTGGGCTCCTGTGGCGGGCCGGAATCGGGGGTCAAGTCTTGCAAAGTTGCCTGGCCCTGTCCACCTGTGACCGATTTGACAGCTGCATCGGTCGCGGATTCTAATAACGTTATTATGAAATACGCTACCGAACCGGAAGCCGACCCTAAAGGTGAAACATGACTGTAATGAATACTTCAGGCCGCTACGGCAGCATATCTATAGCGCTGCACTGGTTGATGTTCCTGCTCATCGTCGGAGTCTATGCCTGTATCGAGTTGCGCGAGTTCTATCCCAAGGGAAGTGATCCGCGTAACGCGCTCAAGGCCTGGCACTTCACCCTGGGGCTGTCGGTGTTCGCGCTGATCTGGTTGCGGCTGTTGCTACGCCTGGTGCAGGTCACACCCACTATCGAGCCCCCCGCGCCGCGCTGGCAAAACCTGCTTGCCAAAACAGTCCACTTGCTGTTGTACCTGGGGATGATCTGTATGCCGGTGGCGGGCTGGCTGATTCTTAGCGGAGAGGGCAAAACCATCCCGTTTTACGGGCTGGAGTTGCCGCCATTGATGGCTGAAAACGAGGAACTGGCAAAAACCCTGGAAGAGATACACAAAACAGCGGGGCAAGTAGGGTACTTCCTGATTGGACTGCACGCGTTGGCCAGCTTGTACCATCACTACTTTATGAAGGACAACACCCTGCGACGGATGTTGCCTGCACGGGAAAAACACTCATGAGACACATGCTTGCGCCGCTATTACTGCTGAGCCTGGTGACGGCCTGTACCACCACCGACGAAATCATAATCGATACCAAAGGTGTCAATATGACCCAGTACAACCAGGATCTGGCGGAGTGCCGGACCTATTCAGACGAGGTCAAAACCGGCCAGAAAGTGGCCAAGGGTGCAGCCTCGGGAGCAGTGGTTGGTGGCTTGATCGGGGCGATCACCGGGGATGCCGGCAAAGCCGCCGGGGTGGGTGCTGTCGGCGGCGGTGCCCGGGGTGCGAGCGAGGGTTCCCGGGATGAGGTGCAGGTGGTCAAGAGCTGTCTGCGCGGACGCGGCTACCGGGTCCTCAACTAGGGCTCACCTCAGTCATTTTTGAACAGCTTGTTGAACAGCTTTCCCGCTTCTTTCTGGATCTTCCGCTGAGCCTCATTTTTCCCGAGGTCCTTGATAATCTCTTCGCTGTCCACCGCACACCATTTTGCCGGGTCGGTATTGACGTTGCCGGCGCAATTGACTGGCCAGTCGATGGCCGTGAGCCGTTTGCTGACCCGGCAGGCGTGGTCAAGGGTCTCCAGTTCGGGTGACAGGGTGGCTTTGAAGGTGGCCGAGAAATCCTGGCTGAGCAGATCAAAGCTGCCGGTGCCCCTGAGTGCCACCTGGGGCAGGTCGGCTCGCAGCGGGCTTAGGCGGGCCTTGCCGTCCGCCAGCTGGATGTCCGCGCTTAGCGTTGCAACGCGTGTGCTGCCCGGAAAGGTCGCTGTCAGCGGCTCCTGGTTGGTGAGGGCTACCGCCTTGCACAGCATCCCTTCTATGCCGATGCTGGTCAGCACTACCTGATCACCGACCAGTTTGATAGGTCCGCTGAGGTTGCCAAGCAATTCATTGCTGGTGCGACCTGTGCTGTCCAGTTGCCAGTCGAGGCTGGCTGTGCCGGTCATAACCGGCTCGTTCCCGGTAGCAGCCAGCAGGGCTGCGATATCGGTCCCCGTTAGCTGGCCGGTGCTGTCCAATCGCGCGGTATTGTGTTTGCCATTGAAGGTCGCCTCCAGGACGAGCTTGCCTCCATAAAGTTCTCCGCTTACGTCCTGTAGCTGGATTACCCCGTCCAGGGCGCGGGCCTTGAGCTGCAGCCCGATGATGGTATGGGCCCCCACTACCGCCTGGTCGATGGTCAGCTCGGCCCGGGTATCAATCTGGCGCAGCGCCGCCAGGGGCAGCGGCTGGTTGCCATCTGCTGGAGCGGGCTGTTCGGCAGTCGTCGCGGTATCGGCAACGGCCTCGGGGCCGGCCAGGGCCAGCATGGCCGGATCGAGTCGATTGAAATGCAAACTGGCATCAAGCTGTGGACTTTCGTGCATCGCGTAGCGCAGGCTCCCTTCGCCGCGGGTATCTGCCTGCTCGAGTGCCAGCTGTAGTTCAGCGATCATGCGGTTGATATCCACTTCCCCCGACAGCGTGAGCAGCAGTGGCTGTGCTGTGGCCCCGCTTACTTCAAGCGCCAGTTGCCGCAGGGTCAACAGCTGGCGCTGCTCGTCAACGCTGATCCTGCCAGTGAGACTCAGGTCCAGGGTTTGCTCGCCCGTCACACGCGTTTCCAGTGTCAGGGGGATGGGCCGTCCGTCGAGGTTCAGGTCTTGCGCTTCCAGTCGGTGCAGTTCGATCACGGTAGACCCGGAGCCATCGGCAGCCAGCAGTTCCAGTCGGGAGTCACTTATCCGCAGGATCTGCACTTCCAGGGCCAGCGGCACGGCCAATGCCCCGGCAGCGGTATCGCCTGCCTGCTGCTGTTCGCGCCGGCGCTGGGTATAGAACTCGTCCAGCTGCTGGTCGCTGAGTTGGCTGGTATCAACTGTGCCGGTTGGTGCTTGCTGTTGAACGGTCAGCTCCATGCCGTCCACTACCAGTTTCTCGATGGCAACCTTGCCGGTCAGCAGGGGCAGTAAGCGCACACCGATCAGCAGGGACCGTGCCCGCAAGCTGGCCTGTTGTTCACCGGGCATGGTCAGCGAGGTATCCCCCAGCGCTACTCCGATACCCGGGAACAGGTCCAGATCGATATCACCCCCCACCGCCAGGGTGGCCCCGGTTTGCTCATACACGGTGGTGGAGGCCAGCTCAAGAAGCCTGTCCTTGTCCAGCAGCAGCGGGAGCAACAGGGCCGCCAGCACAATCAACATCACTGGAACGCCAATCAGCAGGAGAATAAAACGCATTAGCTAAAATCCTTATCTTGCCCGACAGCCTATTAAGCAATTATGTGCAGGTATCTGGCTGCCAGGCGGCTTTGAGGGAACCTGGTCATGCCCCGGCGTAAGCCCTGGTCACCTCGGCGGAGATGATCGCCACGCCTTTCCTGACACTCTCCGCATCACTGGCATAGGACACGCGAATACACTCGTGTTGGTGTTGCCAGTTATCATCGAGGCCCACGAAGAAGTCCTCGCCTGGCACCACTAACACCCCGTGTTGTTTCAGGCGTCGGTACAACTCACGGCTGCTAATCGGCAGGTCTTCGAACCACAGCCACAGGAATATCGCGCCTTCCGGTTTGTGAATGTGGTAGGGCAGGTCCCCCAGTCCCTCGCGGAACCACTGGACGGTTTGTCCGGAACGCTCCCGATAGAACGGGGTGATGAGGTCGCGGCAGATGGACTGTATCTCGCCACTGTCAAACAGTGCCCGGGCCAGGGCCGGGCCGAGGTTGCCACAGGCCAGGCTGACGATGGTATTGGCTTTGGTGTAAGCGCGGATGATTTCTTCGCGGGCCACAATGATCCCGGTGCGGGCTCCCGGCAGGCCGAGCTTGGACAGGCTCAGCGCCAGGATGGTGTTGGGGTTCCACAGTGGCCGGGCGTTGGTAAAGATAATACCGGGGAAGGGCAGGCCGTAGGCACCGTCAATGATCAATGGGATATCCCGCTCCCTGGCAATCGCATCCAGGTGCTCAATTTCCGAGTCAGTCAGCACATTGCCGGTGGGATTGGTGGGTCGCGACACACACAGGGCGCCCACATCGTCCCCCGGCTGAAGCTGGGAGAAATCCACGTGGTACTTGAACAGGTGGTCGTCCAGCAGTTCGATGCTGGGTCGGGTGGCGGTGAAAAAATCCTCACACAGGCCGATATCTGCATAACCGATATATTCAGGGGCCAGCGGCAGGTGTATTGAGCGCTTGCTGCCATCGGGCATTTGCCCAGCGAACATGTTGTACAGTACGAAAAACGCAGACTGGCTGCCGTTGCTTACGGCGATATTCGCCTCAGTGAGCGGCCAGCCAAACTGCCTGGACAGGTAAGCGGCTACCTGCACGCGGAAATCGCGGTCGCCCTGGGGTGATTGGTAGATGCCGAACAGACTGTGACGTTGCACCGGATCTGCCAGAATGGCCTCAAGACGACGCTGGAATACCGATTCCACCCCGGGCAGGCGACCGGGGTTGCCGCCACCCATAAAAATCATGTCGGGGTTGTCATTGAGCGCACTGCCCAGGTCGTCCATCAACTCGACAATGCCAGACTCGCCGCTGAATTTTGTGCCAAAGGCCGATAATTTCACGTGGTCTGTTCCTTGCTTGCGCGCGCTGGAGTCGAAGGGCTCGCGGCGGTCCCCGCAGGGGCGCTGGAGGTGGATTTTAGCACCCCGGCCGTTGGAAGCGAACCACGGTGGGCGAGCGCTTGTGTCACCCGGGAAAAATGCCACTGTCTATGCCCCTGCGGGAGTCGTATACTTTCACTCTTTGAATTACTGCATATTGACCGAGCGATGACTAAGCCTAGCCCGCAATTCCTGAATCCGGCCGTGCTGGATGCAATTGATCCGGCCCAGTTCAGGGAGCAACAGCCCTTTCCGTGGATAAACCCCCAGCACTTTATCCAGGAACAGCCCTACGCAGAGATGCTGGCCAGCCTGCCCGATATTGCCACCTTTCGTGCCTTCTTTGGCAAGCAGCGCAAGCATGGCCAGGCCAGCCACGACCGCTATGTGCTGGACTTTGAAGAGGGACTTAAAGTGTCTCCCGCCTGGGATGGCTTTATCGACGAACTGCGCGGCGATCGCTACCGGAAATTTATTTGTTCGCTACTGGGTGTGTCTCATGTGCGGTTTCGTTTCCACTGGCATTTCACGCCCAACGGCGGAGAGGTATCTCCCCATTGCGACTCCAAAGGCAAGATTGGATCCCAGATTTTCTACCTCAATACTGAGCAAGACTGGCAGTGGGACTGGGGTGGCGAAACCGTGGTACTGGATGACGGCGGCAAGTTAGGTCCGGAGAATGCTCCTGCTTTTGAGGATTTTATAGCGGAATATCCTGCAGAAACCCGCGATAACCGCAGCCTGATTTTCGGCCGGCGGGGTAATTCATGGCATGGGGTGCGGCGCATCAACTGTCCCGAAAATTATTATCGCAAGGTGTTTATCGTGGTATTTGAGGAACATCGCCCGCTGAAGATGGCGGCTAAAAAACTGCGCCGCTTGCTGACCGGTACGGAACTGGTTACCGAAAAAGAACGTTTGATGTACTGAACCCGGGCAACACCTGAATGCAGTCGAGCACTAGACCACCGCTATTGATTCTGGGCGCCCCCCCGCGCGGCGGCAATCACTTGCTGCGCGGCCTGCTCGATCACCATCCGCAATTATTACTGCCTCCGGATGAGGACTACTTCGTCCGCCACCTGTCCCGGCACCCACTACTGCGCTTGCGCGGTATGCTGGCATCGAATGGCCAGGCACCCGGTTTCTACCGGCAATTACAGAAAGATGGCCATCTTGAGCGAATCAATGCCGGGCACGGCACCGAGGTGTTTGGCACCGAGGACTCCCTGGACCTGGAAGCCTACTACCAGTACATCAGTGATCATCACCAGCGTTTCAGCACCGATGTGCTGGTGCGTAACCATGTCGAGGCGTTGGCGGTAGCACTTGGCCACCGGGTTGAAGATGCCCGCTTGCGGGTTATTTTTTGTGCCCTGCAGCCCAATAACAGTGACCTGAGTCGGGTCAGCTCTATGCTGGCCCGCAGTTACGCGGTGCGTGGTATCTTCCTGGTGCGAGATCCGCGGGCGCACCTGAGCTCCAAGCTGGTGCGCAACCCCACCCTCAATCTCCGGCGTTTTTGTGAGCGGCAGAATCGATACTGGCAGGAAATAGACGGTTTCGCCCGGGACTTTGGCCCGGTGCTGCGGCTGCGCTTTGAGGATCTGGTCACGGATACCGAGAACTGCATGCGCAGGGTGTGTGAATTTGCGGATATTGAGTTTTCCGATGGGGTGCTGGAATTCACCCAGGGTGGGGAGGCCAGTCGCAGCAATTCGTCATTTATGGCCGGCCCCGGTGACGAAGCAGGAGAGTCAGACTCGGGCATTGATTACGGTGTGCTCACCCGCTACCGTGAAACCTTGTCGGCTGAGACGATCGCTTACCTCGAAGAGCATTGCCTGCCGGAACTGTTCTGGCGCCCGCCTGCGCCCTGACTCCTGCTCCGGCACAGAGCGAGGGCGAGCTTCGGCCTAAAGTTTGTGTGCCTTGGGCCAGCGGCGTTTAAGGCAGATCCACTGTCCCGGGGTATCCCGAATCCACTGCTCAAAGCAATCATTGATGCGAGTGCTGAGCTCCAGTGCCTGATCATCCGGTGAGGCCTGCGGGTTCTGAGTGACCAGCGGATCGTATGCGGTAATGCGGTAGCGGCAGCCCGGCAGGCGCTCTGCGCGTATGGGTATCAGCGCGGCACCTGAGCGCAGGGCCAGTCTTGCGGCTGAGGTGTTGGTCAGCGCCTCACGACCGAAAAAAGGGATCAGCTTGCCGGTATCAAGACGGGTATCCATGGCCAGCCCGATGCTATGCCCGGCCGCCAACTCCTTTAACAGTGGGCGCACACCCGCGTCACTGGGGATGAGCTTGACCCCGAAGGACTCGCGCAACTTGAGCATCATATCGCGCAGTGCCGGATTCGATTCCGGGGCATAAACTGTGCTGATGGTCAGCCTGTGCTGTAGAGACACCAGATTGGTCAGCTGCCAGGCGCCGACATGGGCGGTCACAAAAACTGTGGCGCCTTTGCGGGCGATATGTTCCTCAGCCAGCGGTTCAAACACAAACTCCAGGCGCTGCTCCCGCTGCTCCCAGATATCTTCCAGTTTGATCAGCTCGGCCGCTGCGGTGCCGAGGTTGCTGAAAATCTCGCGCGCTGTTTGCTCCCGCCACTCCTCGGAGGTATCGGGGAATGCAACAGCCAGGTTGGTCCTGGCTTTCTTGACCTTGTCGCTGAACCGGCCCGACAGGCGAAAGAAGCCTGCCGCAATAGCGGTTGCGTACTCTATTGGCAGCAGACGCATTATCCAGAATACAAAACGGAATGCGGCGGCTTCAAACCATTGGACTATGGTGACCAGGATTGGCGCCTTGCGGGCAAGGCGCTTGGGGATAAGGTAAAACTGCGGCACTGGAGGTGTCCGCGCTATTCTGGCCGGGTGCCGAATACCGAATCCCAGAACGGTGAACTGACTCCGTAGCGACCACCCTGGCCCGAGTAGTGATGCTTCAGGTGGTAGTGCTTCAGGAACTTGGCCACCGGGTTGCGCATCGGGAAGTGATGGGTCGAGTAGTGGATGTAGTCGTAGATCAGGTAGCCGACGATAAAAAATGCGCAGAACGGCTCGATCCAGGGCCGCGGAATCACCAGGCTGAACAGCAAGTACAGGATAGCCATAATCGGAATGGCTCCCGCCGGTGGCATTACCAGCCGGGTCTTGTCCTTTGGGTCGTCATGATGGTTGCCGTGAAACAGGTAGACAAACCACTTGCCGGCTTTGCTGCGCGCCGGAAAGTGAAATATGTAGCGGTGCAGGCAATACTCAGAAAGGCTCCAGGTAAAAATTCCCGCAACACCGATTGCCAGTACCGGCAGTACTGTCAGCTCATGCACGGTAAAGCTGCGCCACAGTAGCCAGATGACAAAAGGACCCCACATCAGCAGTGGAGTGATGGGGTGGACGTGGGACAGCCGCTCGAGCAGGTCATTCTCGAACAGGCGAATGGACTCGTGGGGCTGTTCAGGCCGCGCGGGAGTCGACGACGGTTTCATTGCCGGTCACCTTCAGTTGATTGCGTTTAAATGTTTTTGGCCAGATCAGTTTCGGGCAGAACCAGTCTTCCGGGCGCTGGCGTATCCAGTCTTCAAACAGGTTGTGCACCTGCTGCACCATGTCGAGGGCCTGGGCGCTTTCATCAGCGCTGGGATCACTGGCCGTTATCGGTGGGTGAAAGGTCACGCGATAGCGTGCATCTTCCAGGCGCTCCACCTGGGCCGGGACAAAGTCACAGCCCTGCTTCAGGGCCAATTTGGCCGGCAGCATGGTCG